>Ga0172380_10004198_pt1 | contig 18768 bp, 19 predicted proteins | sample Leawe162metaG_FD_119747 | JGI IMG/M metagenome (GOLD analysis project Ga0172380, IMG submission 119747) | Leachate microbial communities from a municipal landfill in Southern Ontario, Canada - Leachate well 162 metaG | ecosystem: Engineered > Solid waste > Landfill > Unclassified | place... | reverse complement strand
GTTTTTGGCCGGCATGAGCTTTCTTGGCAAAATCGATGGCGTGCTCCAGCTCTAAGATCTCATTTTCATCGTAGAGAGGTTTTGCGAGGTGTAACAGCTCACTTTTCTTCATATTCAATAGTATAGAACAATTTCTTAGCCCGTGATACAGTGAAGATATCGTGAAGAGGAGGCGATTCCATGGCCATGCTTGCCCCCCACGATCCCCCCGGCTGGCGTTCGGCACGAGCCTGCGCTAGCCGGGGCTTCACTCATTGCACGATATATTCAAACGGTATACAATAAGGCTAAACGAAACGCTAATGGTTAAAAGGGTGGGACGAAATGGCAAAAGTAAAAATAGCAATCAACGGTTTCGGGCGGATTGGCCGAAACGCTTTTAAAATTGCCTTTGAGCGCAGTGATATTGAAATTGTAGCCGTCAACGACCTAACCGATACCACAACTTTGGCCTATCTTTTAAAGTATGACAGCAACTACGGTACCTACCAACATGACGTCACCAGCGACAGCAGTAACATTATCGTGAACGGCCAAGCCATTAAAGTCTTAGCCGAAAAAGACCCTGCCGCTCTGCCGTGGGCCGATCTCGGCGTTGAGCTCGTCATTGAATCGACCGGGTTCTTCACCGACAAAGACGGCGCCTCCAAGCACATCCAGGCCGGTGCCAAGCGCGTCGTCATTAGCGGTCCGACTAAGAGTGATGATGTCGATACCATTGTTCTCGGTGCCAACGAAGATAAAATCGCCGGTGCCACCGAAGTTATCAGCAATGCCAGCTGCACCACTAATTCACTGGGTATGGTCATGGCCATCCTCGATAGTGAATTTGGAGTTGAGAAGTCTCTTCTGACTACCGTTCATAGCTACACCGCCAGCCAGGCCTTGCAGGACGCGCCGAAAAAAGACCTACGTGAAGGCCGCAATGCGGCAGAAAACATCGTGCCAACCTCTACGGGTGCGGCAATCGCAGTAACAAAAGCCCTGCCCGGCCTTGTCGGCAAATTCGATGGCATTAGCATGCGCGTGCCGACACCAGTCGTATCGATTAGTGATGTCACGGCTTTGCTGTCAAAAGATGTCACGGTAGAGCAATTAAATGACACATTCAAAAAAGCTGCGAAAGATCCATTCTATCAGGGCATTCTAGGCGTCAGCGACGAACCGCTGGTGAGTCGCGATTACATCGGTAATAGCTACTCCGGAACAGTTGATCTGGCTCTCACACGGGTAGTTGGCGGCAACCTCGTGAAAGTCTGCGTCTGGTACGACAACGAGTGGGGCTACAGCAACCGCTTGGTTGAACTTGTGGCTGATGTCGGGAAAAGCCTCACCAAATAAAACAGCCCACCAATTCGGCTCAAGCTGACTCTGAGGCTCTAACGAGACCTCGTAAAGTCAACGTGAGCCGAATCGGCGAACTAAAACGGTGGGCTTATGCCCGACGGAAGAGGCGTCGCCTCAAAATGACGAGCATCGGCGTGTGGGCTGGCCCCAAGGTCAGCGTTGAACGTCTGCCATCCTCGAGTTTACGCAGGATGATCGTGCGACCGCCGGCCTGTTCGGCGTGGTGCATTGTGGTGCCTTTCGTGTCGAGGTGCGATTCGCACCTGAGAGGAGTTGCGAACAGCGTAGTGACATATTAACACCTTTTACCAAATATGTCAATAGTTACTAGAGTTGCCAAGCATCTTTACAGGTATCACGATACCGCTTATACTTGAGACATGAAGATCTACTTGGGCGCAGATCATAACGGCTTTCAGATGAAGGAAAAAGTCTTTGCATATCTTGCGAAGCATGGTTATGATGTAGAAGATGTGGGTGATGAAGTCCTTGACCCGGCCGATGATTTCCCGGAATTCGCTCAGATGGCGGCGCTCAAGGTGATTGGTGATGACGATAAAGATCCACGCGCTATCCTACTATGCGGCGGTGGCCAAGGTATGGCCATGGCTGCCAATCGCTTCCGGGGTATTCGGGCCAGCGTGGTCTGGGACGCGTTTGAAGCGAAAATGACGAGGAATGATAACGATAGTAACGTGCTCTGCCTGCCATCACGAGTGCTCGAGAATGATGAGAGCGAGTGGCAGGGCATTATCGAGACGTGGCTCAATACGCCGTTTGCGAATGCCGTGCGCTTCAGGCGCCGAAATGCGCAGATTGACGAGCTATAGACTATGAGTGAGATTGCAACGGCCCTACTGGCTGAAAATGCCGAAAGCTACAAAACGCAGGCTCAACTGCTTCACACGTTCGCTAAGCGAGTTCATATTGATATTACAGATGGGGAGTTTACTCCTACGTTTACTGTGACGGCCAAAGATTTATGGTGGCCTGCCGAATGGATCGCAGATATTCATGCCATGGTTGCTCGGCCTTCGGAGCACCTCCAAGCACTCGTCGCTTTGAAGCCGCACCTGATTATTTTTCACGCTGAAGTACAGGAAGATCTATTACCGATTATGCAGTACATTAAACAAAATGGCATCAAAGCCGGTGTAGCCCTGCAGCGCTCGACTGTCCCGCAGACTGTCGGTGGCGTGATTGAAGCAGCCGACCACGTGATGATTTTTAGCGGTGATCTTGGCCATTATGGCGGTACCGCTAGTATGATGCAGCTTGAAAAAGTCCGCCTTATCCGCGCGATTAAACAAGACGTCGAAATCGGTTGGGACGGCGGCGTGACGGTCGAAAATGCCTTTAGCTTAGCTCACGGGGGGATCGATGTACTCAACGTAGGCGCCACGATTGCCAAATCCGCCGATCCGGCTAGTACCTACGCCACTTTGGTAAATGAGATCAACAAAGAAGGGGTCATCTAGCGATGGACGGTCAGCTCACCATCTCTCAGCTCGAACAAAAAGCCGGCGACATCCGCCGCGATATTATTACCATGCTCGAGGAAGCGGGCAGTGGCCACAGCGCAGGGCCACTGGGCCTGGCCGATATTTTCACGGCCCTTTATTTCAATATCCTGAATATCAATCCAAAAGAACCGGAATGGCATGAACGCGACATATTCTTTCTGAGTAACGGCCACTGCGTGCCGGTGCAATACGCGGCTATGGCCGAGCGCGGCTTCTTTGACGTTAAAGAGCTACTGACGCTTCGTAAACTTGGTACGCGACTCCAGGGGCACCCCGAGCGCGAGAAGCTGCCAGGTCTTGAAAACACCAGCGGTCCACTAGGTAGTGGTGTATCACAGGCTTCTGGCTATGCCTACACCATGAAATATATCGATGACATCGATCACCGCTGGGTGTATTTTGTGACGGGCGACGGCGAACTGGACGAGGGCAATATCTGGGAAGCGGCTATGTTCGCCGGTAAGTACAAACTTGGCAACCTCATCGGCTTTATAGATCGCAACAACATTCAGATTGATGGCACTACCGAAGACGTGATGCCGCTCGAAGACCTGCGTGGTAAATGGGAAAGCTTTGGCTGGCACGTGCAGGAAATTGATGGTCATAATATTGAAAGCGTGATCGATGCCGCCAGTATGGCACGGGCGATTACTAATAAGCCGAGCATCATTATTGCTCATACTATCCCGGGTAAGGGTGTTGATTTTATGGAGTACGATTATCATTGGCACGGTGTGGCACCCAATAGCGACCAGGCCAAAGAGGCACTGAAAAAGTTACGGACATTGAACGGAAAAATATCACACGAGGGAGAAGGTATATGAGTCGTAGCACATTAGTTTGGATTGCTGAAATAGTACTAGTTGTTATAGCTGGATATTTTGCACTGTGGTTTGCGCTTCTTACATTGATCAGTTTTAGTGATATAAGTAAGGTGATATTAGGTCAGGATTCTGGCTCTGTCTCATGGCAAATGGTCCTATACTCTGTAATCTACTTCGTCACATGGCTCGCATTGACCTACTTGACTAGTACGGCACTAAAGGCCGCACGAAATGGTGGTGAATGGAAATGGCGGTGAAATGTATCATCTAAGTTCAGATTTTGACGCCGAGGATGTGAAGCAAGAGCCGACACGGGCTGGCTTTGGTCGTGGCCTCAAGGCAGCTGGTGAGACGAATGAGGCTATTGTAGCGCTGTGTGCTGACCTAACTGAAAGCACCCAGATGCATCTCTTTCGAGAAGCTTTTCCGAAGCGTTTTATCGAAGTAGGCATTGCAGAACAAAATATGGTCACGGTTGCCAGCGGTATGGCCCGTGCCGGTAAGATTCCGTTTACCAGTAGCTATGCGGCCTTTAGCCCCGGGCGCAACTGGGAACAGATCCGAACGACGATTGCGTTGAACAACCAGCCCGTAAAGATTATCGGCTCGCATGCCGGTGTCAGTGTTGGTCCGGACGGTGCGACGCACCAGATGCTCGAAGATATTGCCCTCATGCGTGTACTACCAAACATGGTGGTGATTGCGCCTGGCGATAGTATCGAAGCCGCCAAGGCGACTCAGGCGATCGCTGCAAATGGTAAACCAAGCTACCTCAGGCTAGCTCGGGAGAAAACGCCGATCTTTAGTACCGAAGAGTCACCATTTGAAATCGGCAAAGCCTATACGCTCTGGGAAGGTCACGACGTGACGCTACTTGGTACCGGGACGATGACCTACCAACTACTCAAAGCGGCTAAATTACTTCAGGAAAAAGGCATTTACGTGGAAGTAGTTCACGTCCCAACGATTAAACCACTCGATGACGAGACCATCCTCGCCAGTGTGCGAAAAACTGGTCGTGTGGTCAGTGCTGAAGAAGCCCAGATAAAAGGTGGTTTTGGCGGCGCCATCGCGGAGTTACTGAGTGAAAGTCTACCGACGCCGCTGCTAAGAATTGGGATGGAAGACCGGTTTGGTGAATCGGGTAAGCCAGGTGAGTTACTGGATTATTTTGGGCTCACCGGTGAGAAAATGGCCGAGCGAATTGCCGAATTTGTACAAAATACGCCGAGATATCACCAAGGATTTTAAAGGAGCTCTATGGGACTAACCATCAAACAAATACGAGACAATACCACGCGGGCAAGGCACCTCTACCAGCGCACACGTTCGCAGCACTTCGCGGTTGGGGCGTTTAATATTGATAACCAAGAGACGCTGATTGCGGTAGCCAGAGCGGCGCAAAAACTAAATTCTCCAGTACTTGTCGAAGTCAGTGATGGAGAGGTAAAGGCGATGGGTCTCGAGAACATTCGCGATCTCGTCGATAACTACAAAGTTGAGTACGGCGTCGAGATGTATCTGAATCTCGACCATAGTCCGACAGTCGAAGATTGTAAACGCGCGATTGATACCGGTTACGAGTTTATTCATATTGACATTTCCCAGGCCAATCACGAGGCGACGACCGAAGAGATTATTGAAAAAACCAAAGAAGTAGTAGAGTATGCTCGGTTCACTGGTGCGCTCGTGGAGAGTGAGCCCCACTATTTTGGCGGCTCGTCCAATCTTCATACCGAGAATATCGATTACGAAGAAATCAAGAAAACTTTTAGTACGCCAGAATCAAGCAAATCATTCATCGATGCTACCGGTATCGATACCTATGCTGCCGCTATCGGCAATTTGCATGGTAAATACCCGGTACCAAAAGAGCTCGACCTCGAGCTCTTGCAGCGCATTCGGGATGCGATTGATTGTCAGATTTCACTCCATGGCGGCAGCGGCACACCGCTTCATTACTTCGAAGAAGCCGCCAAGATTGGCGTCAGCAAGATCAATATTAATAGCGACATGCGCTATGCCTTCCGAAAGACCCTCGAGAAAGTGCTGGCAGACAACCTAGATGAATATGCTGTCGTCAAGCTCATGCCCACGGTCTATGAAGCCGTCCAAACAGTCGTAGAAGAGAAGATTTCTGCCTTTGGCTCTAAAGATAAAGCGGTGGTTTAGCCCACCCGTTACGATCTGCGAGCCACCGTCTGTAGAGTGTAGGTAGAATGGTTACACCTTCGAAAGGCTCCACGAGGTATGCTGAGAGTTCTCCTTCATCGATCTCAGCTCGGATCATATTAAGGGCAACTAATCCTTTCGTGCGAATTGATGCTTCATGAAGAGAGGCGGCTTTGAGATATTCAAATTGCTTGAGTGCTGAAACATTCAACGCGTCACTATAGCCGTGTTGGTGCCAGGCGCTAAATTCTACGAGATGCTGTTGGATTGGGGCATCACCAGAAAATTCATCATAGACCCTCTCAATAACTTGCTCAACTCGGCTCTTTGACAAGGCATCTCGCGTTCGAGATGTCCGTACATTGCCTCTGGAAATATCATAGCCGACTTTCACTTCCGTCATAGGGTGTAGTGTACATCCTATAGAGTGATTTTTTCAACCATAAGTGGTATAATTTGATCTAATGAGTGGGCAGACACCGAAATTATTGGCAATTGGCGCGGCAGTGCAAGATGTCTTTTTGAGCCACAGCGATGAGTTCAAGCCGGTGAGTGACAAGCCAGCCCACGAGCAGTTCATGCGGCTGGAGCTCGGTGCCAAAGCCGATGTCAATAACATCAATTTCAGCACCGGTGGCGGCGCTACCAATGCGGCTGTAACTTTTGCCCGCCAGGGCCTCCATGCTATTTTTATGGGTGCAATCGGCCATGATCCAGCTGGTGCGGCGGTCTTAGCTGATCTGGATAACGAAGGTGTCGATACCAGCCACGTGAGTTTCTCTGCTAAGTACAACACCGGCTACTCGGTACTCTTGCTCGCGCCATCGGGCGAGCGCACGATCTTAACGTATCGCGGTGCTTCGACGCATTATAACGAGCACAATTTCGACCTGGGCGCCCTGGAGGTTGATTGGATTTATCTTTCCAGTATGAATGGGCACATGGATACGCTCAGCAAACTCCTGACCCAGGCCAAACAGCGGGGCGCCAAAGTCATGTTCAATCCGGGCAAGGGCGAGCTTCAGCAGCCCCAGAAACTTAAAAGTCTCCTTGAAGATGTCGATATTCTATCTGTTAATAAAGAAGAAGCAGCCATGATCGTCGAAGGTGAGAATGGCGAAGAGCTGGCTCGGCACCTGACTCACTATGTGCCAGTCGTCATCGTGAGCGATGGTCCGCACGGCGTCTACGCTACCGATAGCAAAACTATTGTACGAGCCGGTATGTACCAAGACGTCAAGGTTGTCGACCGCACCGGTGCCGGCGATGCGTTTGGGTCGGGCTTTTTAAGCCAATGGGCCCAAGGCAAAAGTCTCCAGGAGTCAATCATGTTTGCCAGCGCCAATTCCACCTCTGTTGTGACCAAGATTGGTGCTAAGGCCGGTATTTTACACCAGCACGTCAAACTACACGATATGCCGTTGCATGAGAAAGCATTTTAGGAGCCTGCTATGACAAAGTTTTTACACGATCTTCTTCCCGCCACCACACCGCTATTCCCGCAGGTGCTCAGCCAGCTTGAGCGCTCCACCGGTAGCAGTGGGGTCGACGTACGTTTGATTGCCGATATTACGCAGCATGCGCACTGCGTGATGCGCGGGCTCCGGCTTGACCCGGCCGATACAACTGCCCGTGAGCTGTATCTGGCGCTCAATGCCTACGTCCATAAAGCCGAATCGCACGAACTACTGTTTGACGCGGATTTCGTGCTTTTCAAAGTGGACGGCGAAGTCGTTTCATTTAATCTGATTGATATTATTGAGAATTCGCACCATAACCTGCCGTTTGAAAAGCGCATGACCAGCCACGGTGAGCGGGCGCTGCGCGGCGAGATCGTTGATCGCTACATGCAGCACCCTCGCACCAACGAAGCAACGACGAGTCAACTGGCAGTTGATGCTGGCCTGATAACAGAGACCGATCGGCACTATCCGAGCGTCAAGGTGCACGTGCAGACGGTCAATAGCGGACCAGCCTTGCTGGCGATCGGTGATATTTTTACCGATGCCTTTATAAAGCTCGATGAAAACTACGCCCGGATCGATACCGATCCCGATGGTAGCCAGCGCCTGAGCCTGCCGTTTGGTTCCAAGCCGCCTTATGAAAGTGCCGAGATTGTGAAAGCTGTTGGCCCGTCGCCAAACGCAGCTGTCTCCAGTGTCCGGCTTGGCCTGAATGCTAGCCTGATGGCGTGGGTTGGCGATGATCTGCCTGGCAAAGAATCATATGACTATTTGGCATCTCAGCACGTTGGGACGGCTCAGATGGTGACGCAGCCGGGTACCAAGTCGAGCTATTGGTATGTGCTTCGCCATGGATCGGACAGGACGATGCTGGTGCGTAGCGAGTCCTACAATTATGCGTGGCAAGCGCCCGAGACTGTGCCGGCGTGGCTCTATCTGTCGTATATTGGCGCTGCCTCGTGGCAGCTTCACGAAGACTTGCTGGTGTATCTGAACGAAAACCCATCGATTAAATTTGTCTTCCAGCCCGGTACCTACCATTTTGAATGGGGAACTGACAAGCTCGCTGGCATCTATAAACGTGCCTACATGGTGGTTATGAACCGTGAAGAAGCGGTTCAGGTGACCGGCAAATCGTACGATTCTTTGCAGGATTTAACAGCGGCATTGCACGAACTCGGGCCTGAAGTGGTGGTCATTACCGACGGGCCTCACGGTTCGTACGCCTCATTCGATGGCAAGCTCGTGACCGTACCCAACTACCCTGACCCAGCACCACCACTCGATCGTACCGGTGCTGGTGATGCCTTCGCTTCCACGATTGCCGCCGCCCTGGCTCTTGGCGAATCGGTCCAAACAGCGCTGCTGTGGGCACCGATTAATAGTATGAATGTCGTTCAGAAACTGGGCGCTCAAGCGGGGCTACTGACGAAGACTGAGCTCTTACGCTACCTTGAAAGCGCGCCGGACTGGTATAAAGTATCGGAGTATACCGGATGAGATATCAGATTTGTGTTTCAGGCGCAGCCAGTGGCCTGAGTGTCGATAGTTCCCACGAGCTAGCATTCCAGCTCGGGAAAATCATTGCCGAAAAAGGCAAGACGCTGACGACTGGCGCGACGGTTGGTTTGCCACACTACGCTGCCATGGGCTTTTCGAGTGTCGAACACACCAAAGGCGTTTCGGTCGGCTTTTCACCGGCGAGCTCGTTTCGTGAACACGTAGCTGTGTACCGCCTGCCGACGAAAGAATTTGACTACATCAATTTTACCGGTATGGAATACGTCGGCCGCGATGTGCACTTGGTTCGTAGTAGTGACGCCGTTATTACCATAGGAGGGCGTATGGGCAGTCTGCACGAGCTCTCCACAGCACTGGAGAGCCGCAAGGTCTGTGGTGTCCTGCTCGGTAGCGGTGGCCTCGCAGATTACGTCAAGACGCTGCTTGAAAACGTCGAGGCACCAGGCGCCCGCGATGTGATTTTCGATACTGATCCTGAAGCTCTCGTGACAAAAGTTATCGCCGCGCTTGATGCCAAATATGCCGATTTTCAACACGACGGCACCGACAGCTACCTCAATAAACGCCTGGCAGAACAGGGTTAATAAGACTCTGGGGCGGTCTACGCACTTTTTGTAAAAAATAGTATAATAATGAGATGACTAAATTCCGTCTTGAAACCAAATACCAGCCTACCGGAGATCAACCAACCGCGATCGCTCAGCTGATTGACGGTCTCAATAAAGGCGAAAAAGAACAGGTACTTCTGGGAGTCACCGGCTCTGGTAAGACCTTCACGATGGCCAATATCATTCAGGATCGCCAGGTCCCAACTCTGGTACTAGCACACAACAAGACCCTGGCGGCTCAGCTGTATTCGGAATTTAAAGCCTTTTTCCCAGATAATGAAGTCCACTACTTTGTGAGCTACTTCGATTATTACCAGCCGGAAGCCTACATCGCCAGCAGCGATACGTACATTGAAAAAGACTCGGCAATCAACGAAGAGATCGACCGGCTCCGTCATGCCGCCACTACGGCGCTGGTGACCCGCCGCGATACCATTATTGTGGCCAGCGTCAGCTGTATCTATGGTATTGGCTCACCAGACGACTATGCCGAAATGTCGATTGTGGTCAAAAAAGGCGAGCGCCGCCTGCAAGACAAGTTTGTCCGTCTCTTGACCGACATTCAGTACCAGCGCAATGACATCGATTTTCACCGTACCACCTTCCGCGTGAAGGGCGATGTGGTGGATGTCTTCCCGGCGGGTAGTGACGTGGCGTATCGCATCGAATTCTTTGGCGACGAGGTAGACCGGATCACTCGTATCGACCCGCTGACGGGTGAAATCTTGGGCGAGCCGAATGAAATTACCATCTTCCCAAGCAGTCACTACGTGACGCCCAAACAAAAGTTGGAGCGCGCCATCGCTAATATTAAAAAAGAGTTTGCCGAGCGGGTAGAATGGTTTGAAAAGCACGACAAACTGCTTGAAGCTCAGCGTCTGAGCCAGCGCACCAAGTACGATATCGAGATGTTAGAAGAAACCGGTTTTGTGAAGGGGATCGAGAACTACAGCCGCTACCTCACCAACCGCGAGCCTGGCGAACAGCCAGCTACCCTCATGGACTATTTTGCTGACGATTTCTTGCTGTTGGTCGATGAAAGCCACATGACCTTGCCACAGGTGCGCGGCATGTATAACGGCGACCGAGCTCGAAAAGAGGTTTTGGTCGAGCATGGCTTCCGTCTGCCGAGCGCGCTGGATAACCGTCCGCTGCGCTTCGAAGAGTTCAACCGCCATATCAATCAAGCGATCTACGTCTCGGCGACCCCAGCCGAATATGAATTATCTCGTAGTCCTGAGCCAGCACAGCAGGTGATCCGTCCGACCGGCCTGCTCGACCCGGTTATCGAGGTGCGTAAGACCGAAGGCCAGATTGATGATCTGATCGCCGAAATTCGTGACCGCACCAGCAAAGGCCAGCGTGTACTCGTGACCACACTCACCAAGCGCATGGCCGAAGACCTTTCGCAGTACCTACTCGAGCTCGATATCAAGACTGCCTATATCCACAGCGACGTCGACACCTTAGAGCGCGGAGACATCCTGAAGGATCTCCGCCTCGGTGTCTATGATGTGCTGATCGGCATCAACCTGCTGCGTGAGGGCCTCGACCTGCCCGAAGTCAGCATGGTGATTATTATGGATGCCGATAAAGAAGGCTTTTTGCGTTCAGAAAGTGCCCTTATTCAGAACATTGGCCGCGCCGCCCGTCACCAAGAGGGCAAGGTGATCATGTATGCCGACAACATGACTCGTTCTATGAAGGCAGCTATCGACGAGACCAACCGTCGCCGGGCGATCCAGGAGGCCTACAACACCGAGCATGGCCTCACGCCAACCAGTATCGATAAAGCGATCGACGAAGGCCTGCGCGCCATCATCCCAATGAAAGATGACGGCAAAAACAAGATCGACCTCAAGAAGATTCCAAAAGATGAGTACGCCTCGCTCGCCAAAGAGCTAACAGGGCAGATGGAGCTCGCCAGCGCCAACCTTGAGTTTGAAAAAGCCGGCGAGTTACGCGATCTCATAGCTGAGATAAAAGCTAAGTTATAATAGTAGGTAAGGCTATGAAGCTTTATCAATCGAAATATTCATTACTGCCAGGATCGTCTTACGACGAAGTTATAGCTAGAGCGCGCAAAGAATTTAATACTATTCGTAAGATTACTAAGCGCCAGCCGTATGTCCGATCGAAGTATTTTCGAGGCGATAAGATATTCATTACCATATTCTGGGATCATTTGATGCAGAAGCACCGAGGTGATCGCACGCGTCGGTTGCAATTTTATAAAGCGGCGATAGATCTGCTACGAAATTCCACATTATCGTCAGATAGTATCTTTGATGCAGCTAATAAGGATATTATCCTGCATAGATTTTATGGCAAAACGAAAGACGGTAAAGCATTCTGCGTACAAGTAAAAGAAGAGAAACGGAGTGGGCGAAAAGATTTCATGTCAGTATTCGACATAAAGCAAAAATAAAAAATCTCCCGCGTTGTAGCCTAAAAACTACCGGCCGGAGATTCTGACGACATGGCACAGGCTATGTCTAGTAAATATATTAACAAAACGCGCGTCCTACGTCAATGCATAACCGTATAGACTGTCTATCGGCTAGCCTCGAACTTGAACATGTCGTTGAGCCGTGCGACCTTATCGACAAAATAAAACATGAGCTTTAATACTAGACAAAAGACGCCGAGTATGCTAATATAACAACATTGCATTCGATGAATGTCGAGCCTCTTTCAAAGACCGGGAACAATCTGGCCACCGAAATATCCTCTCGCTGTTCTCTCTGAATCATTATGATTCTCTGACTGCAAGTGATAGGATTATTTTTTATCTTATCCCAACACGCTATTACTAATAACGAAAGGGTTATATTTTATATGGCATATCAACAAAACAGAGGCGGTCAATCCCGCAATTCACGTCCAACCGGCGGCAACCGAAGCTTCGGCGGCGGACGTCGCGGTGGCAGTAATCGTGGACCAGCCAAGAAGTTCATCCACCCCTCAAAGTTTATCAACAAAGCTGTGGCGAAGGCCGACGAAGTCGTCTATGAGTCAAAGCACAAGTTTGCCGACTTCCCATTTGGTGCGCAGCTGCACCACAACGTCGCCAGCAAAGGCTACGACACGCCCAGCGCTATTCAAGACCAAGCGATTCCGCACATTATTGACGGCAAAGACGTCATTGGCCTGGCCAACACCGGTACTGGTAAAACAGCTGCCTTCTTGCTGCCAATTATCGAACGCCAGAGCGGTATTACGCTGCGACCAAGCGTGCTGATCATGGCGCCAACCCGTGAGCTCGCTCAGCAAATCGACGAGCAGTTCCGCGCCTTTAGTAAAGGTCTCGACCTGTACTCCACACTGATCGTTGGTGGTGTCAATATCGATCGCCAGATCCGCGATCTGAAACGTCGTCCGCACTTCATTATTGGAACACCTGGCCGTCTCAAAGATCTCATGAACCGCCGCGTGCTGCAGCTCAAGAACATGACCACGCTCGTCCTCGACGAAGCCGACCGCATGCTCGACATGGGCTTCTTGCCTGATATTCGCCAGATTATTAGCGAAATGCCAAGTGAGCGTCAGACACTATTCTTTAGTGCCACGATTACACCTGAGATTAGCGTACTGGTTAATCAATTCTTGAAAGATCCTGTCACAGTATCGGTGCGCACCAGCGAAACCGCCGAACACGTCGAACAAGACGTCATCGAATCACGCGACAAAGCGCACAAGATCGAGATCTTGACCGAGATGCTAAAAGGTGAAGACTACGACAAGGTTCTCGTCTTTGGTGAAACCAAATTCGGCGTCCAGCGCCTCAGCGACCACCTCGATAACAGCGGTATTCCGTCTGTCGCCATCCACGGTAACAAGAACCAATCACAGCGCCAACGTGCCCTGAAGCAATTCAAAGACGAGCGCGTCCGCGTGCTGGTAGCGACCGACGTCGCAGCCCGTGGCCTCGATATCCCGAACGTCTCACACGTGATCAACTTTGACACGCCACAGACCTACGAAGACTACATCCACCGTATCGGCCGAACTGGCCGAGCTGGTGCCAGTGGTAAAGCCCACACGTTTATCGACCGACGCTAATTTTACTACGGTTCCCATTAAACAGACTGCATTTCACAGTCTATTTAATGAGCATGATACTTTGTGCCTATCCGCTCCGCATTGCATTTTTGCATACAGTACTCTATACTTAATGTATGACAGACTTGTGGGTGGTAAAGTCGGACTTCTTATGGGCAAGGGTTTTAAAATAGAAAGATTTATGGTATAATAAGGTTATGTTTGAGAATCTGCATAGATTATGGCAAAGGTTTCACTACGGATTCATGAATAATGTTTCCGATGTTGATCTGAGTGCCATTCCCGCCCATATCAGTCTCCAGCCTTACTATGATGACAAGAACGATGTTTATTGGGTAGAGTCAGATGACTTACCGGATTTTGAAGCCACAGGTAAGACTCTCGAACAACTTGCAGAGCATATTGGAGATGCACTTTTAGTTTATTTTGACGTTCCACATTATTTCGCCAGAAACTATGTAGATGGTGTTATGACGATTGCAGATCCTAAAACTGGGGATAATCAACCTATTCGCATTTCAAGACAAGGCATCGAAAGAGCTTTAGCTACTCAGTGATATGTCTCCAAAACCCGCCTATCCACATTCAAATGCAGAATGCGTAAAACTCTTAAAAGAATTAGGTTTTAAGAAGAAGTTCGGGACAGGTAGGGGTAAACATCCCGAAAAATATATTCATCCAACTATTAGGAATGCTAACCCCAATGACAGGCCTTTTGTACTTATAAGTCATGACTTTTTTGATGAAAAAGGGAAGCGCTTAGTTAGAAAGCTTGAACTATGGGGCTTTCCTAAAGAACAAATAATGGCAATAATTAACAACATGCTATAATTTTCCGTCAGCGCGATTCTAGCACGCTCCGCGAACATGCTTAATCGGTAAACAATCGAAAAAATACACTATGAGCTACTGAACACAGCGTAAAGCACGAACCATAATCCTACTATTCCTCCTGCAGAAATAAGACATGCTAATGCTAACGCTGTGATCTTTACGGCTTTATTTAGGTGCTTACGTCGGGCGGTTGAGTTTAGTACGTAGCCTATGAATGCTGCAAATATAACCCAATAAAGAATGCCTAGTAAATTGCTGGTCGTACCTGAAAAGATATTTACTACGACAACTAGTATAGAAACTACAAAAGCGAAAGCAAGTATCCAAATCTGCCAATTTTTAGAAAGTCTTGCTAGATTTTTTTGATCTTCCATATGCTGTAATAGTATTCTAAAGTTTTCTTTTATTCAATCCATCTAGTCCTAAAAGGTCTAAATTCATCCACTAAGGCTGCCATAAGCATTTAGGCCTCTGTTAAACCAGAGGTTATTGTTTTTCTTTGATATACTTCTATTCATGGTTACAAAAAAAATAACACTTGGTGGCAGTGAAGCTCTCTTTGCAGCAGCTTTTTTGTTTGCATTCACAAATGTCTTGGTGCGCGAGATGTCGACCATGTGGGGGGATCAAGCCCAGGTTAGTGTTCGATTCGCCTTAGTGTGGCTAATTCTAGTGGTCTTTGCACGGCTTAGAAGCGGCGAGAGGCAAGTAATACCGCGTTCAAAAACACTAAAGGCAATAGCCTATAGTGTTTTTGCTGCGATTAGTATTTTATTCTTTACACTCTCGGTCCAAATGACTTCCATTGCAAATACACTGTTTACATCGAACGCGACTGAATTATTTGTAGCATTCCTGTTGGGCACGCTACTACTAAAAGAAAAACTAACTATCAGAAAGCTCTTAGCAATTGTGCTGGCGTTGGTCGGACTGGCATTTTACTCTGATTCAATACTAGTTGGGAGTGCCGGAATCATATTCGGACTATTGGGCGGCGCATTTACGGCGCTTTGCAACTTACTAGCGAAGAAATTAAAGGGTGTTGATCTGAGTGCGATCATGCGGATGCAGTTCGGAATAGGTACCCTACTGATGATTGTATTAACTTTTATATTTTCACCTAATGATATTCTACGCACCGTAAGCATTGAAGGCAGTTTAGCTACGATCTTATTTGCACTGATCCTGATAGCTGCAACTCGCCTAGTCCTCTACGGATTCCAGCACTCTGATATCAATATCGCCAGCGTCATATTGTCATCGCAGCTGGCATTCGGCGCATTACTGGGATTCTTCGTTTATAAAGAGGTATTGGCCTCGCATGAGATTATTAGCGGCTTGTTGATCTTAGCTGCTGCTATTATCGGAGGCTTCGCCCAGAAGCCAACAGTAAAGGATGTTCAAATTCATCCATAATAAGAATGTCCTGCCAAATTTCGATTGCACTTTAGCCCAATCGCCAGATACGGTATAATAGGGTAATGACACAAATCTCTCGCGATGATGTGCTGCATCTAGCACAGCTTTCTAGCTTGCAGCTTGCTGACGACGAAATCGATAACCTACGAACTGACATTGCCAATATTTTGGGCTACGTGCAGCAGCTGGGTGAACTGGACACCTCTGGTGTGGAGCCGACCTACCAAGTGACCGATCTTGAGAATGTCTGGCGCGATGACCAAGTGATTGACTACGGCCTTAGCCGTGAGCAGCTGCTGGAGCTAGCACCAGCACAGGCGAATAACTCCGTGAAAGTACCGAAGGTACTATAATATGGTAAAAATTGCTGATTATACATCCGGATCTGCCGTCGCCAATGTAAGGGCGGCTCTTGAAAAAGCCAAGAGCCATGAATCATACCACGCGCTACTGAGTTTCACCGAAGAGCGAGCACTGGAACGCGCTGCCAAAGTAGATAGCGGTGAAATCACAGGTAAATTGGCCGGTGTACCGTTTGCGGTGAAAGACAACTTCTTAGCCTTTGGTGCGCCTACCACTGCCGCCAGCAAAATCCTCGAGAACTTCAACGCACCACTGCAGGCAACAGCCATCGAAAAACTAGAAGCGGAAGGGGCGATCTGTATTGGCAAAGCCAACCTCGATGCCTTTGCTCATGGTGGTAGTACCGAAAACTCGGCTTTTGGCCCGACGAAAAATGCGGTAGATGACACGCGGGTTGCCGGCGGAAGCTCGGGTGGCTCAGCAGTTGTGACAGCCCTAGACATTGTACCGTTTGCACTCGGTACAGACACGGGTGGCTCAATCCGTCAGCCTGCCAGTTTTAACGGTGTGTACGGCATGAAGCCAACCTACGGCACGGTCAGCCGCTACGGCGTGGTGGCGATGGCCAGCAGCACCGATTGCATCGGCTGCTTTACAACTAACGCAGAAGACGCCGAGCTAGTCATGGGCATTATGGCGGGTAAAGATGAGCGCGACATGACGACGCTGCCAGATTTCTTTACACCCGAAGCAACCGTAGCGCCACTAAAAATCGGTGTGATCCGTGAATCGATGAATGATGATGTCGATAGCGAAGTCCGCAATGCAACACTGGCCTATGTCGAAAGACTTAAGATGGCCGGACATACCGTGGAAGAAGTGAGTTTACCGATCGTCCAGCACACGCTGGCGATGTACTACATTATCGTGCCAGCCGAAGTCAGTAGCAACCTGGCGCGCTACGATGGGATTCGTTATGGCCTGCGGGCTGAAGTCCAGACTCTGGCCGAACTTTATGGTAAAACCCGCGATCTCGGCTTTGTGACAGAGAACAAACGCCGCATTATGATCGGCAGCTACGTACTCTCGAGCGGATTCTTCGACGCCTACTATTTGCAGGCCCAAAAAGCCCGTACGCTGCTGATTAACGAATATAAGAAACTATTTGAAACCTACGACGTGCTGGTAAGCCCCACGGCACCGACGCCCGCCTTCAAACTGGGTGAAAACACCAGCGATCCGATCAAGATGTACCTAGCAGACATTATGACGGTACCTGCCAGCCTAGCCGGGCTGCCTGCTTTGAGCGTACCAGCAGGCACTAACGAGGCAGGGCTACCGATCGGCGTACAACTGACCGGCTGGCGACGCAACGACGCCAAACTACTGGCGCTGGCTAAATCACTGGAGGAGAACTAATGGACGGCGTACTCATTATTGTATTTGCGATTGTACTGGTGCTAGGCGGAATATTTCTAGCGGTTATTTCGGTTAGTAAAGGCGGCAAGAAATACCTCGACGTCGAGAAATACCGCGTCAAATGGCTGGCGATCGAACAGAGTATCCAGGAAGGCCAAGAAGCGACGTATCACTTGGCACTGATGAATGCCGACAAGCTGCTCGACCAGGCGCTCAAAGAACGCGGCTTTAGTGGCAATACCATGGGTGAGCGCATGAAATCGGCTCAAAAAGCGTGGTCGAACGCCAACCAAGTATGGACGGCGCACAAGCTGCGCAACCAGATCGCCCACGAATACGAAGTGCGTGTGAGCTATGATATGACAAAACGTACGCTAGCTGCCTTTAAGCAGGCACTCAAAGACGTGAGGGCTATTTAAGATGGCAACAAAAGACATGTTAGATAAATACGACATAACGATTGGGATTGAATGCCACGTGCAGCTGGCGACGGCTACCAAGCTCTTTAGCGGTGCCGACAACGACGCCCGCGAGCGCGAACCAAATAGCGTGGTGAGCCCAATTGACTACGGGCTGCCTGGCATGTTGCCGGTATTGAACCGCGAAGCCGTGAACCTGGCTATAAAAGCTGGCAAGGCTTTAAACGCCGAGATTGCTCGCGTGAGCCGCTTTGACCGTAAACATTATTTTTATCCAGACCTGCCGAAGGGCTACCAGACCACCCAGATGTACAACCCGATTATCCTCGCTGGCTACATTGATGCGCCGCTGGAAGACGGTAGCACAGTCCGCGTGCGGATTCACCACGCCCACATGGAAGAAGATGCCGGTAAGCTGACGCACTATGCCGACTATAGCTTGGTTGATCTCAACCGTGCTGGTACGCCGCTGATTGAGATCGTCTCTGAACCTGACATTCATTCGCCAGCTGAGGCAAAAGCCTACGCGACGGAGCTCTATCGCCTCATGACCTATGCTGGTGTGACGCACGGCGATCTGTATCACGGCAATATGCGCTTTGATGTGAACGTATCGGTTGCACCAAAAGGCGCCACCGAGCTAGGCACCCGAGCTGAAGTAAAGAACCTCAACTCATTTAGAAGTGTTGAGAAGGCCGCCGAGTATGAGTTTAACCGCCAAGTCGAGCTCCTGGAAAAAGGTGAGCGCATCGTGCAAGAAACTCGTGGCTGGAACGAAGCCAAGCAGCGGACCATCAGTCAGCGCTCGAAAGAGGATGCGCAGGATTACCGCTACATGCCAGATGCTGATATTC
>Ga0172380_10004197_pt1 | contig 18775 bp, 27 predicted proteins | sample Leawe162metaG_FD_119747 | JGI IMG/M metagenome (GOLD analysis project Ga0172380, IMG submission 119747) | Leachate microbial communities from a municipal landfill in Southern Ontario, Canada - Leachate well 162 metaG | ecosystem: Engineered > Solid waste > Landfill > Unclassified | place... | reverse complement strand
TATGAGCCTGGAACTATTTCTGTTTTGCTATTTATTCTGAATGAACCTTTAAATTTATATACTTCTGATGTGCTGCCTTCTTCATCATATTTTGTAAAGAATCCATTTAAAGTAAATCCGTATCCTGTGTTTCTAGTATATCTTACTGAGACAATCTTGCCCGTTTCGGCTGCGTCCCTAAGTTCACTCTGCCCAATATCTAATCCAGTTAATGCGCTTTCTATTGCTATTCCTTCAATTTCTGCTGTCTCATCTACTGCAATACTAACCATCTGTATATGTAGTACATCTGTACCAGCTATGCAATCCTCAGAACCTGTTACATCTTCTTCTGAGATAGATAAGCTTCTCTTAAAACTTGTTACCTTTGCAACTACTTCATTGTCAACTTTTATGACTGTACATGCAAATTTTACCTCATTCATTTTCTCACCTTCCTAATTATAATCTGTTAACACCTGCTGTCATGGTTCTAATGTTATATGTTCCAGAATATTCATTCCTATTCTTCTCATCTTTATTCAAAAAAGTTGGATTAGTCTCTGTTGTAATATAGCTCACTTCATGCCCACTAGGTATAAGTTTACTTCCACCAAAACCAACTATTTTTTCATGTATAGACCACATTGTATTTTTTGCAGTTATACAATTTGAATTTCTAACAATAATATGAACTCCATAATTATCAACATTTAGTGAATCCGATTCTAATAAATTTGGAGCAGATGCAGATTCTATAGTTATGCAATTATCTGGCATATCTGGTTGGAATTCTAAAAATAAATTAACTCCTTCAGTGCCATATCCTTCAGATTCAAAATATTTTAATAATTCATAGTTCATATGTTTAACACCTTCCTAACTTCTTCACTAAGATATTGATTTAATCTTAGTGTACCTATATGATTCATTGGGTCTAAAAGATAAAATCTTTTTCTGCCATGTTGGAAATGTCTTGCTTGCTTTTCGTGCCACTTAAGAGCATAAGGTAATCTACGTTTTCCAGTTCCACGACCTCCCCCAAAAGACACAACAAATCTTTGTTTTTTCTTTGTGCTTCGCTCAATTACAATACCACTATTCATCAATGGGCTTTCGTCGAGCGGTACTTCTTGTTTAGCTTGTGTCAATATATCACTTGCTGTTTTAAACACTGCTACATTTACAGCTGATGAAATAATATCAAACACAAACCTATCTTCAAATCTTCTCCATGCCATATTGTCACCTACAGATTAATTCAAAATGATGAGTATCGCCAGTTTGTGGGTCATCTATTCTATTTACTTTTAATACTTCTAAATTTGATTTTGTATGTGGTGAAGTTTCATCTATCATCCAATAAGGGTAATTATCATCTATTCCACAATTATCCTGCAAAAATACTATAGCACTTGCATGTATAAAGGTTTCATTCTTTTCCTTTATAACTAAGCTTGAATCATATTGCACAAATCCTTTTAATCCATTTGTTGTTGATATAGTTGAAAAGTCACCTGCTACATTTCTACTAAGTTTTCTCAAATTTACAGTATGTGTCATTAGTGCTTTGAAAGCTGGCAAACTCATTTTATCACCTCGAATATATCTTTCGATTTATAATTCCGCTTGTTATTAAAATAGAATCAGCATATCCCATCTCATCAGGAATCAAATTATTAGTTGAACCACTTCCAGCATTATTGCCTATAGAAAAACGTCCTAGTTTTATATTTTTTTGAGAGCTGGGTGGATTATTATTATTGTCAGTTAAGTAAGAAATCATCTTTGCTGTCCACAACTTGACTGCATCTATTTTAGCGTTAGACAATTTAACATAATATAGACCATTGATACAACAACAATTGCAGCAATTTTCAAGATTAGGATTACTCACATACCAATATGAACCTGATTTAAATAATTTATATCCGTCTGCATTAATAGCATAATTGCCAATTCTAGCATCTAATAATTTAGAAGAAATCATTAACCTTTCAGTTGTTGCCTCTGCCACTGGTCTATCTGTTATTGTGTTGTATTCTGTTGCTGTTATATACATCAGATTCCTCCTTAACTGGTATTTTTATATTTTGTTTTCTTCATACTAATTTATTATAAAATTAGACTTCTTGACCAAGCCAATTATAATCATAATCTGCTTCCGCATCCCATTCTACATTTGATAAATATCCATCTACCTGTACCTGTGTATATCCGCCCTCAAGGTCAACTTTTCTGAATCCACACACTAGTGTTTTACCATCGATTTCAATTCCACCATCTTTTAAATTTGTAATATATGAAAAATGTTCTTGCGGATTTAATGGAAACATTGCTGTCATATTTGCTGCAATTTGTAAATCTGCTATTTCAGCCTTTTCTCTTGTTTCAAATAATATCCATCTATACATTTTAACAACCTCCTGAAATTAGATTATAATTATTTGTTTGACTAGTATTAAAAAGTAATATACTAGTCATGTATCCATCGAAATGTGTTGCGTATGTATCACTGCCATCATATCTAGCTCCAATTACTAGTTTTTCTCTTGATATTAATGTATCTGCCTTTGTAGCTGCACTACTTACTCCATTAATATTTGCTGTTGTACCATTTACATTTTTATTATTCCAGCAATATAATATTTTATGTCTAGCTCCTGTTGTAATTTCTATTTGAAATATGTTTGTTGCATTCCCTAATCTCAAGCAACTATAATACAATGTTGATTTTACTCCTAAAGTTGCATATTGTATATTAACAGATGTACTCGTTTTGCCAAATACATATATACTTAATGTAGATGAATGCTCTATATTCTGATACGTACTAAAGCTAGGTTCAGTAAAATCAATAGCTGCATAAGATTCAACATTAAATCTTGATGACTCAGCATTTACAAACTTAATCCCTTTTACTTCAAAAACTCCATTTGTGCAAATAATTGGCATATTATTAAAACTACTTTGAGTTGCATTGGGATATCCAAATTGGTCATACCAAGTCTTAACTCTGCCCATTGTGCCTACGCAAAAACTTTCTATTGCTGATATATCTACATATGGATTCTTTAAAGCAAAATTAAATCCTACATTTAAAGTTGCTGAATCGCTAAGTCTTTGTACCTCAAGGCAATAACCTTTATACTTATTTGTTAACAAATATAAACTTTTTCCAAACACACAACCATCAACATTATCTAACACATATTTTCTTTTAGCGCTTGTAACAATTCTGTTCACCGTAGATGTAGCCATTAAATAGCCACCACCTTCAATATTACCTTTTTAACAGCATTCGCCGTAGGCGTATAAGCTGTTCTAGTCTCAAGAACACCATATAAAGTTGTACTTGCTGCTGCTAATTTACCTTTGAAATTTAAATTGTCATTCTGACTCCAAAGTGTATCACCCAAATCTATAGCTGCGGCAATGTCTATATATCCCAAATATTTATCTCTATCTGCTGCAATTAAGTTAAACGCTGCATTGTCAGCAATCGCCGTAGGAGCTGCATTGTACAAGTGTAATCTAAATGCACCCATGCCAGCAGGTATTGCAGCAACATCAATTTCTAAATTAACACCTGTTATAAAAAATCCTGAACCTGTAATATTTGATACATTTGAAAATGTTAAATTAGTAGCTGGACTAGTGCCACATACATCACCTATGGCGTATATATCAGTATTATCAGGTGGTCTCGCAGATGTGTCTGATACTTGGCTATTACCACTATATATAGGAAATGGATTATCACTATTTATATCAACATTTTCAATTTGCATATTTGCATCTGAATTAGTATTTATTGTATTGTTTGTAGTATTAATAACTTTATTTATTAAATCAGCAATATTTATAACACTGCCATCTGGTAAATAAAAATCTCCAGAATTTGCTGAAAAATTAGAACCTTTTATATTACTCATATTGCACCAACTTTTGTTTTAGACTTTTTCTTTTTTGATATTTTATTTTCAAGTTCTACAGCTTCATCTTTTATTATGACTTCCTTGTCTTGTGTAAGTGATATTCTGCAAAGATTAATTTGTAGATATACTTGTGTGTCTTGAGTTTCAAAATCTATTACAGAACCTTTTTTATATTTTTTGCCTTTGTACATACCATTTTTTAAAAATTCAAGTTTCATAAGTGCCTCCAATTAAAGGGAAAGCTGAGATTTAACTCCCAGCCTGACCTAATACAGCAAATGGATATCTAGAGTCTTCATCAGAGTTTATTCTGTTTATTGGGTTTGGAACTTGCCATGCTATTCTCATACAACTTCTTAATCCAACCATATTTTGCTGTGCCAAATTGTATACGATTTCCCCTGTAACTGGGTCTTGTATAACAGATTCAGTAAGTATTTTCCAAGTGATATCTTTCCTTATTGCATACATCAACTTGTTCCATTCTCCACTAATCAATAGTGATTTAGAAGGAACAATGCTTCCGTTTCTTGGGAACAATACTTGCTCGCCATCTAATTCGTATCTTGTAGCACCTTGAACGCCTTCTTTATAAAGAGGTTTGAATATTGGATTTCCTGTTGAGTCTCTTAATGCTCTAAGTTTAGCTCTCATGCTCATAGCAGCCACATGACCTGTTACCATGTATCCATCTTCTTCAACTTTTGCAATTACTCCATTTTCGCCCATGATATCATCATATATATCACCAAGACTATTTAATGTTACGAAATTACCAGATGCTGTTGCTGCTGCTACTATATTTGTTGGCCATATTGCAGGTGCATTAACTCCGTATAATACAGCTTGGTCAAATGCTAAACCATAAGCTTCGAGTAGCTTAGGCCTAACTTCTGCCCATATATCATAATCTGCATCATCTAATACAGATTCAGGAATAACTACTATAACATTCAACTCTTCTGCTTCTAAGTATTTGTTTTCCCACATCATCCTAGTTGTCTTTTTCCAACCAAGGAAATCAGTTCCAGGGTTAGTTGGTCCAGGATTAGTAAAATATGTTGTAGGCAATACTGATAAAATTGGTAATCTTCTTTGTGCTCTAGACATGTCTGGAGCTCTATAAGCAAGTGACATTATTGCACTTTGTTCGGCTACATTTTGAATAATTTCTCTCTGATACTCTTCTGGCATCAAAGCCTCTGCACCACTACGTGGTATATAAGACATATATTTTCCTTCTTTCGTATTAAGTTGAAAGAAATCTTATTACCTTCCTGCTGCCCTTCTTATTAATTCTGTCATGCTAAAAGGTGATTTCTTATTGTTTACATTACTTTGGTCATCTCCAACATTAGTCTTGGTATCGGCTATATCAGCTTTTACTTTTTTAACTAAATGTGGTTTTAGTTGCATAATTCTTTTTAACTCTTGTTCAACGCCTGTAATATTGCCTTCATCATCAACCTCAATATTTTCATTGTTCAACAATAACATTGCTATATCAGAGTCGATAAATCCAAGCTTTTCAGACATTTGTTTAACTTCAAATTTTATTAACTTCTTATTTGCTGCTTCAACTTTTGAATCTGTTATCTTTTGCAATTCTTCTTTTTCAAGTTTCAATCTATCTGCTTCTGTCATGTTTAACTTTTCTATTGCAGCCTTAACTTCTTTTTCTGTGTTTATTTTATGTTTTTTTGTAACTTTAGAAATAATTAGATCTATTTCTTTTTGTGAATAAACTTTATCTTCTGCTTTTGCTTCTTCTGGCTTAGTTTCATCTGTTGCTTTATCAGAATCATCCGCTGTTTTATCCGTGTCATCTTCTGATTTAGTTTCTTCTGCTGCTATACCAAACATAGGTATAATCGGCATTAGAAAAATAATTGATAATATTCTTTTTAACTTATTTATTTTCATAACAACCTCCGTTTTAAGCTCGTCAGCATAAATTCCGTTTATAGTCCGTTTGACTCTTATTTTTATTATATATGTTTACAGAAAAAAAACAACACAAAAAAAGTTATGATATAAACTTCATCATAACTTTTTTTGTGTTGTTTTTTATTTATTATTCAATATTATACTTATCAAGAAGTGAATTAATTGTTTTTAATAATTGTTCCACTTCTTTTTTATCATTTTTCTCTGTGTATACTGTGTCCATCGAACCTGGGCAAATTGAATACTCAGTATATTGATATTTTTGATTTGTAGATGGTATGATAATTTTAATTTTCCTATTATCATACGGTTCGCAACAATTATACTCACCATTTATATTACTCTGTGATAAGCATTCGCTTTCTGAGAAATATAAATCAAGTTCTTTGGAGAAATAATATATATTATTTATTTTACAATATTTATAGTCTTCTATATTTATGTATTTAATTATATGCAAACCTTTTATTTTATACTCTTTTATATAATCCATTTTATTCATAATAATAATCTCCTCTAAATTTTTATAGTAGGCTAAGCTTACTTTCTCTCAACCTCTAAATACATTATAATATATAATTTAGTTTCTGTCAACAATCATTTTAAACTTTTTTTTAAATTATATTCAAATAGTTTTTTATCAGACACAAGAAACTCATTTATATCCTTGTATCCATCAATATTCATAATATTATTTTTTATACCAATTAATCTTAATTCATCTCTAATAATATTTGCATATCTTCTTCCAACTTCGTCACTGTCGAGACATATTGTTAATTTAATATTCTTTCTTCTCAGATACTCATGATTTACTTTAACTGAATCCAATAATCTTTTATACATTGTCACACTATTGAGACAAATAGACTTCATTCCATAATTTTCAAAGCTGAGACAATCAAATATTCCTTCTGTGATAAAAATGATATCATCCTGATCTGCTTTGCTTAAATATCCTAAGTTGAATATTTCTAATGGTATACCTTTTAGATTATATATTTTATTATTTGCAACTGATAATTCATCATTCCTTCTCAGTATGCAATTAACAACTTTTTGATTCTTCCAGACTGGAATTATATTTGTATAAGCCCAGATGTTATTTAGTTTTGGCAAGAGTTCGCTTGGTATAACTTTTTGGGGGTTACAACTTAATATTCGATATTTAGCTAAAACTTTGATATTTGTTATTCCCCGATTAAAATAATATCTGTAGTCTTTGAGGCTTTGTTTTTTAATAGCTTTTGTGATACAATCAGTGAGATTGTATTTTATTAAAAAATCATGGTTTGTTATTTTATTTATCTTATCAAGTGGATTAACATCAATGTTTTTATTATCAATGGTGATAGCTTTGTGGGTATTGCTATCACCATTACTCATATTCAAAATATCTTTTGCTTTAGACATTATTTTGTCAAAATCTCTTTTTATATCTAAGTTTTCCACAACAGCAATTACATTAAATGAATCGCCTTTGATACCACATGTGCAGCAACATATTGTATCTTTTAAACTAAGTGAACCTATCGGGCTATTGTGCCTATCACTTCTACATGTCCAATTTTGTCTATCTGTTTTACCTGGAGTTAACCCATAGTACAACAGAATTTCTTTAATAGAATTTTTAATTATTGTTTTTTCCATCATAAACATACCCCACTTTTGTATTCGATATATCAGCTTGTAATTTTTTATCTACTAAAAGTATTTCTTGTTCTAATTCATTTTCTTTCATTTCTCTTTGTTCATAATAAAAATTTAATACCTTCTCTTTGTGTTCTATTGCTTCTTCATATACTTCACTATTAGCATAGTATAAATTACGTAGATTAATTTTCATTGTATCGATTGCTTTTTGCAATTTTTCTAATTCAAATTGTATTTTTTTATTTTAGAAAAATCTATTTCTATATTGTTTTCAATCATTTTCTTTATCTCCTATCTGATTCCTAATATCATTCCCTGCAACTCACATTCATCATTATACAAATACATAACATAATCACTTTTTACAACATAATAAAATTTAGTGCAATTATTCATTTTAAACATTACATTAAGAACTTCATCATTTAAAGTAATAAACTTATTTTGTTCATATTCAACCTTTCTTTTTATTTCTTTTTCTTCTTTGTTGTATTCAATGAAATTGCTTTCTAAAATATCACTTATTTTCAAACTTTTGTGTATGTACTTACTAAAATCAAATAAATCTGGAAATGTAGACTTCGGAACTATATACCTTGGATTATTTAGCTTTATAAATCCAGATAAATTTGTTAACCATTTACTCTCTTTCCATTCATGATAACCGTTTCTTATTGCACTATGCCCTGTTTTTCCAGGGCAACTTTTACAATAACGTTCCCATAATTTCATTTTAATTTCCACCTTTCTTTTTCTTAATACTTATATAATACTATTATAATATTATTCTTTAAAAAAGTAAACAAAAAAAGATAACGCCTAGTTAACGTTATCTTTTTTTTATACTCTGTATAGGGTTCAAAAATTCAAATTTAGAGTGTTATTTGATGTATACTATTGTTGATATTATATTATGTACTTATAATATTTGCAATACTTTTTAAACATTCAGCTGCTGTTTTTCCTGCTTTGCCTCTAAGATGTGTTGGATAAATATTTTCTATAAATTCCTTTTCTTTGTCTCCCATACCTTTATCCAATGCAATATCAATCATCTTATTTAATTCTTTCATATCTCTTGCATGATATCCTATTCCCTCATTGTATATTCTGTATTCAAAGTTATCCTTATCATTTTTAAAGTGATTCAATACGCTATCTTTACATATCCAGTCAGGAAAAATTACAGGCTTACCTATTATCCAAGCTTCGTATAAAGTAGAACCTGCATCTGCAATGACTACATCCGAGTCAACTAATTCTTGAATTGTAGGTGTTTGTTTTTGTTTCTCATTCATCTTTGAAGTTGGATGTAATGCAATTTTAGTTATATAATCCTTTGAAATATTTTTGATTAATTTATTACATTCTGGATAGCTTGACCTGCCTTGGTTTTTTGTGTTGTATCCATGAGTAGGACACCAAGCAATATAAGGCTTGTTGTATGTATTTCTTTTTACTTCACCATTTAAAATATCATCTAATTTTGTATATCCAGTAATAAATATTTCACCTTTATAACCAGTTTTTCTCATTCTATTTTCCCAAGCTTGACCTGGCACAAATGCATATTTATATTCTTTTATATTTTCACCTATCCAATAATTCTTATCTGCTATACCGTGACTAATAAAAATGTCATTGTCTCCAACTGGATACTTACCTTGTTCATTGATTCTCATAGAAGAAAAAAAGCGACAATTTATTCCTGGAAATGGTCTATTTATTAAGTCAGATGACTCAAGATGTTTTATTATTGGATTAGCCAATGCAGCAATTGCAAACTTATAAGCTTCACCTGCATGCTGCCCCTGATTGTCTAGACAGAAGTGAAATTTGTTATGGTTAGGTTTATTTAATCCATGAATTTTAATATATTCTGCATTATTTAATTTACCTACTCTCAATCCCTTATTACATCTAATGTTTCTGAAAGTTTGCGACATGCTGCCAAGATTAACAGTTTGCTCCTTAAATGGTTCAAAGTCTAATCCATCAATAGAAATTTTAAAATGACACTTATTAAATATAGTAATTAACAATATTTCACCTCCTAATAGTTATGTTTTGCCCATTTAAAAATGGTATATCTTTCTCTAGAATTGTTACTATGAAGTCTGCTATCTCATCAGCTTTTAACATGTTTTCAAAATCATCATCTGGGGATATCTTAAATCTCATTTTAGAACCAAAAGCCTCAGGAGATATGCAATATACTTTTATACCACTTTCCTTCAATCCACATGATAATGAATTACTAAAACTTATTACAGCCGCTTTGCTTGCAGCATATGCAAATCTGTCTGGTCTTACTCCTGTACCTGCTGTGCTTGCTATGTTTATTATTTTACCAGGGATATCATTCAAGATACAAAAATCTACATATGTTTTACATAAGTTAACCATTGCAAAGAAATTTACTTCAAATTGCTCCTTAACATCTTCTATTGAAGTCTCAAAAATATTCCCTGGTATGCATATTGCAGCATTGTTTATTAGTGCAACTGGTAAATCTCCCAAGTCATTTAAAAAACTATTTACAGCTTCATAATTTGTTATATCTAAATTGTTCCATTTTGACAATCCATAGTAATTTCTACTTTTATCTGACATACACCACTTTTTAGCAATTGCACTTCCTAGTTTTCCTTCACTTCCAGAAATTATTATGTTACTCATTTGTGATTGTACCTTTCTTATATCTGTATATAGTTTCAGCTAGTTTTAAATCAAGTGGTGTTGTAATCTTTATATTTTCTTCTATCCCATTAACTGTTGAAAATTCTTTATACATCTGATAATAAGTAAATATATCATCTGTATCATCTTCTCTATTTTGCATTTTTGCTTCAATATGACTATTTAGGAGAAGTTCAGTTTTGAATTTTTGTGGCATTTGAACCTCTCCCATTTCATTTCTATTGAATGCTTCGAGTTTTGATATTGGAGTAGATACAGTGTATTTTATAGGTGTTATGGCTTCGCCATTTTTACAATTAACAGTGTTGAATAATTCTTCTGTAATAAAAGGTCTTACCGCTTCGGATATAAAAACATAGTCTGATCTAACTTCTATCAAGGCATTATATATTGAAAATTGTCTTGTTTCTCCTTCTCCAATTAAAATAAATCTGTTTAAATCAAATTGATAAGCTTTCAATATTTCTAAGGTTAATTTTTCATCACATGTAACTATGATAATTGTGTCTATATAGTCTATGTTTATTGCAACCTCTAACCCATGTATAAATATTGGCTTAAATCCTAGTCTAGAAAATTGCTTAGGATATCCTAGTTTTGTTCTGAATCCACTTCCACCCATTAAATAAATTAAATCAGCTTTCTCCATTGTCTTCACCTTCTATTATTTCTTCTTCTACTTTGTCTATTTCTTTCTTTTTTGCTCTTGTTTTCTTAACTACATTTTTCTTGAATACTCTTGTTATATATTCCTCAGGTAATCCAAATTCTTTAGTACAATTGTATCCTTCTACTTGAGTAAAATTATATTGTTCAAAGACATCCTTATAATTTCTTTTAAATGTTCTACTACCATCTTTTGTTTCAATTTCTATTACTACCAACATTTTACAAGCATATGCTATCTTTTCAAATATCCAGTCTGAATCAGGGTGTACATGATTAAACACTGCCATGCTAAAACCTAAGTCAAATTCATTTTCTGTGAATCCTGTTACTCCATTTACAAAATGTTCAATTGTTCCATGCATAACATTTATAGATTCTGTCATCTCTGAATATTCTTTTTGCATTAGTTTTATTGCATCTGAATTCAATTCTATTCCAGATAAGTTTTTATGTCCTCTTTCAAATAGATAATTTAAGTTCCTGCCACAGTTACAGCCATATTCTATTATATTAGATTTTTCTGTAATATATTTTTGTACAATGTTGTACAAGAATTCACTTCTTTCTGTGTGTACAATATATTTGTCTGTAGTATTCTTCGAAGGTGGATTTGACCAATATTTTAATGCTTCTTTTAATGTTAGCGGAACTATTTCTTTTTTAACTCCTTTATTTTTTAATGCATTGTCAAATGTTTTATCCATTTTAATCCTCTTTTCTTTTAATCTTAATTTATGCAAAAATATTTTTTGTATCTCCCAATCATGCCTTATCTTAGGAGTCCTAGGTTTTTTATTATCCTTCCTGACTAATCTTTTTTTGCTATCTTCCCATAACCAATCTGGAGATACTGTATACCCATTATTATACCCAGTTCCATAGAAATCACATCCGATTATGTATAATTCTTTCAATGATGATTGCAACAAATACATTATAGCAAGTGTTGACATGTTCGGGTCTGTGTTCTCTAGTTTAGCTCTTAGCTTCCTAAGAAAGAAAGTTTCTATTGCTACCATTCTTATTTTACTTTTTCTCTTTTCAATTAGTCCTGTTAACTTGTCAATCATTACTTTTTCAGCTTTGCCACCTGTTATAGGATTTCTTTTAGATATGAACCACTTTAATTTATTTAACTCTAATGTTTCTATTCTTCCTAATCCAAGTTTATTAGCTGCATATTTCAAAGTTGTGTTGATTGCTCCTGTGTGGAATAAAACATCTGTTCTGCTGCCTAAATCGGCAAATGATTCTTTCTTAATTGGATAGCTATTATTTAGTCTAACAATTATGTCATAACTATCAATAAACTTGCCCATACCTTTGCCATTCAAGTACTGAGCTGGTCCAACTATGATAACTTTTTTATTGTTTACATATGTAAAAAAGTCCTTTCTATTGTTTATGTATTCCATAGCATCCATTTACTTTGCCTCCTTTATTAACTTTGCTAAAACATCATCAAAATATAATCTATTATCTTTTTGTTGTAACTTTTTCAAATAAGACAATTGTATATCTTTAAAATGTCCATTCTCAGGCATAGTAAATGTCATGCTCTTCTCTCTGACTAGCTTATTTTGTGAATCATCCCATACCCAGCCAGGTGTAATTGTATAAGCTTTGTTGTAACCAGTTCCATAGAAATCACAACCACATACATACAATACTTTTAAGTCTGTTTTAAGCAAATAATCTATTGCTATGGTTGACATATTAGGCTCTGTCTTATTCAATTGTATTCTTAGGTTTTCTAGAAATTTTAACTCGATAGGAAGTACTTTTATTTGACCAGTTCCATCTTGTTCAATTTCCTTTATCAGTTTTGTAACATTTGGTGCTTCTGCCTTTCTCTTTGAAACATACCATCTTATCCCGTCATTATTTAGTGTCTTTACATCTGTAAAAATACCGCCAGTATGAAATAAAATGTCTGTTCTACTTCCTAAATTGCTAAAATCACACAAAGGATAACTGTTATTCAACCTTATTATTACATCATATTTGTCTATAAACCCGCCATTGTTTGATGTTGACAAATAATCGGCTGGTCCAACTATGATACATTTTTTGTCTTTAACAGTTTTGTTAAAAGTTTCAAAATCTCTAATTGTTCTCATTATTTTTAAAATCATCTCTCATTTCTATTAAATTTATTACGTCTTCGACTTTTTTAAAATCGTCTAAGGTGTCTACGCTATATTTACCATTTATTACTTTTTCAAAACAATTAACTTCACTTTTTTTATAATTTTTGTTGTTTCTAATCCATGGCGTAACATGTTCCCTGTCATATCCAACAGCGAAATCATTGGCAGCAAATAAAGCTTCAATTGTCATTACTTCAACATCTAACCCGCTTGGATATCCTTTCAATCCTCTATTCCATGTATAATCATTCTTCTTTTCTATATGTTCTTCTATGACTAAATCTATTATCCATTTAAAGTAAAACAGTAGTGGACAATCCGAGGTTATTCTTACTACATTTTCGATTTTACTATTCTTCTTATATTCTTCCCATGCTATGCTATAATATCTTTTCAGCACATCACTACTGTCCCCACTAAATACTTTCACATTATTAAAATTATCAGTAAATATTTTTGTCTTATCTCCTTCATCAGGCACAGCTAAAAATACTTTTGACACATGTTCAGCTTTGCAGCATGCTAAATAAGAATAATTTGTCATAGGTATGTTTAATATTTCTTTCATACATTTTCCTGGAAATCTAGTTGATTCCATTCTTGATTGAATAATTGCTATGTTCATTTTACATTATCTCCTTTAGTTGTTCTGGTGTTCTGGCAAATTCTCCAGAATCTAAGCCAGTTGTATTTTTTAATTTGTAATGCCATTCTATTATTCCTGGTTTATAGATGTCATATAATTCAAAATTTGTTGTATGGTCTGATATATTGTCACCTCTCAGCATTCCCAAATCTTCATATTCTTTTCGATATGCTGGATAATTAGACACACACCAAAGATGAGTTACTCTTCTTTTAAAATCTACCGAATAACTATATTTGTATGAAGAAATATAAACATCTATATTTTTTGGAATATGTTTTACAAGGCTATGTAAAGTTTTATTATTTGCTATTTTTACAAATGGTACATTATAATTCAACAAAAATTTAAGCGATTCTATGTCAAACACTGAGGCTGTAACATTGTATCCTAAGTATTTTCCGTATCTATAAGCTAAATCAAACTTATCCATCTCTAAAGGTATATTTAATCCAGCAGATTTAAACAGTTGCCATTTTATAGTTATCTTAGTTTTGCCTGAGTCTATTTTCTTTAACTCATTGTACATTTCTTTTATTATGTCATCATCATTTAGACAAGTGTTACCACTTCCAAAATCTAATATTATCTCCTTAGTCTTCATCTTCCTGTCTCCTTAAAAACATATTTATCGAGTCAGCAATACCATTTCTGAGATAAAATTTTAATCCAACAAATAATGGTATAGAAACTATTATGTCTTTTATTAGTTCTGTATTTTTGCAATTTTCTTTTGATTGGTCAAGCTGATCTAAATAATAAAAATTTCTGTAAATTGGATTGTAATGTATTCCACAATTAATATTATTAGTTTTCATATATTCTATAAATTCTTGTCTGTCTTTTATTTTTATGACAAATAAATGATTGGCATGATTATTCTCTTTTTTGAGTAAGATTTCTTTAGGAAGTTTTCTTCTGTATTCTTGTGCTTGTTCTTCTCTCCGGTTAAGAAATAACCCGATTTTCTTTAACTGGGATATCCCTAAAGCCGCTTGCATTTCATTCATTCGATAATTATATCCTAGTATAGTTTGTGTAAATCCATCATACCTTCCATGATTTATAAACGCTTTAATATATAAATATGTTTCAAAATCATTAGTTAGACACATTCCACCTTCTCCAGTTGTGATATTTTTAACTGGATGAAATGAATAGCATGTTATATGAGAATATTCTTTGTCATTGCAGCTACTTGTCAAGGCTCCTACTGAATGACAGGCATCTGAAATTAACTTTAAGTTATATTTATCGCATAGTTCATTTAGCTTTATATAATTACACATTTGTCCAGCATAATCCATAGCTATCACTGCTTTTGTCAACGGAGTTATAAGTTTTTCTATGTTGTCTATATCTATTAACAATGTGTTAATATTTACATCTGCAAATACTGGTACACAGTCGCAATACTTGACACAATTTGCAGTAGCCAAAAATGATAATCCTGGAACTATTACTTCGCTGTCTTTTTCTAAATTTAATGAACTTATTGCAGAGTGTAAAGCAGCTGTCCCAGATGACATTGCTATGGCATACTTGTAACCAGTATATTCACACATTTGTTCTTCGAATTGTAAAACTTTTGTACCTTGTGTTAAAAAATCAGAATTCATCACATTTGTAACTGCTTCTGTATCATTGTAATCTATCCATTGCTTTCCATAGTTAATCATTTATAATATTCCTCATTTCATCAACCGTATAAAATAGATCTTCGTTGTCTGATGTGTAATTTAAAATACTGTGTTCTTTTATATTTTTTACAGATTCTTTATTTTTATATACAACAAAATAATTTTCGAATTCTTCAGTTCTAATTGATTCATCTTCTGAAATTAATATTTCATTTAATTTTTCACCTTGTCTAATTCCTGTAAATTTAATTCTTGCATTACCATTTATAGCTTCTACCAAATCTAATATTTTTATAGATTTAATCTTAGGTATAAATATCTCACTGCCTTTCATGTTTATCAATGCATGTATAACTATTTCTATTGCTTGTTCAATCTTCATAAAAAACCTAGTCATATCTTTATCTGTAACATTAACTATATTTTTATCAATTATTTGTTGTTTGAATTTTGGTATAACTGAACCTCTAGAACTTAGTACATTTCCATATCTAACACATGACATAGTTGTATATTTTGTAGAATAGCAATTACCATTAATAAATATTTTCTCAAGACACATTTTAGTGCCTCCGTATAAATTTATAGGGTTAACTGCCTTATCTGTGCTTAATGCTACAACTTTTTTGACTTTGCAATCTATTGCAGCATTTGCAACATTCATTGCTCCGAGTATATTTGTTTGTATTGCTTCAAATGGATTATCTTCACAGGAAGGAACTTGCTTTTGAGCAGCAGCATGTATGACAAAATCTATATTATTAAATGCTCTTTTTAATCTTAGAGAATCTTTTACATCTCCAATTAAGAAAGAAACCTTGCTATGATTTCCAAGTTCTTCCCTCATCAAATCTTGTTTAAACTCATCTCTTGAATATATGTATATCATTGCTATATCATAATTTTTTAATAAATGTTTTGCGAACGCTTTGCCAAATGTACCAGTTCCACCAGTTATTAAAATCCTTTTACCATTTAGTATATTTGTATTTATCATGTTTTTCTCCTAAAAAAAATATTCTGTATATGTATAATCATACAGAATATTTTTTAAAAAACTCAAAATATAATTTTAAAAATTATCAATTCTGAAAATTCTTTTTGTGCTATCATTTAATTTTTGTTTTATGAATAACAATTCTTCTAAAGTAAAGTATGTTATTGAGTTTTCACTTTTTCCACCAAGACTACATATTTTATTACATAGTGTACCTTTATTCAGTTTTAAATCAGCAGCTAATTGATTTAAAGATATCTGATTTTCTTTTAACTGGTCTCTTAGGCAATCACTATCAATAATATAATTTAAATCAGCCAAGTTAGATAAATATATAATATCTTCAATAGTTATATTTTTAAATAATTCTAATCGTTCTGATATTGTTAACTTATTTTTTTTCTTCATAACTCATATAAAAATCAAACTTATTAATATTAAAATATAAACTATCCCAAAATTCATGGTCATAAAATTTTCTATTAGGTAGTAATGTTTTATAACCATTGTATTTATCAGTTATCTTTTCCCAGAATTTTATAGCTGATTTATTACATTTGTAACATTCTCCAAAAATATTAGTCAAATGCATATTTCCAAATGCATGTTTAAGCAAACACTCAACTGATTCAGTTCCATAACCTTTTCCAGCATATTCAGGATTTACTATTAAGGATATCTCTGCTATTGAGTTTTCAAATTCTATATTTGTTATTCCTCCAAATGCAACAAATTCAGCATTATGATAAAACCCCTCAGCAATGCTCTCTATTGCAAAATATCTATGTTTACTATTTCTATTAGATATAACTTCTTTATAAAATTTTTCTTGCATTTCAGTACTTGTAAAATATGGGGTTCTAAGTGTTTCTATTTTGTCATTTCTCCATTTTAACACTTCTAAACAATATCCTAACTCCGCACTAACCAATTTAACCATTTTTATCTCCTTTTTTATTAGCTTCATTTTCTATTAACTCGGCTAATACTTTGCAAGCATGTACAGTAGTTTTCATTTTATCATTACTTATTTTACCTAGTTCAAATCGTCTTAATTCTTCAACTAAAAATAATCTTATGCTATTGTAACTATTTAGTCTTTCCATGTCCATCTTCTTCACGTCTCAAACCTCCTTATTTCAAAAATCCAATTATCAAGCCAATAATAACAGATACAAGTGTTGATATTGCTAAAATCTTTTTAGTTTCAGATTCAGACTTTTTAATTTCTAAATCATATTTAGTTTTAAATGAACATTCTCCCTGTTTCTGAATACATTCATTTTTAGTCATCATTACATCAATGACATGGTCTAATTTTGATTCTACTCTATTGACACTATTTGTTAGTATTCTAATTGCTTCTAGTTCTCCAACACTCATATAATACCTCTTTCACTGTTCTTCTTATGTTTTGTATAACATTAACTTATTTGCTCTCTTGCATAATTTCTATTCAAATATCTATTTTTATTAAGATGTTCTCTTTGTACCTTTTGCCATTCTCTAACTTTATCATTCATTGCTTTTTTATCTCTATCAGTTAATTGTACATCTTTGAGTCTTTTGTATTTTCTTATCTGTCTTTCATTATATCGTTGCCTTTGTTGTTGCTGATAAGTATATTTCTGAGCTTCCTCATATCCCATATCATTTATTAGTTTTCTTTCTGCATAATCTATACTGGCGTTAACTTTGTCTGCACCTTCCCAATATACCGACATGCCATGCTTGCAATTTGGATGAAATAACCCGTCTAAAGTTGCTTCGTCTACTGTTTTATATCCTGGAATAGGTTCGATTGAAAGTGTTTCTCCTTCAAACTGGGCGCAAACATCACATGACCTAAAATGTGCTGTAATTTGTACTAGTTCATATCCTCGCTCTTGAAATGCATTTAGCGAACCTTGTAATGAAGCTCTTCCCGACATTGTTCGACCTACCATTTCGCAATATGTGTCTAATGAATGTTTAGCACCGTTTTTGTATGTTATACTTTGTAATCCAGCTTTGGCATAGTTATTTAATAGTCTCTGTGAAAATTGTTTTCTTGTCATTGTATTAGCTTCTATGAATTCGCTTGTTCCTGTTTCAATGGCTATTTTTCTAAATAAATCATCAGTTGTTCGAATAATTCGAATACCTGTACCATCCCATGTGTTTATTGCTGCTTCTCTAAAAATATTATAAAATCTAAGATGATTCTTATATCCAGAAAAGTCAGTTACTATTTTAGTTGGAATACTAGTATTAGTTGGTATAGTATTTTTAATCAACGAAGATCCATTTTTTATATCAGCAACTACAGATGAACTTAAACCATTTTGTAATAATTGTTTTTGAGCATCTTTTATCCCAATTAAATAAGAACCTGCTATGCCATAATTTGACCACTTTTTAGCATCTTGCTCAAATTTTACAGCAATCTTTTTTACTTCTTTTTCATAAAACATTCT
>Ga0172380_10004196_pt1 | contig 18783 bp, 28 predicted proteins | sample Leawe162metaG_FD_119747 | JGI IMG/M metagenome (GOLD analysis project Ga0172380, IMG submission 119747) | Leachate microbial communities from a municipal landfill in Southern Ontario, Canada - Leachate well 162 metaG | ecosystem: Engineered > Solid waste > Landfill > Unclassified | place... | reverse complement strand
CTTTCCCTTGGCCGGACAGATCGCGCCGAAGAGATAGGCGTTTGCATAGCGCTGATCGGCGGGCTGACGCGGACGCGTTCCACGCCGCGCCCATTGTCGCACGAGGCCGTTCTTCTGGCCGATGCGGGCTTCGTCCTGGAACCAGATCTCGACAGGCGTTCGTGGCGGCAGATCGGCCAGATGCGCCTTCAACGTCGCTTCGAAGTTTTTTTATAGGCCTCGACGATCTCGCCGTCCTGCGCAGGATGGCGCGGTCTTGCGCTGATGTGGGAGAAGCCGAGCTTCTTCAACAGCGTGCCCACATAGCGCTCGTGAAAATCGACGCCGAATTTCTCGGCGATGACGCGTTTGAGGTCTACGCGGCGCCAACGCACGACGCCATCTTTCTCGCGATCTGGTCCAGTCTCGACGATTTTGGCGAACTCGGCCAACTGCCCCGCCGACAGGCGTGGCTTCGGGCCGTCCGTCCAATGATCGAAGAGGCCTTCCGGGCCGGCGGCGTTGAAGCGATGCACCCAGTCGCGCAGCGTCTGCCTATCCATGCCGCCGATCTTCGCCGCTTCGCCCCGGTCCTTACCGTCGCGAACCGCCGCCAGCGACAGCAAGCGCCGGCTCTGATTGACGTCCTTAGCGCGCCGGGCCAAAGCCCGAAGCGCAGCCGCTGAAAAATCCTCTCGCAATTTCACCGCTGCAGGCATGGCGTCGACCCCGGCGCGAATCTCCTCGCGCCAAATGAGTCAGAAAATCCGCGCCAAGGGAATCCCCCGTGAGTCAGTCAGCGCAGCCGTTGGTATAAGTGCTTTTTTTTCCTCTTTTAATTTTCTGTTTTCATTCAACAATTTTGCGTTTTCTAATTTTAACTTCTCGATCTCATCAGGCTCTTTCGGGTCGGTCATGTTAATCTCCCTTTTTGCGCCAGCGCATGAATCGCCGCGCCTTCTGCTTAATCGTCTTCGGCTCAACGAGGCTGATTATACATTAATCGTTTGCCTTCCGCGCCTTTGAGCGCGCGAGCGGCGCGCTCTGCGTCTTCGACGCCAAGGCCAGTGCGGTTGTTGTAGCGGAAATCGAATTCGGCGAGATAGCGATGCAGATGCGCTTCGCTGACCGAATGATAGGTTCCGGTAATTCCGCGCTTGAGGATCGAAAAGAAGTTTTCCGCCGTGTTGCAATGGGCATAGCCGCCGAGGCGGGCATACTCATTGGCGCTGTGGTTCACGGTATGATGGTTGGCGAATTCTGCGCCAACCTTGGGATAGATCATGCTTTCGTCCGTCATCAACGAGCTAGCGCGGCTTGCATTGGTCACGATGATCGGGCGCACTGTCTTCGCGGTCACGTTGGCGACATGGAATGACTTGGCGCGGCCATCGCGTTCAATGAGGGTCACAACGGCTTTCTTGGGCGCAGGCTCTTTGAAGGCGCGGTTCTTGGCCTTGCCACCGACATAGCTTTCGTCGGCTTCGACAACCTTGTTCGCGCCGCCAAGCCCACCTGTCGCCTTGTGGCTGTCATCGGTCATGGCTTCACGGATACGATGCGCGAGAAACCAAGCGGTCCAGTAGGAGCCGATCCCGAGGTTCCGCATAAGCTGATGCGCCGAAATACCCTTCTTGCTGGATGTCATCAGATGGATAGCAAGCAACCACTTATGCAGCGGGACGTGCGAGCGCTCCATAACCGTGCCAGTGCGGCAGGAGAATTTGTCGCGGCAATCGTTGCACAGGAACATGCCGGCCTGCGTCTTGCCTTCCATGCGGCGGACTTTGACCGATCCGCAATGCGGGCAGGCCACGCCATTAGGCCAGCGCGAGGCTTCGATATGCTCGCGGGCGGCGTCTTCGTCATGGAAGCGAGGGGCGGAAAGATTGGTCATCGGTTCTAACTCCAATGACCAAGTTATCGTTTATGTGACTTGCTAAGTCAAGTGCATAATTGCCGCGTAGCTCAGTCGGTAGAGCAGCGGTTTTGTAAACCGCAGGCCGCAGGTTCAAATCCATGCCGCTGGCACCATTCACATTCAATCGACAGCAACGCTAGACGATCCGGCGTCGTCTAGTGGAAGGATAACGCGCTTTGAACGCGCAGACATTGGTTCGAATCCAGTCGCCGGAGCCAGTTTTGAAGTTTCGCGCTTCGGCGCACAGAGTTTCGAGCGCATGTAAGGTTGGTGCCCTGCGGCTAGCAAGGATATTTCTTTGCGAGGACCACTTAATAACCGAAGTCGTAATCGACAAAATCGTGTGCTCGAAAGCCATATCACCCCGCCCGGCCCGAAAGGTTGCCGGGCTTTTTCATGGGCGGTTTGAAAAACAATCAAAGGAATCAAAGTGGCTCAGCGCGGCGGGAAGCGCCCAAACGCGGGGCGCAAGAAAGGCGCGGCCAACAAGGCCAGTATAGCTCGGCAAAAGGCAGTTGCTGACAGTGGGCTAACCCCTTTGGATTATTTGCTTGGCGTTATGCGTCGCGAGGAAGAGACGGCAGAGCGCCGCATGGACGCTGCTAAGGCGGCGGCTCCCTACGTCCATCCTCGCCTTGCCGCGGTAGAGCATGCGGGCCCCAACGGTGGCCCAATCCAATTCTCCAAAATAGAGCGCGTCATAGTTGACCCCGCCGAAGATAATTAGGCGGAACGCATTTTATCGTCTAACTGCAGGCGCCTGTAATGCCTCGCTTCACGATGCTGAATGCCGAAATTCACGGCAATACAGCACCAATAGGTTGCAATGGCTGTTTTGCGCATTGAAACGCCGCGCGTTTTCGTCCCGCTCCTGAGTTCATCCCGCTACAAAGGAAGTCACGGGGGAAGAGGCTCAGGAAAGAGCCACTATTTCGCTGAGGCGCTGGTTGAGCGCTGCTTGATGCGTCCGACGCGCGCTGTATGCGTCCGTGAAATTCAGAAATCGCTTGAACAGTCGGTAAAACGGCTGATCGAAGACAAAATCAGTCGCCTTGGGGTTGGCGCCGCGTTCGGTGTTGAGCACGACCGGATCAAGACGCCTGGCGGCGGGATGATCATCTTCCAAGGCATGCAAAACCATACCGCGGAATCGATCAAGTCACTTGAGGGCTATGACGTCGCTTGGGTTGAGGAAGCGCAGTCGCTTTCGCAGCGCAGCCTCGATTTGCTCCGCCCGACGATCCGCAATGACGGTTCAGAGCTTTGGTTTTCGTGGAACCCGCGCTTCGCGACCGACCCCGTCGACAAGCTCTTGCGTGGTCCAGACCGGCCGCCAGGGACTATCGTCGTCGAAGCTAACTGGCGCGATAATCCTTGGTTCCCTCCTGTCCTAAAGGAAGAGAAGGATTGGGACCAGAAGCGCGATCCAGACAAATATGCGCATATTTGGCTCGGCGGCTACCAGAAGAATTCGCAAGCGCGAGTGTTCAAAAACTGGCGTGTTGGCGCTGCAGATGAATTCGACGCGCAACCGAAAGAGCGCTTTTACTTTGGGGCGGACTGGGGATTTTCTGTCGATCCAACCGTGCTCGTGCGCTGTTACACCAGGGAGCGGACGCTGTTCGTTGACGCCGAGGCTTACAAGGTCGGCTGCGAAATCGACGCGACGCCTGCTCTATTCGATACGGTTCCGCATTCGCGCAAATGGCCGATTCGCGCGGACAGCGCGCGGCCGGAGACGATTTCTTACATGAGCCGTCATGGGTTCAAAGTCACCAAAGCGCTGAAGGGCGCCGGATCAGTGGAAGACGGCGTCGAGTTTCTGAAAAGCTATGACATTGTCGTGCATCCATCTTGCCGGCATACGATTGATGAATTGAGCCTCTATTCCTACAAAATCGACAAACAGACGGAAGAGGTTTTGCCTGTGCTTGAGGACAAGTCTAATCACGTCGTCGACGCCCTTCGCTACGCGCTTGAGGGGGCGCGTCGGCACGGCGGCGTGGCCGCATTCGGCGTTTATGCAGGCGCCTGACCTTGATTGACCAAAAGAACACGCCAGAAACCAAATCGTCTGATTTCGAGGCGATGGGCGGCTATTGGCATATGGTCTCGGCGATGCTCGGCGGCGCGCCGGCGATGCGCAAGGCGGGGCAGAAATATCTACCGAAGTTCACGAACGAGACGCAGGCCGATTACGACGTTCGGCTGAAGAGCGCCAAGTTCACCAATATTTTCGTCGACATCGTTTCCACGATCGCCTCCAAGCCGTTCGGCAAGGAAGTCATGATCGAAACGAACAGCGCGCGGGTTGAGGCGCTGCTTGAGAATATCGACGGGCAAGGGTCTCATATCAGCATTTTTGCCGCGAATTCGTTCTATCACGGCGTTGGCTATTCGCTGGACTGGATCTTCGTCGACTTCACGAAAGGCGTCCCGGACGGGGCGACGGTGGCGCAAGAGCAGGCCATTGGCGCTAGGCCATACTGGGTCCATATCCCCGCTCAAGAAATGATCGCGGTCTATTCAGAGATGATCGGCGGCGTCGAGACGATCATTCATGCCCGCTTCGAGGAAGAGCATGTTGTCCGCGACGGCTGGGGAGAGACTGAGGTTGAGCGCGTTCGCGTTCTCAACCGGGAAGTTTCGACAGACGCTAACGGGGTAAGATCAGCCGGTCCGGCGACATGGGAGCTTTGGGAAGAGCGCAAGAACGCCGGCGGAATTGGAGAATGGTTCAAGATCGAGGAAGGCGCTATTTCCATCGGCGTCATTCCGATTGTGCCTTTCATCGCCGGGCGCCGTGAAGGATCGTCTTGGCGGGTGAAGCCGCCGCTGGAAGACGCCGCCTATCTTCAGGTTGAGCACTACCAGCAGGAAAGCGGGCTGAAATACGCCAAGGAACTTACGGCGTTCCCGATGCTTGCTGGCAATGGCGTCAATCCGCCGGAAGGCGCTGACGGCAAGCCATCTCCGGTTCCTGTCGGGCCGAAAACGGTTCTCTATGCGCCAATGAACGGCGACGGCGAGCACGGCGAATGGACTTTTATCGAGCCGAACGCCAACTCGCTGCGGTTCCTAGCCGAAGACATTAAGGCGACAGAGGCGGCGCTGCGCGAACTCGGACGGCAACCACTCACCGCGCAATCTGGGAACATCACCACAATCACAGCGGCATTTGCCGGCGATAAGGCACATTCCGTCATCGAAGCGCTGGCGCTGAACTTCAAAGACACGTTGGAAAACGCCTTGCGGCTCACAGCCCTTTGGCTTGGCGAGATAGACGAACCGGAAGTCACGATCGATACTGACTTCGCGCTGGCGCTGAAGGACAATGACGGCACGGCTGATTTGCTTGAGGCGCGCAAGAATGGCGATCTCTCCCAAGAGACGCTGTGGGACGAACTGAAGCGCCGCGGCAAGTTGTCAGACAATTTCGATCCTGAAATCGAACGGGCGCGGCTGCTTGAAGAAGCGCCGTCAGATCCGATGGAGGAAGAGACCGACGCCGCAATGATGGCACCGGCGGACGGTTCGGCCATTGGGCGGATGCCAATGGCGCAGGGTGCGGATGCACCGTAATCGGCCGGATGGCCAAGGAGATATTTATGCGTCTAAAAACGGTTGAACACGATGGCAAGACCTATGCCGAAGTAGCAGACGGCAAGCCGGTCTATGTCGCAGATGATGGAACCGAAACGGCCGTCGACCTCCCTGGAACGGCGGCGACAATTTCTCGTTTGAATGGTGAGGCCAAAGGCCATCGTGAGCGCGCGGAGGCAGCAGAGCGCACCCTGAAGACGTTCGAAGGTCTTGACGCCGCCAAGGCCCGCGACGCGCTGGAAAAGCTCTCCACGATCGATCAGAAGAAATTGATCGATGCTGGCGAAGTCGAAAAGGTGAAGGCGGAAATTCAGAAGGCTTTGGAGGTCAAGATCGCCGACGCTGAAAAGCGCGCGACTGATCTTGAAGGCCAGCTCTACAGCGAGAAAATCGGCGGCGCGTTCAAAAGTTCGGAGTTCATAAAAAATAAGATCGCCATCCCTTCTGAATTCGTTGAGTCCAGGTTCGGTAATAATTTCAAGATCGAAGACGGCAAAGTCGTCGCCTTCGATCAGAACGGCAACAAAATATATTCTGCCGCGAAGCCGGGCGAACTCGCCGATTTCGACGAAGCGCTTTCGATCCTCGTCAACGCCAACCCCCAAAGGGACAATATCCTGAAGGGGACCGGGAGCAATGGCACCGGTGCGAAGACGAGCAACGGCGGTGGCGGCAATAAGAACCTCTCCGGTCTCTCGCCAGTCGAGCGGATTAACGCCGCCCGAGGCGTAGCTCGTTAGGTAAGCTAAAATTCCTGCCGGTTCCTTGGATGAGGGGCGGTGACACGGGCCGGATAGCCCATCCAAACACGGCTCGCCCGTTGTCTCCAATTCTCATCAAAGGACCAAGTCATGGCTCTCACGCTTATCGAAGCGGCGAAGCTGGAAACGGGTGACGTTATCCGCTCCGCCATCATTGAACTCTACGCCGGTTCCTCCGACGTTCTCAGGGTTCTCCCGTTCGAAGACATCGCCGGCAACGCGCTGAAATACAATCGGGAGGGCAATCTCCCCGGCGTAGGCTTCCGCGGCGTCAACGAGGCTTACACGCCCTCAACCGGCGTGCTTAATCCGATGACCGAACCGCTTGTCATTGCCGGCGGCGATCTCGACGTCGATAACTTTATCATTCGGACCATGGGTGAGGGTATTCGCGCTCGCCATGAGGGAATGAAGGTGAGGGCGTTGGCGCTCGCTTGGACCCGAAAGTTTATCAAGGGTGATCAGGCAAGCGACCCCCGCGAGTTCGACGGTCTCCAAACCCGCATCGTCGGCAACCAGCTCATTGCAGCTGGCGCGACCGCCAACGGCACTCCGCTCTCGCTCGGCAAGCTGGACGAGGCGATTGATCAGACGCTCAACCCGACGCATCTGATCATGAACAAGTCCATGGCGCGCAAGCTGACCGTGGCTGCCCGTACCACTACGGTCGGCGGCAACATCAGTTGGGACAAGGACGAATTCGGTCGCAGGATCATGATGTATAATGATCTTCCGATCATCACCGTCGACCTCGACGGCGAGGGGACTGCGATCCTGCCGTTCACCGAGGCCGCAACCTCCGGCACCGCCACTGCCACGTCGATCTACGTCGTGAGCATGGGGGCCGATGGCGTCACCGGCATTCAGAACGGGGGCATGGACGTTCGCGACCTTGGTGAGCTTCAGACTGCTCCGGTTTGGCGCACCCGCGTTGAATGGTTCACCGGCATCGCAGCCTTTAACGGCCGCGCCGCTACCCGCCTCTGGTCGATTTCCGACGCCGCGGTCACCGCGTAACCGCTCGCGAAAGGAGCAATCGAAATGTCACAGTATTCCATGAAGACCTACGATCATGCCACGCTGCTAAAGGAGGCCGGTCTGGTCGCCGCTTCCGCGGCCGGCTCGATCATTCTCGATCTGGGCAACGGGTTTATGGAAGCCGATCTCATCATCGACATTTCCGCACTGGAAGTGGCGGGCGGCGACGAGATCTACACGATCAGCCTAGAGGGCTCCGCCGTCGCGGCGATGACCTCTGGCAGCGTCGAACTGGCCAAGGCCACCTTCGGCAACAACCCGGCGCCGGCCGATGCTGATACCGCTGTCGGTCGCCACATGGTGCCGATCACCAACGAGCTGAACGGGACGCTTTACCGCTACGTCCGGCTGTATACGACCGTCGCCGGCGTCATCGCCACCGGCATCAACTACTCCGCCTTCCTGGCGAAGAAGTAGGACATCGTAATGCAACGAGGGCGGGCCTCATCGGCTCGCCATTTTTTCTCGTCGAGGTGAAATCATGAAGACGATCTGGAACAAGCAGACTGGTGAGCCGCGCGAATACGAGAGCGTTGATGCGCGCGAAATCCTTGCCAATTCGCCGGAACTCTACACCGACAAGGACCCGTCAGGCGGGGCTGACAACAGCGCGGCTGTCGTCAATCATACCGTCGCAGAAATGGGCAAGCACGTCGCCAAGGGTCCGCGCGGTCTTTGGTTCGTCCATCTGAACGGCGAGCGCATCAGCTCCGGCTTCCAGACAGAGGAAGAGGCCGCGGCGGAAATGAACAAGGGCGAGGCCGAGCCAAGCGCATGACGCCACGCGCCGCTGACAAGGTCATCTGGTGCGATATGGGCTGGCAACCGGTTCACTTCGGGCTTTGTCCTAGCGAGGCGGCGTGGAAGCGCGAGATGAAGCGGCTTGGGCTACCCAACGAGCCATACCCGACGACGGACGGCCGCTGCGTGTTCTTGGATAACAAGAATGGCAAACTTTGCGCCATCGTCGTCATCAACCATCGCAAGGGTAGGACGGCGACTGAAGTCCTTGGATTGATCATCCACGAAGCTACCCACATCTGGCAGGCCATCCGAGAGGATATCGGAGAGACCGCCCCCGGGAAAGAGATGGAGGCATATGCAATGCAGGCCATTTCCCAAGGGCTTATCCAAGCCTATTGCGATACTGTGGGTATGCCTAAATGGCGTTGACTGTGGAAACTGGCGCAGGGCTATCGAACGCCGACGCGCTGATTTCGCTGGCGGGCGCGGACGCCTATCACCTCGCGCTCGAGCATTCGACGTGGACGGGCGCCGATGCGGACAAAGAGGCCGCGATCCGGCGCGCCACGTCCTATCTGTCGAACTCTGTGATCTGGTCTGGCGTCCGCACGCGCGCCCGCGATCAGGCGCTTGCCTGGCCACGCGCCGGCATGATCGACCGTGAGGGCTACGGCATTGGCTCTGACGAAATCCCTATCGAGATTGAGCGCGCCGCCGCTGAACTGGCGTTGCAGGAACTCGTCTCCCCCGGCAGCATGGCGGCGACCGTGACGGCGTCGGACGCGGTGAAGCGTGAGAAGATCGGCCAGATCGAAGTCGAGTATGCGAATGCAATGGCAACCGCTGCGGCCCATATCCCCGTGCTGACCATCGTCCGGGATTTGATCGCGCCGTTCATTTCGAGCAAGGCGGCGGCTTCCAATCTCGTTGGCGAGTCCTACCGCGCATGACTGCAGCTTTCAATTACGCACGCCCGCGCGCGACGGCTGAGCGTCTCATCAATCGCTATGGCCAAACGGCGACCCTGCGCCGAGCATCAACGGGCGGGACGCCGTTCGATCCAATCATCACGACGCAGGATTACGCTTGCACGCTCGCGGTCATGAATTACAGCGATGCGGCAATAGATGGAACCCGCATCCTCTCGACTGACAAGCTCGTCTATCTGTCGACCGCCGGTCTCACCGTCACGCCGAATGAAACCGATCTTCTCATCATCGGCGGCGAAGCTCATACGATTGTGAGCGTAAAACCTCTTTCCCCGGCCGGAACGGTCGTCATGTTCGAACTACAAGCGAGGGCTTGAAAATGGCTGTATCCGCGACTCTCAATGCTGGCGCCTCCGTATCGCAGACCAGGACTGCTGTCGCTGGCGTCGCCCCGTCTTGGTCAAAGGCGATCAATAAAACACTCTCATTCGCGAATGGGACCGGAGCCAACCAAGCTGATATCGTCTATCTCGCGGAGCGCACGGTGGCGAGCGCGACGAATGACGACATTGACCTTGCCGGCGTGCTGACCGACGCCTTTGGAGCCACTATTACCGCCGCGGAACTCGTTGCGCTCATCGTCGTCAACGAGCCTTTGAGTGGCGTCGCGAACACAACCAATCTGACGCTCGGCGGAGCTACGGCTTTTGTTCCCGGTTTCTCTGCGGCGCTATGGCCGATCAGCCCCGGCGGCGTCTTCGAAATAGCATCCCCCGGTGCGGCTGGTCTCGCGACGATCACGGCCACCACGGCGGATATTTTGCGCGTTTCGAATAGCTCCGGCGCTTCCGCGACCTATCAAATTTTGATCCTCGCCCGTTCGGCCTAGCGCTTCATTCTGACGCCGGGTCCGCCGTCGCGCGTATCCCCGGCGTCAAGAAAGACGACGCCAGCAGGCGGGAGGGAAAATGACTGGTATTTTCGAGCACTTCGAAGCCGCTTTGATAGCTAACCCAGAAGCAACGCGCAAAGAGGCGTTCGATGCATTTATTGATTCAGTTATGGGCGATACGGCGTGCGTCAAAGCTCTCGCAGCAGAATATTTTCGCAGCCGATATGAGAATGTAAGAGTCAGAAAAAGCGGCGACATCTACGGTGTGGAGTTTTTAACAGGAGCCGACAAGCGATCGAAAGAAAATGCGAAATTGCGTGAACGCATTAATATGTTCCGCAAAATTCATAAAGCTGCCTGACGGATTTTCGCTGGCATTGCCGCGCTTCGCCTCGCAACGCAACGCCCCGCAACGCATCGATCTTCCAGTTGAGGGGTCAATAATTGGCCAGAAACGTCGATATCGAGGCTCTCACAGAGGAATGGGAGCCTCGCCTTCGAAAGGCGTTTATCGATGCGGTGCGCGCCATCGCCGACAAGGCATCGATTGCCGCGATTGAGGCGCGGCTGAAGATCGGCGATGTTGATGGCGCGGTTCGCGCGCTCGGGCTGGACGTGAACGACTTCGCGGGTCTGCGCAACGCCATCGCGGATGCCTATGGCGCCGGCGGGTCGGCTGTCGCGGAAACCATCCCAGCGGCGCGTGACGGCGGCGGGGCGCTCATTCGCATCCTGTTCGATATCCGCTCGCCACGGGCCGAACAATGGCTTCAGGCGAAGTCGTCTGGTCTGATAACAGAGATTGTCGACGATCAGCGCGCCATGGTCCGGGCCAATCTGACGGCAAGCCTTCAGGAAGGCGTCAACCCGCGCACGGCGGCGCTTGATTTGGTCGGTAAGATCGATCCCAAGACCAAAAGCCGCGTCGGCGGGGTTGTCGGGCTCACCAGTCAGCAAGAGTCATGGCAGCGGCGCTATGCGGCCGAACTGGCGTCAACCGATCCCGGAGAGCTTCAGAAGGCGCTCGGGCGTGGGTTGCGTGACAAGCGCTTTGATGGCGCAGTCCGCAAGGCCGCCGCCTCGGGAGAACCGATCCCCGCTGCGACGCAGGCCAAGATGCTCGCCGCCTATCGGGCGCGCTCGCTCAAATACCGCGGCGACGTGATCGCGCGGACGGAAACGATCCGGGCGCTCGGCGCGGCCAAAGTCGAAGCTTACGACCAAGCGATCGAACGTGGCCAGGTGCAAGAGGACAGGCTGAAGAAATTTTGGGTCACGGCCGGCGATGAGCGCGTTCGCGACACGCATCGCCTCATCCCTGGCCTAAACAAGCAAGGCCGGCGCTGGCGCGAGCCGTTCGCCACGCCGACCGGGCCTTCCATGCACGCCCCGCATGATCGCGATATCCAATGCCGCTGTCGCGAGGAAGTGCGCATTTCGTATTCGCTGACCCTGCGCTGATGGCCAGTAGCTTTAGCGCCCAAGTCGACGCATGGACGCAGCAATCCAAAGAACGGCTTGAGGCGGTTTTCCATAAGGCCGCCGAGAAAGTGGCCGAAGAGGTTGTGGCTCGAAGTCCCATCCGAACGGGTTTTCTCAGACACTCGTTCACGGCGTCTGGTTCGCAAATGCCAATCATGCGCGCCAACGCGCGCCCGCAAGACGGGCAGAGCTATGCGTTCGATAGCGGGCCGGTGAATTTGGTCATTCTCGGCGTTCCGCTCGGCAGAACGGTGTTTCTAGGCTTCGCCGCCGGCTACGCGGGCTTCGTAGAATTTGGAGCTAGAGGTCGGCCGCCGGTAGGCATGGTCCGCCTGACGGCGCAGCGGTGGCCACAGATCGTCAACGAGGCGGTTTCTGAGGCAAAGGCGGCAGTGGCGGCGAACTCTCGCCGGTAGCCTTCTCGCTGGCCGACAATAACCCAAGCTGTAGCAGCAACAGCGCCTTCTCAGCCGCCCTCAGCGCTGTTTCGGCGTGAATAGTTTCCCCTTCACAATCAGCGATCTTCGCCCCGGCTTCACAGAGCACGGTGTGGGCTTCGTTGTCAGTTACGCGACGTCCTTTGGGCGGCATGGACAAGGTTTAGCATGAATGGCCGTAACGCCGGAAGCCGTCATCCCGGAACTGCTACTCGCCCATATGGCGGCGCTGGTCCTGGTCCCGGCTAGGCGCGTCGCATGGCCGAACATCTCCTTCACCCCGGTCACGGGCGAAACTTATCTCGACGTCTCGCATCTGCCGAATGCGACGACATCGCCATTCCTCGCCGCAGACGATGAGTCGATGTATCTCGGGCAGTTGCAGGTCACCATTGTCGCGCCGCTTGATAAAGGCATTATCCAGCCCAGCGAGATTGTCGGGGAAGTAGTCGCACATTTTTCCGTTGGCACGATCCTGCGCCCGGCAGATGGCTCCTTCGCGCTGAAGATTTACGACGTGCCCGGCGATAGTCCGGTAATCATTGATAAGCCGTCAATCCGCATTCCCGTCACTATCAAGTGGCGGGCTTTCATCTAAGGAAAGGAACAGACCATGGCGCGCCCCGACACTCTCAAGAACGGCAAACTTTACATTTGCGCAACCCCTCAGGATGGCGCGCTTGACGCAGCGGCATTCGCCTTGCTGACATGGGTCCAGATCAAGAAAGTCGGTTCCATCACTGGCTTGGGATCGAACACCAACATCATCAACTACAACACGCTCGATACGGACGTGATTGCCAAGGCCAAAGGCGTCACCGATGGCGGGAATTGGGAAGTCGAACTCGCCGTCGTCAACGATGACGCTGGCCAGATCGCGCTGCGCGCCGCTGCGCTGACCGATTACGAATATGCCTTCAAGTTCGAATATGACGACAAGACATCCGTCCAGACGACGAACAGCATCGTCTATAACAAGGGCGTCATCAACGGCCCGCGTCGGCCCGGCGGTCGCGGCGAGGATTTCATCCTTGAGCAATACACCGCCGCCATGAACCAGCGCGATGTGATCGTGCTCGCCGCGTAAAGAAGGAACCATTCATGGACCTGTCTAAGATCGTCTCCTACGAGACGACGTTTCCTCTCAAACTGCGCCATCCGAAGACCAGCGAGGAAATCGGCGTCACCTTTCATATTCGCTCGGAGTCGTCGGACATCGTCAAGCGTCTCGTGCGTCAACAGCTTGATGACAATGCCGCACGGGCTGCGCAGGGGGAAAAGCTCAGAGCTTCCGACTTCGAAAAGCAGGAGATCGCCCGCGCTGCGGCCTTCGTCGCATCGTGGGATTGGGGGACGAACCTCTACAAAGGCAAAGCCCCTGAGTTTACTCCGGCGATCGTCGAGAGCGTCTTGACCGAACAGGACTGGATCTTCGCTCAAACGGTCGCGGCGGCGAAGCGCATCGGAAATTTTACCAAGGAATAGCCGAAGACCTCATTCGGCTCATTCACGTCTACGTCCGTTATAATACGCCAGACAAAGGCGGCGAGACGCGAACGCAACGCAATGCGCGCTTTGGCTGCGCAGAGGAAACGCCGCAGCTCCCAACGCCGGAGCACGGCGGCTACATCCTGAAATGGTTTTGGGAGATTTCGGAAACCCGCTCCCATAATCAAGGATCGATCTGCCGGATTTCACCGCTGGAAATCATGGCGTGGCTGCAAACCTCGGGGACGATCATTCGTCGCGAGGAAATCAAAGTCTTGCAGATTGTCGACGCCGCTTATGTGGCGGCGGTGAATGACGAGATCGCAGATCAACTCAAGCGAGAAAAAGGAGACGATTGACCATGGTAGATATCGCATCCTTGGGTTTCGCGATTAACTCAGAACCGCTTGAACGCGGCGCGCTGGCGCTCGATAAGGTGTCGGTCGCGGCACACAAAGCAGAAAAATCTGCGACTGATCTGACTGGGGCGTTTTCCAAGACCGGGGCGAATGTCTCCGGCGCGGCGAGCGCGACGGAATCGGCCATGCGGCGGTTCACTGCCGCAACGAATGATAACGCCAAGGCGGTCGGCCTCGCCCGTCACGAGTGGGTCAACCTGTCCAGACAGTTCCAGGATGTTGGAACATCTCTCGCCAGCGGCTCATCTCCACTACAGGTGTTGGCGCAGCAAGGCGCGCAGATCGCTGACGTGTTTTCGTCGAGCCAAGGCGGCGCTGGCGCGGCGCTGAAGGATTTTGGCGGGGTAGCGCTGCGCCTGGCGCTCAACCCCGTCACACTGCTGACCGGCGCGCTCGGCGTCGCCGGCTATGCGGCATTTCAGTTTGCCGAACAGCAAAACGCTTTGGAGCGCGCAATCCAAGGCACAGGGCGCGCCGCCGGTGTCACGGCGGCGCAACTGCGCGAACTTGCCTCGGCGCGGTCCGGCGGGCTTAGCGTGGGCGAAGGGATCGGCCTAGCCGGCCAATTTGCGTCGTCTGGTATTGCCGGATCGAACATCAAGACGCTGTTTTCAGACGCGCTGCCATTTGCGCGCGCGTTCGGCCTAGATATGGAAAATGCCGGGGAGGAAATTTCCAAGATCGTTTCTGACTCCGGCCTCGGGGCGTTCGAAAAGCGTTTCGGTGCGGTATCATTTTCAACGAAAGAAATGATCCGCTCGCTTGAGGCGTCGGGGCGGCATATCGACGCCCAGACCGAAAAGACGAGGCTCTTTGACGAAGAGGTCAAGAAGGCCAAGGATACATCGTCCGAACTTGAGAAAATCTGGCGATCGATCCGCAATTGGGCGACAACGCCCATCGCTGGGCTAGGCCCGTCGCTTGGCCGCATGGCCGCTGGACCGACGCTGCAAGAACAGCTTGCTACTGCCAGGGGCGAATTCTTCAATCTTCGCGCCCAGCGCAACGGCGACGCTAGCTCTTTCCCGGGCGAGTCCGCCGCGGAGGCGCGCGTTCGCAATCTGGAGCGCCAGATACAGGCCGAACGCGAAAGAACCGCGCAGGCGGCGCGCGAGGCCGATCTAAACCGCCGCTCGCAAATCGCTGGGCCGATTATCGACCGTCTGGCGCCGGACTCGTCCCGTCTGCGCGGGCTCAAAGAGCAGCTTGACGCCGTCAAGCCGCTGACCGAGACGGCCGATGGCCTGGCGAAACTTGGCGACCGGGCCGGCGACGCGCGAACTGTGGTTGAGCAGCTTACCAGTCAGATTGCCAATTTCAAGACCTCCGCCGACGTCATGCGCCAGGACAACGCGCTCGCGGTTGCGGAGATTTCGGCGCGCACCTTTGCACAGCGCGAAGCCGTGGCCACTCAACGCGCATGGACAGAAGCTATCCGGTCGAACAAGACAGAACTAGAGGCGAGCATCGCTGTAGAAGGCGCGCGCGCGAAGCTAATTGCGGAGGGCAATCGAAGGGCGGAAGATCGGCTTCGTTCCGCACAAGACGAAGCCGGCATGGCCGGCAAGACGCCTCTAGAGCAGGCCCGCCAGCGCATATTGAATGATGTTCGCGACTTCCGCGAGCAAAACCTTCCGAACACTGCGACGCCGATGGCCGCGCAGTTCAATACGGCGGCAGACGCTGCGCATCGCGTTGCGAGCGCGTTCGATGGACTGGCGGACAAGATCGGCGGAACTGGCGGCAACGGCCTGCCATTCTTCGCGGGCGGCCGCTCGCCGAGCGGCGCTGACCCGCGCGGGATGTCTGACTTTATCCGCTCGGAAGCGGCGCGCATGGGTATCGATCCGAGCGTCGCGCTGCGTGTCGCGCGCAGCGAGGGACTTGGCTCCTTCACCGGCGACAAAGGATCGTCTTTCGGGGCCTTCCAACTGCACCGCGGCGGCATTGCGAAGGGCGGCAATGCGGTCGGCGGGATGGGCGATGACTTCGCCCGGCGGACCGGGCTAGATCCTTCCAATCCCGCCAATGAGCGCGCCACGATCAGCTTCGCGCTTGAGCAGGCGAAGCGTATGGGCTGGGGGCCGTTCCATGGCGCGGCGCGCGCCGGTATCGGCCGCTTTGAAGGGATCGGCGGCATAAACGACAACGCCGCTTCTGGGTCGCGCGTCGGCGCACTGTCCGCGCAAGAGCAGTCGCTGCGCCTCGCCTCGGCTGAGCGCCAATTCCGCATCCAACCACAGGAAGACATCGCCAAGCAGATCGAAGCGTCGGAAAAGGCGCTCCAATCCCGCATTTCGACGCTCGGCCAAGATCAGCGCGCCATTGATGAGTCGACCAAGCGCCAAGAGCTGATGAATGACGCCATTCGGCAGACAAAAACCATCCTGCCGGAGCAGCAAGCATGGATCGACCGTAACGCCAAGGCATGGGCCGATTACCAAGCGCACGCCCGCGACGCTGATGACGCCCAACGTCGCCTGACCGAGAACTTAGACCTCGTGCGCGGCTCCGCACGCGAAGCGCTTAGTGGCATTGCCAGCGCCATGCTGCATGGGGCCAGCGCTGCGGACGCGCTCAACAGCGCATTGGAGCGGATTGCCGATCGGCTCGTATCGCTTGCGGCCGACCGCGCGATTGAGGGGATATTCGGAAAAACCGGATCGGCGAACGGCGGGGCGATTGGGAGTATTATCTCCGGCCTGTTCCCTTCCCTTGACGTCGGCGGCGTCGTCGGCGCGCCCGGCGGGAAGCGCGTTAACATGCCGATGTCGGCATTCATCGGCGCGCCGCATTTTGCCAGTGGCGGCGCCGTTCCGGTGATCGCCCATGCAGGCGAGGTCATCCTGAATGCGGCGCAGCAGCGCAGCGTGGCGGCGGCGCTCACGGCCGCGCGCGGGTCCAGCAATGATAATCGCGGAACCGGCTCGATGGCAGCCGCCCCTGTCACCGTCAATCTGATCGGCGCGCCGCAGGGCACGAAGGTCCAAGAAACGCGCGACTCCAGCGGCGGGCGCCGGATCGACGTCGTCATGGATGAGCGGATCGCCGCTGCGATCGGCTCGCCACAAGGGCAAGAGGCTCTACAGGCGGCGAACGGCATGAGCCGCAAGGTGGCGCGGCGCTAATGGCGGTTCCTAGTTGGCCGACGGACCTCCCGCAACGCGTGTTGCGAGACGGCTATTCCGAAAAGCTGCGCGACGGCCGCCTATTCTCACGCACGCAATCCGGTCCCGGCAAGGTGCGCCGCCGCTATTCGTCGGCCGTGCTGCCGGTGGCTGCATCCACCATCGTCACTTATGCGCAGAAAGCGCGTTTCGAGCGGTTCTGGATCGAGGAAACGGTTTACGGGTCGCTTCCGTTCATTATGCCGGACCAGACGCATGACGGGATTCCGCTGCTTGATGGCGGCGGTCTTCCTGTTCTGGATGGCGGCGGTTTGCCAGTCTTGGTGACGGCCAACTGGCTTGTTCGCTTTGCACAGGAAGCGCCGCAGTTCACGCCCTGGGGCCTGCAGTTCATGGCCTCCTTCCAACTCGAAGTGCTGCCGTAGTGGCCGTTATCCCGCTCACAGTCCGCTCGGTGATGTATGCCGAGCACAGCGAGGAAATCGAAGTCGCGCTTGTCACGATCACGCACGCCGATCTTGCCGCGCCGGTCCGGGTTTCGAGCGACACAGGATCATCGCCTTTGAGTATAGAGCCGCTGCGTTTTGGAACCATTTCGCGCGGCAATGAATACGACTTCGTGCTGATGTCGGCGATCGTTCCGGACGACCGCAAAGGGACGCCGCCGCGCGTCGCGCTGGTGTTCGAAAATATCGAGTCCAACTTTATCGAAACGGCGCAGTCGTTCGTTTCCCCAGCGACAGCGTCGATCGAACTAGTTCTGGCTTCGGCTCCTGACACGGTGATCCAGGCATATCGCGGATTGCGCATTGTGCGCTGCTCGTTCGACGACACCTCGGCGACGTTCGACCTGTCGCGCGAGCCCTTCGTGTCGGAGCCGTTTGGGGCGCGGCAGACGAAGAATTTCTTTCCTGGCTTGCATGGTATCCCTAGCGCATGAGTGAAGAACTCATCTCTCGCATGCAAGTGGCGATCTCCGGTCTTCCAACCGATAAGCTCGCGAGCTTTCATGCGCGGTTCATTGCCTATCTTGAGGCGGGCCTTTGCGATGATCTTCGCGTGCTCGGGGATGTTGAATTCGGCGACTGCGATGCGCGGGCGCTGCAGGTTATTTGGCGCGAGCGGCGCCCCTGATGCACTGGTCAGCGTCCTATATTGGCCTGCCGTTTCTCCCCGGCGGGCGAACGCGCGAAGGGCTCGATTGTTGGGGCATATGCAGCTTGGTTTATGCCGAAGTCGCGGGCGTCCCGCTTGATCCGCTCAACGGGCTCTACGTCACCGCCGAGGAACGCGAGGATATCGCCCGCCTTGTTGATGGCCAATGCGCACACGGTCCGTGGGTCAAAGTCGAACCCGGCGATGAGCGCGAACTCGATATCCTGCTGTTTCGCTGTTTCGGGCTGCAAAGCCATGTCGGGGTTGTCGTCGAGAACGGCCTGATGCTGCACGCGACATCTGGTAAGGACAGCTCAATCGAGCGTTACGCAGACGGCCGATGGTTGCCGAGGCTCATGAGCGCATGGCGTCACAAGGAATTGGCGTGATTAGTCCTTGCAGCAATACCGACCGATCAAAACTACATCGATGGAGTTTTCGGTTCGTTTCTGCCCGTCAAAAAGCTCGTTGTGAGGCCCGAAAAACCAATCTTCATCCGGATTCGCATTGACCTCTGCGGTGCGGATTTCTGGAACGTCGCAGTCGTGCAGCCCACTTTCGTATCCCTGAACCATCACACGCATGTTCGGGTCGAGTTTGGATAGCTCCGCGATCAACTCGGCAACGGTTTTTGGCTTTTCCCTGGAAAAGGTTTCCTTGCTCATGGCGACCTCTTGGTAACGATCTGACGTGTCGCAACTCATAGCGCAAAACAGCGGCGCGCGCATCATCGCGCAGCCCTATCTCGACGGCGGCCGGCGTCTCGACGCCGTGGCGCCGGCGGGATCGACGATCTTCGAAATTGTG
>Ga0172380_10004194_pt1 | contig 18796 bp, 17 predicted proteins | sample Leawe162metaG_FD_119747 | JGI IMG/M metagenome (GOLD analysis project Ga0172380, IMG submission 119747) | Leachate microbial communities from a municipal landfill in Southern Ontario, Canada - Leachate well 162 metaG | ecosystem: Engineered > Solid waste > Landfill > Unclassified | place... | reverse complement strand
CGTGCTGAAGTATCCTTTGTGTCTCTGTTAGAGAAAAATCCATTGTCTAACCTCTCGCTGATCCTAGTCGGAGAAACTATTTGTTGTTGCCGTCTTTTGGAAACTCATCAGATCTGATGCCAAAACTTAACCCCAGCAGCGCTGCCTCCAAACGTGTGCCACGCGTCAGGTCCACTTCATACGCCGCATTTACAGCCTCTATAGCTAGCGCCACCGCGCCTGAGTGCTCACAAGTCAGTGATTCGCCGAATGCATGTGCAGCAGCCATTAATGTCTCAGCCCCAACAACTTGGTTAACCAAGCCCCACTCCGCCGCTTCTTCCGCAGGCAAGCGCCGTCCGGTGAGAACCAATTCCATGGCGCGTCCCTTTCCGATGAGACGCGCCAACCGCTGTGTCCCTCCAGCTCCGGGAAGAAGTCCCATTCGTACTTCGGGGAAAGAAAACCAGGCATTTTTGGCTGCCATTCGGACGTGACAAGCCAATGCAATTTCAGCTCCGCCGCCGACGGCAAGTCCGTTTACCGCCGCTATGAACGGCTTGCCGCTATTCTCAATATTCGCCAGTATTCGCCGCACGCGCTCGGCATGTGCAATCAAATTCGAGAGCGTTCGGTGGTTTAACTCATTGACATCCGCTCCAGCCGAGAAAGCGCGTTCACCGGATCCGGTAATGATGCAAGCACGAATGTCGGGATCGACTCCGACTTGGGCCACCGCCTGATCCAACTCCAGCCAGGCTTCGGTATGCAGCGCGTTGTGCACCGCGGCACGACATAGCGTTACAACCGCAGTATTTCTAGCCTTCGTCAATGAGACATGATTATCGATGATGGGTCTCCTATATTGCGCATACCCTGCACATGGGCGGCCCCGATTTTATAGTTGAACGATCGATTGGTCAAGTTTGTCTGCCTCCCTCCTTCCTCTCTCTCTCTCTCTCTCTTTCTCTCTCTTTCTCTCACCGCGGCATTCGCGAAAGGTGCAGCACAGATCCAAAAGGCAAGCCGTGCTTCCGGACAGGCAACGCTGAAAACGCCCACCGGTACCGAGCCTGAAGTGTTGAGCAACGCATGAAATATGCATACCCTGGCCCTAGCGGCCGATCAAGGCCTCGAGCAGTACCACCGCCCGACCAAGCGCGACATGTTCCTGCAGACGATTAACGAGATCGTTCCGTGGTCTGAGCTGTGCGCTGTGATCGAGCCGTACTCCCCGAAGGCCGGCAACGCTGTCCGCCGGCGGGTCTGGAGCGGATGCTGCGCCTTTACTTGGTGCAGTACTGGTCAACCTGGCAAACCAGGCGTGCGAGGAGTCGTTGCTGGACAGCACGGCGCTGCGCCGCTTGATGGAAATGACCTGGATCGCGAACGCGTGCCCGATGCCACGACGCTGTTGAAGTTTTGCCGGCAGCTGGAGAAGCACAAGCTCGGCGACGCGCTGTTTGCCAAAATGGGCGAAGTTCTGCAGGCGCGGGCTGAAAGTGGGATGCCGCACAATGAAGTCGAGTTCGGACGCCGGGCTCGTAGGGCCCACTTGTCCATCACCCTAGTTTTACCGGCCGGTGGCCGTAGCAATGGTCTGCAATTCGGAAACCGTATCTGGGTTGACCAAAGACGAAAGGTCGCCCGGACTTTGACCCAAAAAAACGGAGCGCACCACTCGCCGCATGATCTTCATATTGCGCGTTTTCGGCAGATCCTTCACAAGTAATATCTGCTTAGGGCGAAACGAATTCCCCATGCCTTTCACTACGGCTGCGACGAGTTCCTGCTCGAGTGCCGCATCGGCCACCACACCCGGCATGGGCACGCATAGGCAAATAATCGCAGACCCTTTAACGTCATCTGCGACGCCGATCACCGCCGCCTCTGATATCTTGCCGCTGGCCGTTAGCAAGTTCTCGATCTCCGATGGACCGGTGCGTTTGCCGGAAACCTTGATCGTGTCATCGCTGCGGCCGAGGACGTAATACAAACCGTCCTCATCAACCATTGCGAAATCGCCATGCACCCACATTCCCGGAATAGTGCGCCAATAGCTATCGAGGTAACGCTGGTCATCTCTCCAAAGGCTCTTCGTAAGCCCGATGTTGGGATTGCGTAGGACCAGTTCGCCGACCTGCCCTGGCAGGACGGGTGTGCCGCTCTCATCAACAATGGCCACACCTGCACCCAACCCGCGCCACCCAAAGGAGGCAGGGCGCGCCGGGTGGTGCAGAGTTGCTGTGAAGTTGAGGCCGCCTACCTCTGTGCCGCCGCAAATGTGCAGCAACGGCACTTTCTTTTTGCAAACATGTTCGAAGAACCACCGCCAAGCCGCCTCAGTGCACGCCTCACCTCCTAGAAGCGCGATGCGCAGCGATGACAAGTCGTAGCTCTCCACTTCGGCGTCACCGTACCGCATGAGGCCGCGGATGAGCGTTGGAGCTACGCCGACGTAGGTGACTTTATGATTCTGCAGCAATCGCCAGAAACGGCCCGAATCCGGGAAGTCGGGTGTGCCTTCGGCCACAAGCAAACTGCCGCCCCAGTAGCTGGGGATGCACGCGCACATTGAGCCAACCATCCAGCCCATGTCACTCATGAAAAAGAAGCGGTCGCTACCCTTGAAGTCGGTGCAAATATGCATATCCCGTGCAACCATGGAGGCAAGAAAGCTCACGTGGGTCCATATGCATCCCTTCGGCTTGCCGGTGGTGCCCGAGGTGTAAAGCAGCACCGCTGGCGCATCTGCGTCCATCTCGGCTGTGGGCATGACCGCCGGCTGGCAGCCGACGGCAGCACCCCAGTCGTGGTCCCGACCAGGCGTCATTGAGCATTCCACCTCGCTCCCCAGATGCCGCAGCACGAGCACGTACTTAACGCTCGGTACGGATTGAAGTGCTGTATCGAGCACCGACTTCATCGCGCCTGGTGTTCCACGCCGCCAGGTGCCGTCGACTGTGAGAACCACCTTTGCCTGTCCATCGTTGAGCCGCGACGCGAGCGGCGGAGGCCCGAAACCCGAAAACAACGGCATCACGATGGCGCCAATTTTCAGCACAGCGAAATAGGCGATGAAGGTTTCGGGCAGGTTAGGCAAATAGAGGCCCACGCGGTCACCCTGCACCACACCCAAATCCTGCAGAGCTCGAGCCAGCCGGCACACCTCGGCATCAAACTCACGGTAAGTTAAGCTGCGCTGCGCATTCGGATCCTCTCCTTCCCAGACGAGGAAAGTTCGCTCCCAAACCGGTGTATATCGATGGCGGTCGATGCAATTAAGTACGATGTTGGTCGTTGCCCCGACACACCAGCGGGCCCATTCAATACCCCGCGATGTATCAAGCATCTGCGTATAGGGCTTATAAAACTTGAAATCGCAGAACTCCAGGACCTGTTCCATCAACCACGCTGGGTCCGTGTCTGCATGTGAGGCCAGGGCACCAAGAGTCGGCTCGCCGGTCTTGCGCATGAACTCGGTCAGATTGGACTGGGCAACCATTTCAAGGTCGGGGAGCATGTCGAACGGACGTTTGGCAGGTGTCATGGCTCAATCATAGCATCCTTGCGTGAAAGGCTGCGACTAGGGAAACCACGAGATGTTTTCACGGCGCCCGAGGGAAAGGCCGGGTTGACGCTATCCCGAACAAGTGTTAGATTCAGGCCCATTACTGAGGACTCATGGGGAAAAGCCGGTCGAAAAAGGCGGTCGCAAGGCGCCATCGGCAATCACGTGGAGCGTTAAGTTCAAGGTTTCTCGAATGACATTGAAATGATCGACTCACAGAGGAAATTTGCTTCGCCTCTTCTTGCCGTGCACAACCTGAAGGTCGTCTACGACGGAGCGATTGAGGCGTTGCGTGACGTATCTTTTCAGGTATTACCGGGTCAGGTGGTGGCGCTGCTCGGTGCCAACGGCGCGGGCAAGTCCAGTGTGTTGAAGGCCGTCTCGGGCATTCTGGATTCGGAGGAAGGCGAGATCGAGAAAGGCGAAATCAGTTTTGACGGAGCGTCGATCGAGCGCATGGCGGCTGATCGCATTGTTGGAATGGGTCTCACGCAGGTTCCTGAAGGGCGACAATTATTCGCGTCAATGACGGTGGAAGAAAATCTGATCGTCGGCGGTCACCGCCGGACCAAGTCGAGTTTGAACGAGCGACGCGAGTACGTCTATAGCCTCTTTCCTCGGCTGGCAGACCGGCGAAATCAACTCTCAGGATACTTGTCTGGTGGCGAGCAACAGATGGTTGCCATCGGGCGAGCGCTAATGAACGATCCCAAATTGCTGGCGCTGGACGAACCTTCGTTGGGACTTGCGCCTCTTATGGTCAAGGAGATCTTCAGTCATATCCACAGGCTGTCTCAGGATGCCAACCTCACCATCTTGTTGGTAGAGCAAAACGCAGCCAAGGCGCTAGCAATTGCAGACTACGCCTACATCATGGAAAACGGGCGAGTCATGTTGGAAGGACCGGCGAGTGATCTGCAGCAAAACAGTGATGTGCGCGAGTTCTATCTTGGAGTGCGCCGCAGCGGTGAAGTGCACAGCATGCGCGACATCAAGCACTACAAACGTCGCAAGAGGTGGCTGTCATGAGCCATTTGCTGGACGTTCGCAATGCGTCGAAGCTTTTTGGCGGGCTCAAGGCCGTCAGCGATGTGAGTCTGGTAGTCCGCAGCGGGGAGATCTGCAGTCTGATTGGACCCAATGGCGCGGGCAAGACGACGCTGTTCAATCTTATCAGTGGAGTGCTCAAACCCAGCAGTGGCGAGGTTTACTTCAAGGGTCAGAACATGGCTCACGAAAAGCCGGACCGCTACGCGGCCCTGGGAATGGGTCGAACTTTCCAGAATTTGGCCCTGTTCAAGCACAGCACGGTGATCGAGAACCTGTTGGTTGGTCGTCACACGCACATCAGAACAAATCCGCTGCAATCGATGCTTTTTTACGGGCAAGCCAAGCGAGAAGAAACCGAAGCGCGACGCAAGGTTGAGGAGGTGATTGAGTTTCTCGAAATCGAGGATTTGCGCGACAAGGTGGTAGGCACGTTGTCGTACGGTCACCAAAAGCGCGTCGAGTTGGGTCGGGCGCTCGCTAGCGAGCCGACGCTGCTGCTGCTGGATGAAATTGTGGCTGGAATGAATCGAGAAGAGAAAGAGGATATCGCCCGTTTTACATTGGACATTCGGGACGAATTAGAGATTGCGATCTTAATGATCGAGCATGACATGCAGGTGGTCATGGATCTGTCCGATCGAGTTTATGTGCTGGATTTCGGTTGCCTGATCGCAGAGGGAACTCCACAGCAAGTGATTGCCAATCCAGCGGTGGCGCAAGCATACCTTGGGGAAGAGGGGAGCGAAGCCCATGCATAAGGAGTCAAGACCGGCCGATGTGCAGAGCATGACGCTGCCGCAGCTGCTGGGCTGGAACGCGAGCCATACGCCGCACGTAACGGCGCTGCGGCACAAGAAGTTGGGGATATGGCAGGCGATCTCCTGGCGTGGTTACAACGAGGCGGCTAGGCATGTGGCCTTGGGTCTGCTTGGCTTGGGCATGAAGCGAGGCGAGCGAATCGCAATCGCCAGCGAAGGCACGCCCGAGTGGTTCTATGCCGACCTTGGCGCGGAGATGATTGGGCTTGAGGTTGTGGGCATCTACCCGACCAACCCATGGAATGAGTTGAAATACATTGTGGGCCACTGCAAAGCTCGTGCTGTGATTTGCGGTGATCAGGAGCAAACCGACAAGGTACTGGAGGCGATGCGCAACGATGGCGGGCTGCCGGACTTGGAATATGTCATCTGCGTGGACACCAAAGGAATGCGGCATTACGACAAGACAGTGGTGCGCAGTTTCGAGGAGTTGCTCCAACAGGGCCGCAGGATGGCCGAAACTGATCCTCATGCCGACGAATTGCTGGACAGGCAGATTGACGACGCCAAAGTCGACGATGTCAATATTCTGGTCTACACCTCTGGTACGACTGGCCCGCCCAAAGGAGCGATGCTGACACACCGCAACCTGACTTATGCAACGTCCGCGTTTGCAAAGGCGACCGGTTTGAGCGGTGCTCGATATGAGGCGGTATGTTACCTGCCGCTTTGCCACATCGCCGAACGCTCTTACTCGATGGTGTTGCATCTGGTGCTTGGAGGAATCGTCAATTTTGCAGAGTCCACGGACACGGTGTCAATCAATATCCGGGAGATCGCCCCGACGTTTTTCCTTGGAGTGCCGCGCATTTGGGAAAAACTGCAAGAGAACATTATGTTCAAGAGCCGGGAGGCGGGCAACTCATGGCACAGGCTGTTCGAGCGGGCGCTCGAGCGAGGGCGCTGCTTGGCAGACAGTCGCGCGGCTAACGCCGGCCGGCGCTCTCTGGCGCAACGCCTGGAATACGCTTTTTGGTACTGGTTGCTCTTTCGCAATGTTCAGCGTCATATGGGGCTGGATCGTTCCATCGTCCGCATTTGCGGGGGCGCCTCGGTATCGCCCGAAACGTTGCGCTTCTTCGACATTATTGGGCTGCAAATCTGTCAGGGCTATGGTCTCACTGAAGGATGCATAGCATTCGTGCAGAGGCCCACGCGAAGCAGCCGGGTCGGTACATGCGGGCTGCCTCTGGACGGGGTGGAATGGAAATTTGCCGATGACGGCGAGATTTTGTTGCGATCGCCGGGTGTGTTCCGTGGCTACTTGTTCGATGAAAAGGCAACAGCTGCGACGCTCACCGCCGAGGGCTGGCTGCGCACCGGTGACATTGGCAAGATAGACAGCGGCGATGAGCTGGTTATTGTCGATCGAAAAAAGGACATCATCATTACCAGCGGGGGCAAGAACATTGCGCCTTCGGAGATAGAAAACGCCTTGCGCGACAGCCCCTACATTCGCGAAGCGATCGTAGTTGGCGAGGGTCGCAAATTTCTGGGCGCTCTCATCCAGATCGATTTCGAGACTGTCGGTCGTTGGGCCAGTGAACGTGATATCGCCTACAGCACCTACAAGTCCCTTGCTACGAACAAAGAGGTCGGATCTCTGATCCATGAAATCGTCGAGCAGGTGAACACGCGCTTTGCGCGCGTGGAGAACGTACAACGGTTCGTGATTCTGGAAAAGGAACTCGACCACGACGACGGCGAACTGACAGCAACCCAGAAGATTCGGCGTTCGATTATCGAGAGGAAATTCGCTCGTGAGTTCGAACTTATATACGGGGAAAGAAAAAAAGATGCGCTTTGCGTTTGAACTGCTAGCTTCCGGTATCGCTGTCGGCGCACTTTATGGGCTGATGGCGATGGCCTTTGCTCTTACCTACAAAGCTACCGGCCTGCTGAACTTCGCGCAAGGCGAACTCGGCATGCTGATTGCCTACCTTGCCTGGTCCCTGAGCACGGCACTTGGCTCAAATACGTTGGCACTGATCGCTGGAACACTGGTGTCCAGCGTCTTTCTGGGCTATGTGGTGGAGCGCTTCATCATGCGCCGAATGCTCGGCCAGCCGGTGTTCTCAGCAGTGCTGGTCACGGTTGGCATCGGCTTGATCATCTCCTCGACCGTGTTGCTGGTTTGGGGAGGGGAGCCTAAGGAAGTGATCGTTCCCTATGCCAAGGACATCATCTCGATCGGCGGAGTGCGAATGCGGCAAAGTCAGTTGGCCGTGGTTTTGGTGCTGCTCGCTGCACTGATTGCGACCAGTCTGTTTTTCAAGTACAGCCGCTTTGGTGTGGCAATGCGGGCCGTTGCTATCGATCAACGAACCGCTCGCCTGATGGGAATCTCTCCTGAGCGGGTGCAGGCCGTCGCTTGGGTCCTTTCTTCGTTCCTTGCGGGATTGGCGGGGGTATTTTTTGCGGTCACCTTCGAACTATCTCCCACTCTGTTTGGGCTTGGCCTGAAGTCCTTCCCGGCCACCGTGGTTGGCGGTCTGGACGCTGTGGTGGGCTCCGGTGGCAGCGGCATCTTCATAGGCGTCATCGAAAACCTGGTAGGCGGATACGGTTCAACCGAGTTGAAGGAAGTAGCCGGGTTTTTGATAATTCTTATCATCCTGATGGTGCGTCCATTCGGTTTGTTTGGTGAAACCAGAGTGGAGAGAGTGTAATGCGCAGCGGTTACTTTAAGGAACGATTCGTTCAGCAGCTAGATCTGACGGACTCTCTGGCTGAGCGTGTCTGGTTCGCCGCAGTATTTGTCGTGCTGATCACCCTTCCGGCGTATGCGTCGCCCTACTTGCTCGGGCACATGACGACCATTTTGTACACCCTGGTGGCCGCGCTTGGCCTGAATGTGCTGACTGGCTTCACGGGGCTCGTCTCGCTGGGTAACGTCGCCTTCTTGATTCTGGGCGCTTATGGATATGCCATCGGATCCACACGGCTTGGTCTGCATCCGCTCTTAGCCTTCGCACTGGCTGGCTTCGTGCCCGCCGTGGCCGGTTTGGTCGTGGGGTTTCCCGCATTGCGGCTGAAGGGGCTTTATCTTGCGATCACTACCTTGGCATTCGTCTATGTGGTGCATTCGGCGATCCTAACGGGGGGGGATTTCACGGGCGGCGCACGCGGCATCATGGTTGCACGCCCGGATGTGTTTGGGATCAATTTCTCTTCCGACCGAGCGCTCTATTGGCTATGTTTCGCAGTGGCGATGTTCTCGCTATTTTGCGTGATCAACATTCGCCGCAGCCGGCTCGGGCGTTCTTTCATGGCGATACGCGACAACGATACCGCCGCAGTATCGATGGGTATTTCGCTGACTACTTACAAGCTGCTTGCCTTCACCATCAGCTCTTTCTTCGTCGGACTGAGCGGCGGGTTGATGGTCTTGTTCATCAACTTCGCCAACATCGAGGGCTTCCCATTCCTATTGAGCATCGAGGCTCTGGCCATCGTCATCGTTGGCGGCCTTGGCTCGACCCTGGGCGCAGTGCTCGGCACTGTCTTCATCATGACCTTACCTGAGATTACCAACCAACTGCTGAGTTCAGCCAGTGCCACGATTGGCCAGCAACTCACCACCGGGGCTTTGGAAATCAAGGGAATTCTCTACGGCAGCGCCATCGTGGCGTTTCTGTTGCTCGATCCGAGAGGCCTGGTGGGCTTGTGGATTGACTTGAAGCGCTGGTGGGTCAACCGACCGATACGCTACTAAGACTGATACGACTAAGCAGTGATTCGTCCGACCCTTGTTAAAACCGACCTATAGGAGACAGAGACATGACTAAATTCATCCGCAATCCAATCGCGGCTTTGGCGAGCGCTTTACTCGCCACCGCACCTATGTGGGCCTCAGCGCAACAGGGCGTCACTGCGAACGAGATCGTGCTCGGCGAGATCCAGCCTTTAACTGGAGCGGCCTCGGTTCCAGCGCTTGGCTTGAGCGTAGGAACCAAGATGGCAATCGCCGAGGCCAATTTAAGCGGAGGCGTTAACGGGCGCAAATTGCGGCTGATCTCCGAAGACGATGGCTATGTCGTTGCCCGCTCGGTGCAGGCGGCGCGCAAACTCATCACTGGCGATCGAGTATTCGCCATAACCGCCACATCGAATTCTGGCGCGAGCGCGGCTATTTTGCCCATGCTGAAGGAAAGCGGAATTCCGGTCATCAACATCAATAGTTTTCCGGATAGTTTCCATACCCCGGTCGTACCCAATATCTTTGTCGCGGGAGCTACCCACCAGGATAGCCTTGAACAACTGATTAGTCAGCTCACCACTCGCTATCCAGGCAAAAAATGGGCAACCGTAACACCCGATGACGAAATGGGATCTTTGATGCGCGAGGGGATTGAGCGCGCCCATAAGAGTCTCAACCTGAACGTTGTCTACTCGGCGACATATAGGCGAGGTCAGAAAGATTTCTCAGCAGAAATGCTTTCTGCGACCGCTGCTGGCGCAGATATTCTGATTGCCGGCGGTATTGTCACGGAAAACATTGCGATGGTTAAAGAACTCGAACGTCAGGGAAAAAAGATACCGGTAGGCTTTTCCTGGGCCGGGCGATACTCATCAGCCATTCACAAGATGATGGGATCTGCTTTTGAAAACGTTTACCTGATCGATTACATTGTCGCCGATGAAAGCGCTGAAGGACGGGCGTTCGTGGCGCGCGCATCAAAGCTCCTTTCCGAAGACGATTTCAAGCGCGTGAACCGGTTCTCATATATGTCGTATGCGGGTACGCGTGTTCTCATCGAGGCGATGCGCCGCTGTGGTAATGCAGTGACGTGGTCATGCACGATTAAGGAGCTCGAGGCAACTCAGAACTACGAAACGGCTGTTGCTGGAAGGTTTTCGTTCAGTCCTACGTCGCATTTCTCCAAACAGCCTTTGACTTTGATGAAAGCCAATCCCAAAACATTTAATTTCGATCCGCTCAAATAAACGTTTGGCTGCCGTTGTGCGCGGACGCCGGACGGTCAGGCCCGTATTCCTCGCGGGCACTCTTGAGAGGCGCTCCGGAGCAGCTCTTGCTGCGGAGGCGTCTCCAACACACTGTGGCAAAGAAGTTGCCCAAAAGGAGAGGGTCACGTCATTGCCGACCCTTCTTTTGTGCGCAGTGCTCAACCAAGTAAATTCAACCAGGTAAATAATGGATTTCGTCGACCTGAAGGAAAACTCATGCGATGTTTTGGTACCCACACCGGACAGCCCAGGTCGTAAAGTCGAAGCACTGTGATCCGTCACGGCGCATTATCTCGTATTCAATCATCTTTTGAGGACAGCGGATGACATTCAGCAAGTCAAACATCACCAGCCACCGCACGATACGCGGCAAGGCTGCCATTGTCGGAGCCGGCCGCTCTGACATTGGTCGTGTCCCCGGCAAGAGTGTCATGGCGCTGGCCGCGCAGGCCGCGAAGGCGGCCCTTGCGGATGCTGGCATCGCGCGGTCAAAGATAGACGGCGTCTTGTCGAGTATTGCGTTGGCCGCTCCATTCCACCGATTCAGCGTAGCTTTCAGCGAATACTTCGGCATACAACCGACGTTCTCCAATACATTGCAGGTTTCTGGGGCGACTGCAGCCACCATGTTCAATATAGCGGCCGCGGCGATCGCCGGCGGATTGGCGGAGAACGTTCTTGTTCTCAGCGCCGACAGTCTGCTGACGGGCCTGTCAGCTGATCTCGCATTGCGGGCTTTGACCGAGGGACGCGATCAGCAATATGAAATGCCCTTCGGCATTCCGGCGGCAAACACGTTTGCCATGACGGCGCACCGGCACATGAAGGAATTCGGCACCACGTCGGAGCAACTCGCCAAGGTGGCCGTGATCCACCGGGAACACGCTCTTCGCACTCCGGGAGCCCAGATGACCACGGCCATTACCGTAAGCGATGTGCTGAACTCTCCTTGGGCGACGACCCCATATCACAAGCTTGATTGCTCACTGATCTCCGACGGCGCCGCAGCGTTCATCGTCAGCTCGGCAGACAGCGCAAGAACAGCTTTCAAGACAAGGCCGATCTACATCCTCGGCGGTGGCGAATGCTACACGCACGAGCACATTTTCTTGATGCCGTCACTCACGACCACCGGTGCCGTGCATTCGAGCGCAAAAGCATATGCGATGGCGGGCTGCTCGCCTAAGGACATCGACGTCGCGGGCGTGTATGACTGTTTCACAGGTACCGTGATCATGATGATGGAAGACCTCGGGTTCTGCCCTAAAGGGGAAGGGGGCCGGTTTGTCGACGACCGCCAGATTACCTATGGTGGCTCGATCCCGTGCAACACGCATGGCGGGCTGCTGTCATTCGTCCATCCCGGGTTTCCAGGTGGATTGTTTCATTTCCTCGAAGTGGTGCATCAGCTGCGCGGGGAATGCGGCGAGCGTCAGGTTGCGGGTGCCGAATTGGGTCTGGTACACAGCCTCGGCGGCGGATTTTCTACTCAGGCGACGACCATACTTGGAACGGAGGCCACGCTGTGAGAAAAGTTGATCCCCGTCTGGCTCATATTAAGCCCCTGCCGACGCCCGATCCGGATTCAAACGCCTATTGGCAGGGACTCAGTGAGGGCAAGTTGCTGCTTCAACACTGCACGGTCTGCAAAAATGTGCAGTTTTATCAGCAAGCGATCTGCCGAAAATGCGGCAGCGAGCACCTCGAGCATCGAGCGGCTAGCGGCCGCGGCACTGTGCATTCATTTAGCGTCGTGCACCGCGCACCAGGTCTGGCCTTTAAGGACGACACTCCGTACGCGGTGCTGCTGGTGGAACTGGAAGAAGGACCGCGAATGGTCAGTTCGCTCATTGGGGCGGATCCATTGACAGTGGCATTCGATATGCCCGTCGAACTCGTTTGCGAAAAACGGGCTGACGAAAACGTTGTGCTGCCGCGATTTCGGCCTGCGTAGCCAGCGAACGAAGGATAGATGTTTTACGCCGACGGCTCAACTATCTCAACTTACGAAGGAAAAGGCATGGGTAACGAACTTATTTACGAGGTCTGTGATGGGATTGCAGTCATCACAATCAACCGCCCGGAGCGAAAAAATGCACTCAACAGCGCTCTTCGGCAGGCTATGTTCGAGGTGTGGCCTCGATTTGAGAGCGACGATACCGCGCACATTGCTATCTTAACAGCCGTTGGCGACACGTTTTGTGCCGGGATGGACCTTGTCGAGGCGGCCAATACACAACTGCGCGTGCCGCCGAAGAACTTCATGCCGGTGATCGGCGACAACATTGAGGTAACAAAACCAGTCATTGCTGCTGTTCAGGGCTACGCGTACGCGGGTGGGTGGCTACTGTCGCAGATGTGCGATCTTTGCGTGGCCGACGACACGGCCTTGTTCGCGATTACCGAAGCGCGCATGGGGCGCGGCATGCCTTGGGCGGCGCCAGTGATTCACATGCTGCCGCAACGCATCCTCATGGAAGTAGCGATGACCGGTGACCCGCTGACCGCACAGCGCGCCTACGAACTCGGCTATGTCAATCGGGTGACGGCTAAAGGTCAGGCGTTGCAGGGTGCGAAGGAACTCGCGGCCCGCATTATTGCTAACGCGCCGCTGACCGTACGCGGCGCTAAGGAGATGGTTCGAATGGCAACTGAGATGGGACGAACAGCGGCGCTACGTGCGTCATTACGGGCGTTCGACTCCGTCTACTTGAGCGAAGATGCCCTCGAAGGACCACGCGCGTTTCGCGAGAAGCGCAAGCCGCAATGGAAAGGGAAGTGAGATTATAAAGATTGTCCGCCTCCGAATTCGATCGTTGATAATTCGGCGGCTTGCTGAGGCGCTCTGCCGCCGCCTAAGCAGTCCCAAAGACCATTCCGGCTTGCGACAAAGCCCAAGATCGGGAGATCACCCGACGGGCTTCGACGGCTAAATGTGCGCATGCGTTTTGGTCCCTATGGGCTGACCGTGATGGCGCCACTTCCTCCGCGATGTGAAGCATCTGCACTCAAGCCAAAACGTTGCCGAAGCAAAGGTGATCCTGCGGACTCCATGTGAACAGGAACTCGAATCAAGCAAGAGTCTGGAGCTGTCATCGATTTGTTTTTCGGCATGGCTCTCTTTACCAAATGATCGTTCAAAAGTACAATTGTCGACAGTCCGGACATTTAGCAGGCACAGATGGCCTGTACCCTAAAAGGAGAGCAACTTGCATTTCGCGCTAACACAGGAACAGCGGATGATTTACGAGTATGGCGACCGCATAGCGAAGCGCTTCGACCATAACTACTGGCGCGCTTACGCGGATAAGAACAAGCCGCCGGTGGAGTTGTACAAACAGATTACAGCTGACGGGTACCTCGGCATCATGGTTCCCTCCGAGTATGGCGGCGTCGGCTTGGGGATGACAGAAATGCTGCTGTTCATGGAGGGTCTGTCCAACAATGGTATCCCTCTACTCAATCTGATAGTCGGACCCACCATGACCATGGGCTTGCTGGCCAAACATGGTAGTGAAGAGATAAAACGCCGCTTCCTACCGGGAGGTTGTTCCGGAGAACTCAAGTTCTGCTTCGCTATCACTGAGCCAAACGCTGGGTCTAATTCCATGGAGATCAGCACGCTTGCCAAATCAGATGGCAAAGGGAACTTTAGACTCACCGGCCAGAAGGTGTTCATCACCGATGCAGACCTAGCAGATTATGCGACGGTCGTTGCGCGTACGACACCACGCGCTGGTGTGACAAAAAAGACGGACGGTTTCACCATCTTCATGGTTGACATGAAGAAAACTGGGATAAGTCGCACACCGATCCCAATCGGTTTTCCCATGCCAGAAACGCAGTGGCAAGTGTTCTTTGACGATGTGCAACTCAGCGAACGCGATGTGATTGGCGAAGTCGGCAAAGGGTTTGACCTGCTATTCGATTCCCTCAATCCAGAGCGAATCATTATCTCGGGGCTGTGCACCGGGCTTGGTCGCTTCGCGCTTAATCGTGCTGTTGCGTACGCAAACGAGCGCAAGTTATTCAACAACAAGCCGATCGGCTCGTATCAGGGTGTTCAACATCCACTCGCAATTGCGCTGAGCGAGGTCGAACTCGCCTCGCTGATGGTCCTGAAGGCCGCGTGGACCTTTGACCAGGGACTACCCGCGGGGGAATTTTCCAATATTGGAAAGTACGCAGCGGCGGAAGCCGGCATTCATGCAGTAGACAGTGCGATATCGGTCTTTGGCGGAAATGGGTTCACGAAGGAATATGGGATCTACGACCTTTATGGTCTTGTGCGCCTTCTGCGCACGGCGCCGCTGAACCGAGAACTAGTACTCAACTACATCGGCGAACATGTCATGGGGCTGCCTCGGTCATACTAATTGCCTTCAGATTTGAAATATCGATTGGAGATAAGTAATGAATCAGCAGCTAACAAGGGGTACTCGGCACGATGTGCCTGCCATCTTTGATTGGACCCCTGGAGCGTCGGTCAATGGCTCGAGTTTCTATGTTGCCACAACCTTCGGCGTGGAGGATTAGGATGAAAACGTCACGTGATGAGCGACTCGCACGATTTCCTCAGTACTGGGATGAGCCGCGAGAGACGATGAGCCGGAAAGACCGTGAGCGAGTGATCGTCGATCGAATGCAGGCGCAGCTGGCATATGCATACGACAGTCTTCCTTTTTATCGGTCGTTGTACGACCGATTCGGGTTTAAACCATCGGATGTACAGTCCCTCGAGGACTTCACGGCGAAGGTCCCCATTGTCACCAAACAGATGCTGCGAGATGACCAAGCGATACATCCGCCGTTCGGCTCGTATTCCAACACGCCTGCCGACGATGTGGCTCGCATTTTCGGTTCTTCCGGAACTACTGGCGTCCCGACACTCTATGCCATATCGAAGGTCGACTGGGCGCGAGCAACCGAGGCGCAGGCTATGGCCATCTGGGCCATGGGTGTACGCCCACAGGACACGGTCCATTTCGTGTTTCCATTCGGAATGTTCGTTGGCGGCTGGGCGATCATGTTGGGCGTCGAAAGAGTTGGCGCTACCGTATTTCCAGTCGGCGCGGCGGATTCCAGGCGACAAATCGATCTAGTTGGCCAGCTAAAGCCCACTGTGATTGCCGGAACACCTTCATACGTCCTGCACCTTGCCGAGGTGGCGCGCACGATGGGCGTCGACTTAGCTGTTAGTGGCGTCCATACGCTAATCGTTGGGGGTGAACCAGGCGGGACGGTACCAGGAATGATGGCGGCAATGCGAGCAGGTTGGGGCCAGCACGTCATCATCTGCGACACGGGAAATACGTCAGAGTGCTTTCCGACGCAAATGAACTCATCCTGCGATCGCGGGACTGGCGTGCACATCTACGAAGATGAGGTATTCCTGGAAATCGTTAATCCGCAGAACCACAATCAGAGACTGGCCGATGGCGAGTTCGGGGCAACGGTGTACACAACATTGTGGCGCCAGTCGCAGCCGATGATCCGGTTTTTCGCCGGAGACCGCGCGCGATTGGTACACGAGCGCTGCAGCTGTGGTCGTACTTATCCGCGTTTGCCGGAGGGGATGGTCGGCCGGTTAGACGACATGCTTCTTATTCGCGGCGCGAACGTTTACCCGAGCAGTATCGAGAGCGTGCTGCGCCAGGTTCCAGGTGTTGGAGCAGAGTACCGGGTCGTGGTCGAACGCGAGGGAGCACTCGACGAGATGAGTCTGGAAGTCGAGCCAGAGGATGATTCTTTGATGCAACCGCATGCCGAGGGTGCTCGACAAAAACTTGTACATGCGATTGTGGAGGAAGTGCGTAGACACGTCGGCCTTCGAGTAGAAGTTCGGCTAGTGCCTACGGGAACCCACGAAAAAATGTTGTTCAAGGCGCGCCGAGTAGTGGACAAACGTCCGAAAACATCACCCGTATAGTACGGGTATAATACTATTTGTATCTGGCCAACTCACGAGGTGCTTTTCTGACTGGTCTAAAAGGCATCCATGCACGCGCGCGAACGGTTCCCAGTGGCAGGGGGCCAGGCCGCAAGACATCTGTGGCCCGGGCAGCCATATTGAACGCGGCGGCCAAACTCTACGCGGATTACGGATACGAGGCGACGACTATCCGGGACATTGCTTCAGCGCGCGGCCTTCTGCCCGGCTCAATTTATCACTATTTTAGGTCCAAGGACCAGCTGATAATTGAAGTGTTTACTGAAGGAATCAAGCACATTCTGACCGCCGTCTGCGACGCAACGAAAGATATCGACGATCCATGGGAACGCCTCGAGGTCGCGTGTGCGGCGCACCTGGAAACCTTGACCACCGGAAGTTCGCTTGCTCGTGTTCTGTCGAAAGATATCCCGGTGACATCGCCAGAGGTGAAGGACGCGATTGTTGCTCTGCGCGATCAGTATGAATCGGTGTTTGCTAAGTACGTCGCCGCGCTTGGATTCGCTACCCCGCTGGAGGCGCGTATTTTCCGTCTTCAGCTCCTGGGTAGTCTAAATTCCACGACCAAGTGGTATCGCAAATCCAGCAAACTTAAGCCTGCTGACATCGCACGGCAGTTTCTCAGTAACATGAAGCGGCCCTGATGCCGCTCAGGGTGGCCGCCGATTCGTGGGAAGTTATTGGGTACGGCGCATACTGAACTCCCCTGAGACGCGGAAAAGCGGCGAATTATAAGTTCGTCCCGAGCCTTGTACCTTTGTACAGCGGCGGGCCTCATCAGCAGCTGTCGTGCGAGCAGGCGTTGCGCCGCTGCTCCACACTTCAAAAACTCCCCGCGAATGAGTGTGCCGATCGTAATAGTCCGACCACTACCGTCCTTGACCGTCAATATTCTTCGGGGGTCAAACGCTGGTTGACCTCGGCGACATCGAACGCGGCGGGGTCGAACGATCCTCCAATCCATTCCTTGAGGCTGTCGTGCTCGGGGTCGTTGGGGGTGGCCAGCGCTGCAACGAAGTCTTCGTAGCCTGGCGCGCCGCCGACATCCTCGGGCGGGCACGCGTTCTCACCACCGATGCACACACCACGTGAGATTGGCGTATCCAGCACCACGATCTTTTCCACCTTGACCTTGTGCCGCCAGTTGTCCCCATAGTCGTAGACGTAGACGAAGGTCTTCCTCGCGCCCAACGCTTCGCGCAGCGTCACATGTTCTTCATCCATAACCTCGGGCAGATCTAGGCCCGGCTCCTTTCGGCCGTAGTTGTCGTGCCCGAAGATGAACTCATGGACGTGGCCGCCTTGCCAGCCGGTGCCAAACAGCAGCGTAGAGTGCAGCAACGGCAGCTCGATCGTGATCGGAACCAGGAAGCGCCGCCATACCTTGGGGCGCACCCATTCGAGTTCGACATAGAGTTGGTAAGCCTGTGTCGATGCGGGCCGCGTCGGGGCTGATGTCTTTCTCATGATCGCCACTCTAGCGAACTCGATGCCGCCAGGCATCGGCGCTCGCCACGCTTAGGCGGCTCTTGCCAGGCCTTGCCAGGCCGGACGCAGCTGCGGGGCCACCACCCAGGGCAACAGCTCGTCGATGCAGTTGATCGGGTGATCCGCAATGCGCTCCAGGACATGGCGTAGGTACAGCTGGGGATTGATCCCATTGAGCTTGGCCGTGCCGAGCAAGGTATAGATCACCGCCGCGCTCTGGCCGCCGCTATCCGAGCCGAGGTGCAAGTAATTCTTCCGCCCGATTGCCACCCCGCGCAGCGCCCGCTCGGCCGCATTGTTGTGCGCCTCGATGCGCCCGTCGTCCACGAAACGCGCCAGCGCCGTCCAGTTGCTCAACGAATATCCGATTGCCAGTGCCATGGGCGACTTCGCCGAGAGTTGCCCCAGGGTCTGGCTCAACCAGAATTTCAGATCATCAAGTTGCGGTTGGGTCCGCTCCTGCCGAATGAGCTTTCGCTCATCGGGCGGCTTGCCGCGGATCTGGGCCTCCACTTCGAAGATGGTGCCCATGCGCTGCAGCGCCTGATGCGCCAGCGTTCCGGCCAGCTTGTGCTGGCGCTCGTGGATGTCCCACATCTTTCGGCGCGCATGGCTCCAACATGCAGCCTCCACGATGCGCCCATCCCGATACAGCTCGTTATACCCAGCGAACGCGTCGGCTTGCAGCACGCCGTGGAAGGACTTCAGATGGCGTGCGGGATGCTCGCCCTTGCGATCGCCCGAGTATTGGAACCACACCGCCGGCGCCGCTTCGTCGCCACCGGGCCGGTCGTCTCGAACATAAACCCACAGCCGGCCCGTGCGGGCCTTTTGTCCTTTCCCGCCCAGCACGCGGATCGGCGTGTCGTCACCGTGAATCTTTTCGGCGCGCAACACGTAGCGGCCGATGGCCTGGGCCAGCGGAGTCAATAGCCGCGCCGATTGACCCACCCAATCCGTCAAGGTGGATCG
>Ga0172380_10004192_pt1 | contig 18802 bp, 21 predicted proteins | sample Leawe162metaG_FD_119747 | JGI IMG/M metagenome (GOLD analysis project Ga0172380, IMG submission 119747) | Leachate microbial communities from a municipal landfill in Southern Ontario, Canada - Leachate well 162 metaG | ecosystem: Engineered > Solid waste > Landfill > Unclassified | place... | reverse complement strand
TGCCCTGCGGAAGGGTTGCGCAGCGGCACGTAGACCGCCAGCGGCTCCCATTGTTCCGCCGCCAGCGATGCTGCCGACCATGCCGATACCGGCGAGAGCTAGTGGATTAGTAATGCCCACTTTCTCTGCGCCTTCGGTCGCCGCCATGCCCGTGCCGGCGCCGATAGCCTGGAGATACGGAGCCGTACCGAGCTCACCAAGCGCCCGCGCCACACCCGGCACAGCCTTGGCAGCGTTCGCTCCGAGTTGAGCCGCGCCAGCGCCAAACAACGCGGAGCCAGCAACTTCGTTTATGCGTTCAAGGGTAGATGACGGACGAGGCAGGAACCGATCAAGGCCACGGTCGATTGCATTGCTCACTAGGCCAAGTTCGGGGATCTTTGCGCCCGTCAGAGAATTGACCCCGCGCACACCATAGTTGACCGCAGCGTTCGCAGCGTCTCCAACCATGGCAGGAATGCCCGTGACGCCCTTAACGAGCGTTCGGCCCATAAGGGCCGCTTGCCTGCCCGCTTGTTGTCCAAGGATCTGAGGCTCGGGGGCGTCATCCTCAACCCAACGTCCGCCCGAAGCCTGAACCGCCGGGGCGCTGTCCTCTGAATCATCCTCAACCCACGGCATTATTCGGGTACCCACTTCATGGGTCTACCGTTCTTACCAATCGGAGGCGGACCTGGCGGCTTAGTTGGCGCGGGGTTTTCGTCGAACGTAAACCGTGAAAGAATTTCCCCCGGCACGACCATGCTCGGGTCAACTTTCTCACTGCGGATCATCGGCTTCGTAGCATCAAAGTTACTCTTGAAGGCGTCCAGCCGCGTCTTGGCTAATGACTTAGCCAGCGTGCGCAACTTGGTCTTTGAAGTGTCCGTTAATTGGCCGTCGCTACGGGTTTGATATTCTTGAGCGAGGCTATCCAGCACCGATTGGTTTTTCTGGAAAATCTCAACATCCTCGCCACGGACAACGCCCTTTTCGTCAATCATTTTCTGAATGAGCTGGATGGCTGTGCCAAGGCTCGCGCCGCTATCGATAGCGTTGTTTATTTTGTCGTAAGATAGACGGGCTTCATTCGCTGCCGTGAGTTCCGGCTTTACCTGACCGCGCCAATAATCAAGGCGTGAATAGTCGGGCTTCTCTGGGTCTTTGGGCGGGGCCGCGCCGGGGACACTGTTGCCAGCCTGTGCGAAGCCCTGCGAGGCGAGGCCGTCATAGTCTTGCTGCGTGCGCGCAAGCCGAACGTCGTTCGTTCCGGGCTTCTGCATGTTCGTGGGTTTGAACGGCTCGGGAGAATCCGGAGTGGAATTAACCAACACGGTCGGATTTAGGGGATCTCCGCCGACAAGACGTTGCTTATCACCCACGACCGTAGGAGCCAGCGGCGCGCGCGGCCCCATGTTCGCCATGTACTTCGGCAACATCGTCTCGGGTGATGCTCTAAGCGCTAGCGTCTGAGGGTCGTTCTCAAAGTTCTGCTGTGCAAACGGCTGACCTCTGCGCATCTGCTGTGCGTAGAGCTCTGAGCCGTACATAGCTTCAGCTTGGGGTCTGCCCATGCCAAACACTTCTTGTCCGAGCATAGCTGTTTGACTTGGGGCGTTGATGTACTCTGGGGCCTGGGCGAGAAGTTTGCCACGGGCCTGTCTCTGCTGACCAAGGAGGCCGCGCTGCGCCCGCAGTTCTTCAAGCTGTTGGCGCGTAAGTTCCTCGCGTAACGCCGCTTCAGGGTAAGCGCGATCAAATAGACCCATGTCTTAACCCCACAGCTTTGAGAGTTCTTTGCCGAGCAAGTCGTTCCCGTCCTGGTCCGATCCCCACATGTACGGCGATGTACTGGAGCCGGTTCTGGAGTTGGTGCTGTTGCGCGTGCCGCTGACGTTTGAGCCGTTGGCTTGATTAGCCGCCTCAAGCAGCGCAAGGCGTTGGCTCTGCGAGATGCCACCGGCATTGAACGCCGCTTCCACCGCTGCCGTATCGACGCCATCGGCAGTGACGAGGTTGGCAAGCTGCTGTTGGGAAAGCCCGGTCTGCTGGGCGATGTTGGCCCGGATACCTTCGGCAGCGCGGAACACGTTGTCGTCCTGGTTCTGCTTGTAGCCAATGTTCGCGCGCTCGCGAGAGTCCAGGAGGCCCGAGTTGAACTGGTTGTTCTGCTGGCGGGTGTTTTGGTTGCCCTGGTCCGCCGAAAGGAACCTGTTGGCGTCCTGCATCCCGAGAAGAGATGAGTTCTGGAAGTTGTTCGCACGAAGGTTTGAAACTGTGCTGAGAAGTCCCCGGTTCGCGTCCCCGAGGAATTGACCTTCAGCTACTTGCCCACGATCACCAAACGCGCCGGCAGCGTCCCGGCCCTGGCGTAATCCACTCAGGGTGCGGTCAACGTTCGTGTTGTAGTCGTTAATCGTTGAGTCAATGACTTCGGAGTTGAATGGGTTGGCGTAGGCATCTCGGAATGACGCGCCTGTCCGCGCGGTCACATCCCCGGCGTAGTCTGAGGTCGGAGCCGCCCCCAGTTGTGGGGCCGCTTGACCGGCCATCCAGTTGTATCCAGAGGTAAGGTTGTTGAGGGAGCCCATGCTCGCGTCAATATTTCCGTTGGCCGCATTCACACCCGAGAGGATTGGGTTATTGCCGACGCGGTTACCAAGCCAGTCAAGGGCGCCCTGTTGTCCTGTGGTGAACCCGCCGCTGTTGAGGTTGCCCTTCGCCGCGTTGAAAGCGTTAGTCCAGTCCTGCGAGAGGATCGGGGAGCGCGTGGCGTTCTCGGTTGAGAACATATCCTCGTCCTCTTCCCGCTTCGTGGTATTCCCGCCGAACATTGAACCAGCAGCGCCGCCAAGTAGCGCGCCAAGTTGGGGTTGGCCGAAAGCAGCCCCTAGTGCCGTGCCGCCGATCTTAAAAACGTTTCCGAGTAGGCTCATTTCTTCTGCCCGCTTTCCTTGAGGTCAAACGTCATATCGCCCAGCCTGTAAAAGCTTGGGGCGTCGTTCGTCTCGATCTTGAACTTGATCTGACGGCCCTTGATGCGAACGCTTAGGCGTTTCGTGGCCGCTGTGATGTTGAAGGGCCCGTAGGCCCTTGGAGTGGGGTCTTGGGGGTAGTTCTTGGAATAGAACGTAATCTGTGCGCCGCCTCGAAGATCATCGAAATCAGGCCGCACACCCATGACCGTTGCGAAGTTCTCACCGGAGCCTGCGCCAACTTGGAAGTAAGAGCTTTCCAGGCTTGTTGATCTTGCGGAGCCGTCGTTGCTGAAGTCTTTTTCAGCGTATGAGACGTAGCTTCTCGGGTTGACCGAAATCGGGAACGGGAAAATCCCAGAGTCTAGCAATGTCGTGACGGCTTTATCCTCGTCAACAACCCATGTCTTGTCGGCGTAGTTGTAGATATGAGCGCGGGAGCATTCGATCCCATCACGCTCATCAGGATAGAACCACCAGACCTCGTTACGTGAGGCAAGGTGACAGGCGTAAACCTTCCCGCCCTGCACATCAGCAAGGTTGTCCCGTAAATCACGCTCGCTCGGGTTGTTGAGCGGGACCGGCAATCCGCCGTTGTACTGGTAGAACTTTCCCTGCCTCGATAGCCAGAGCACGCCGTAAGGCGTGAACACGGAAGCATTTGGGCCGATCAGACCGCAACCCTCCGCAATCAGGTCAAAGGCGTAAACCACCGATGGATCTGGCACAGACCTCATCCGATAAACTGCGGTATCGGTGTGGATCAGGTTCTCGCGGTTTACAGCCAGCCCACGAACAATCCTGGACCCGTGCGAGAGGATGTAAGACCCGGCCACGTTCGCAGCAGAGGCGGTCCAGTCCTGGTTATTCTCCTGGGCAGACCACGCCACCCGCATGGGATCAAGGCGCGATGTGGTCGGGTTTGTAGACCCACAAGCGACAAGGTTTCGTTCTGCCGTGACGAAGATAGACCCAACACTAGAGGGGGCGGTCGGTATCAATTCGGCGGTCGTGATAACCTTCACGGAAACGTTATCGACCGAGCCGCTAAAGGTTCCGCCGCCCTGCAACACAAGCGATTGGCTGGACGTAACCGGGCTAAAGAATGGTCTCTTATATGTGCCCGTCGAGACAATCGCAGACCCGACAGTAGACCCGCCAACGGTCGCAATAATCGTCCCTGAATTACGGATTACATCGAGGTCTAGGAGGTGCCAAGCAGATCGCGAAAGAGCAATCGTCTGGCTCAACCCAGCGCCGGCAGAGGCGGAAGCTTTGCCCGCCGCAATCGCCCACCCAGAGCCTTGCGTCCATGTGCTCGTGCTGGCGAAATCTCCAGCGCTGACAAGCTCGCTCGCCGTCGTATTAGGCGCCCACTCGTACACGCCACCCCAATTGGGATTGACGATGAGGTTCTGGCCCCACGGAGCAAAGCTGTAGGTTCTGGGATCAAGGTCAACCGAGCTTGACGGAGAGCCGTATCCACCACCGCCGAACGGCCCGGTTCCGTACCCTAACCCGCCGAGGCCGTTCTCATTCCCCGGCTTGAGGTGGTATTCATAATCGATAACCGCTGGCCCAGTTCCTGAGAGGGTCGCATTCGCGGTTGAGGCAACGAACCCATATGCCGAAGAACTTGGAACGGTCGAGACGGTGTAGTTTCCAGTAATCGTGACGTTCGCCGCCGAACTTGATCCAGGGAACGTAATAAGCTGGTCAATAGCGAGGTTGTGCCCGTCGTCGGTGACCGTGATGAGCGCCGAGCCAGACGAAGTGGAGAATGCGCTCGATAACTCTCCCCGCTCAATGACGGGGGTTATGTCCGAAAGCGTTCCGTCTTGATCCCCGACCTGGACCCGTAAGTGAGTGCCGAACGCGACCCACGAATTGCGCGCTAAATCAGACCACGTAACGCCGCCTCTGCACACGCCCGTAAGGGCGGAACTTGTAAACAACTCCTGCCCATACTGCGTCTCCATCTTGCCGTTTACAGAGCGCATACCTGTTGCACTGATGTAGTACGGCTTGGCCGCCAGCTCGCTTTCGTCTTTTACGACTTGGGGAACAAGCGGGATCGTTATGAACATTTAGGCTTCGGGCCAACTGTTCGCTACAGAGGTTTTTGCAGGCCCAGAGACAATGCTCGTGCTAACGTCCGCAAGCACCGCTGTAAACTCAACTTTGGTGAAAGTCGTTTGCCCCTGGAAATAGACGGCAAAGAAATTGTCAGCACCTTGGGCAGAGGCTTGGCAAGATTTGATAATGGCCCCAAGCGCCGCGCGTCCCGACGCACCGCCGCCAAGTAGGCCGATCAGGTAGACGGCAAGCGCGCCCCAGTCCAGAACTACTGGCTTTGGAACGTGCGGCGGTGGCGGCGCTGCCAACTCGATAAACACCTCGGTTGACCCATCCCGTATCCTGATGGAGTCTCCGGCCTGCGGGGCGTCCTGCAAGACGTTGTAATGCACGCCCTCAACAGGCTTCGCGACTGATGGCTTCGCGTCGATTTTTACTATGGTTGTCATTACGCCAACCCCACCCTATACATGGCGCCCTTATAGGCGGTCGCAGTTGAATTCGTGATACTAGCCGCGTGCTTTATGCGAACGAGAAGTGACGTTTTAAACTTCAAGACCGGCGCTCCGAAGAATCCGATGGTGTTCCACGCCGGAATCACCCAGCCCGTTTGATCGCCCGACAGTATGGTTTTGCCGGCGTTTAAGTCCCCGGCTGAAATCCACGCTTCGTACGCAGTGGTGAGCCCGTCGTTCACAAGGACAGACGGTAACAAGGCCGCGCGCTTACCGCTTGCTGTCGTTATTGGCAACTCTACAGCCGTGCCGCCGTCTACGGTGATTTCAAAGGTTGTGATGTCGTTTCCGCCAGATGTTGGCCCGATCACACCGCCTAGAAAACCTTTCCCGGTTATGTTGGCGAGCGTGACGTAAGTGTTGGCCACAACGTCGTTGGTATCGATTGCCCCGCGTAGCGCCAGTTCCGTCCAGAATGCGGCGACAGCTGCTGTGGTATTCGAGGCCGCCTTATCCACAATGCTATACGCATTGGAATTGCGCAGATGGGGAAAGAACTCCCAAGGCTCTCTAAAGTGAATGCCACCTCCTGATACTACCGGCATCTAAACCCATCCTCTCGTTGCGTCCGCGTCTGTCAGTGTAAGCGTTTGATCGCCATCGATGGCGAAGGTTGTCGTGGTTATCCCATTGATCACGCCAGAGAGCAGAGTCGTCCCAGCGCCATAGATTCCCAGCTCTATCTTGCGGCGTGATCCGGTGGCCGCGGGGAGTAGAACCGCGCCCCCAACGGGGGCGACATAGGCATACCCGGCCACAGCCGTAAAAGACGCCGACTGCAGCCCGCCGTCAGTTAGTCCCCCGTCACCTACGGACACCGTGTAAAGGCGCACTTCGTTAGCGCCGGGATTCGTGATGGATGGTGTGACGGCTACAGAACCAGACCCAGCAACGCTCACCTTTGTTCCGACATAACCAGCCGTGGTGTCGGTGGCACTGACAAGAACGGTCCCGGCGGTCGCGGGGAGTGAGGCCGTCGCAATGGCCGTCTCAACCGCAGCCTTGTCCATCAGGTCGCGGTTATTCGTCTCGGTGATGTCGTCCCCGAGATAGTTCGGGCCGGCAAAGTAACAGTCCGAGGCATCGCAGAACACTTTGACCTTCCGGCCATTTGGAATAGCAACGCCCGTGCCGGCAGAGGTCTTCATGGTGATGGTCTGGCCGGTCGTGTTCCAGACTAAATCCCAGACCCACTCGGCGGACGGGACGACAAGGTTAGTTGCGGACGAGAGCGAGCCGGTCAGTTTGAGGATCGCGCATTGACCGTCATTCGTAGCTACGAAGTTCGTCCAGCTCAGTGTGGTATCGCCCGTAAGGGCGAGTGACTGATAACCCTTCGCGCCACGGTCAAACAGGCGCAGGACTTCGTTGAGCTTGTCGTCGCCCCAGGTATTGGTATTCGAGCCCTGGGACTGCTGGCGGGCTTTGAAGCGTGATGTTGCGCTATCCGTCATACTGCTGTCCCATCTGCATAGCGCCACGCTCCATTCTCGTCAGACCACGCCGGCTTGCGGGTGGCGATGACGTAAGCTGTTTTGAACTTGAGTCTTGGGCCCGTGTGCAAGTCAGCCGTTGTCGCGACCGGGATGAATTGCCTTTGGTCGTAGACAAAGGTCTCAATGTCGCGCGGGTCGTTTGAATTGAGCGGCACTAGACGATGCTCCGCACATCAACAGAGCTTCTGATCGGCGCCCCGGACCATCTGTTAGCCGTGTTGTCGTCTGTAATGTCCTTCACCGCCTCGTCAAACAGGCCCTTCCATATCTGAATGCGACCGTCGTCTTCCAGATGGGCTGTCAGCTCCAATAGAGCGCCGTAGAACAGCAAGTCCGGGTACTTCGTCAGGAGCACGTTTGAGGTGTTGGAGCCGCTGAGAGGCGTCGGGATGCTGTAGTAAAAGAGCTTCGCCGTGTACGCGCTGTCAGGAACACGCCGGAAATAGAAGTTTGTCCCATACGGGGCGAATGAATTAGGCGTTCCCGCCGCCGTGGACGGGAAATCGTTGATAAGCTGGGTCAGGTCTTTGCCAACAAGGACAGAGACAACCGGGCTCGTCAGGGTAAATAGCTTGGCAGAGGCAAAATCCGTGGGGATTTGGCTCGTTTCCACACCAGCCGAAAGACTAAACGCCGTAGAGGTCTCAAACTCACGCGTCCGAAGCCTGCGGACACACCTACGCTCGCTCTTTGAAATGCCGCGCTGAACTGCACCCTCAATCGTCCCGCCTGAAAACTCTGTTACGTCGGCAATCAGGTCGGTTCGGTTTAGCGTGTCGGACAATTCGCTCTGCAATTTGGCGTAGGAGTCGATTGCCATTATTTAGCAACCCCAACCAGGAGCGACTCCTTGAACGCCTTGGTCAATGCCGGGGCATTGGCTTTGCGTTTTCCGATCTTTCCGCCGGCAGTGCGGAGCGCGCTGAAGTCTGAGTCGTCCAGGAACGAGTTGTATTTGTCCCTGTCGTATTCGCCGCCCTTAGCGGGGTCGAAACCTGATAACTGTTTAAAGTGCTGGTCTAGATAGTGCGGAATGGCGGCAAATACGGCCCCGTTCTTGGCCTTCTTCCAGCCGCCCATTTCATCGAAGTATTTGCGCTTGCGCTTGTTGTCCTCAAGGATGCCGTCGAGGACTTCGCGCGGTATTTCGGCCTTGATCTGAATGTCTCCATTTTCCAAGACGCGGATGTACGTCGTCTTTCGGGTCATGGGGTCGTAGTCGAGGTGCATCCAATTCTCTGACATGCGTTCTCCAAAAGAAAAGGGCGGGGTTTTTAGGCCCCGCCCTTCGCGTCAGTTAGTTATCCAGTTACTTAGGTTACGCCGTAGACGCCGAAGTGTGCGTCAGGCGCTCGGTTTTCGAGTGTGCCCTCAAAGACGACGAACTCTTCGATACCGTCACCCGTGACGCCCTTTTTGTAGGTCTTGAAGCTACGCAAGGCAGCGACAGAAAGGTGTTTCGTGGTGAGACCGAAGACGGCTTGTCTCAAGAACGTGCTGCCCTGGATGGCAAGCTGCACGTTCGGGATAATGTCAATCGTACCGAAGTCGCTCATCCACTTTTCGACAGTACCGACAGCCATCGGCTTGCCTTCGTTATCCGCAAGGTAGCGAATCTGAGCCGTGGACGGGGCCGAGCCGAAGGCCAGCAAGGACCAAGCGCGCTTCAGCGAAGGCGGCATTTCGATCAAGTCGATCTGACCGCCATCAATGTACGCGAGCTGGTTGGCCGAGGACACATGCTCGTAAGTGACCGCAGTCGAGCCGGTGAAAGTGCCCACCGCCGAACCACCGTCCGCCGTGGTCGGAGCGGCAGAGACCGCCGAGGACACGCCGGTAACGTTGGTGATCCACGACGGCAGACCCGCCATCTTACGAGCGGTAGCATCGCCCGTGGCCGCAACCTTGGCCTGGTTGGCGTGCAAGATCACTTCCACGTCGCGGCGAAGCTCAAGGCCCTTCTTCACACGAAGGCGCACGAGTTCATCCGGGCGGCCTGCCAGGTCAAGCTCAAGCAGCGTGTTAGACACGCCGTAGGTCTTGCGCGAGATTTGGGCGATGTTACCCAAACGAGTGGTCGGAGATGCGGTCGAAGTCGTGACCGTATCGCCTTCAAGCTGGGCGTTGCCGATAGTGGACGCGTCGAGGGTATCCGTCTGCCACTCGTGATTGATCGCCTTGGCGACCTTTTTGTCAGAGTTGGTATAGAGCGGCGTCATTTCCGGCGAGACAGTGGTGATCGTGTTGGACAGATCCTCACGCGCGCCGATAGTGGTAACGGCAGAGTTAATGCCGGTGACAATAGCCATGATTCAAGTCTCCTGTTGAGTTACCGGAGAACAGGCCTGCTTCGACCGCCGTGTGATTTGGCGAGTTCGAGAGCAACCGCGTTCTCCATTGAGGGGTTGTTCCGGTATCTCTCTTGCAGGGACTTGAGCTGTGCTGACTGGGGTGTCTCGGTTGACTTGGCACCAGGCGTGAACGGCTTGGGCTTACCCTTGACGGCTAATTGCGCCTTAGGTTTTTTCGATTCCAAATCGTCAAGCTTGCGGGCTTTGTCGAACGCCACAATGATGTTGGGGTCCGTGATGCGAGCGATGAAGCTATCGTCGTATCCGTACTTTTCCGCCATGTAGCCGGCGACACGATCTAGGCCTTCCCCGAGCGCTTTGGGGTCGGTCCAGGTCTTGTCGTATTCGCCGCTGTTGAGCACCTGATAGGCTTTGGCTTTGGCCGCACGCGCTTCGCGGCCCCTCGCCTCAGCGATTTCGCGCTGAGCTTGGGCCGATACTGCTTTCTTGTGCTGCCAATAAGCCTGGGCCTGTTGGAGCTGCTTCGGGTCCACGTTGGGATCCTGTGCAAGCTGCAACCAGTTGGGCTCTTGTTCCTGAAGTTGAGATACTTGCTGGATTAAGCCGTCAAGGTCTTTGACCTTCGCATTGACGTTAGCGACGAGGTTGTCACGTTCCGTTGCGAGGGCCGCGGTCTTGCGGCTGTAGTCAGACTGTCGGAGGTACCCCTTGCGCGCTTCCTCAACGGTTATCTCGGCGCCGTCAGGGAGGATTATCGGACGGGTGTCCGGTTCCTCTGTTTCGGCTTCCTGAGTTTCGCCTTCGGAGACTTGCTCGGTGGTCTCTTGTTCGTCTGTTTGGGTCTCTACCTCGGAGGGTTGTTCTTCCTCTTCAATAGGGAACCCATTCTCATCAATCTTGTTAGACGCTTGATCGTCCAGGCTTTGCTTCTTCGTAGCCATCCTGGCCGTGAGTTGGGCAACGCCCTGGTCAAGCGTGAGCGGCCCGGTGGGCGTAGCGCCCGTGTCGGGAGTCGTCATCGTGGGTCTCTTTCAGTAGGGGGAGAGTCTCAGAATATCCGGGTGAGCTTCTTGAGCGTCGTGTCCGTCTGAAACTCCTGGCCTTGCTTGGGGTTCAATTTCCCTTGCACAAGCACAGTCTCAAGATGGCGTTGGACGCCATCAATCACGTCGAGCGCTACGGCGTAGCGATACCGGCCTATGTCGTCCTTTGCGGTACATCCGCGCAAAGCGGCGACGTAGGCGAGGCGCATAGCCTCAAGGCTCTCTTTCAACAGTGTGTCTTCAAGCAGTTTGTGGGCGCGCTCGGCGCGCTGCTCACGCGTGAGGATCACGCTCACCTCGCTCAACACGCAGGGCATTGACGGCTATAGCGTGCGTTAAATCGCTCTCCTGCGGGTTTCCACAGAACGCCCGGGATACCCGCTTAACCTCTCCGTTGAACTTGTATGAAAACTCGATCATCACCGCGTCATCCGTAGCCGCTACGGCCTGGCAACCCAGGTATTCGGCCTTCACTTTGGCACCCACGTCTCAAGGGCCTTCTTGCGGTTCTCGGCGTTCTTCTGAAGTTCTTCAAGAATGGCGGCGGCTAACTCAAGGAACAGGGCGATCTCTTCATTAGGCTGCTCGTTCGCAACGATGCGAGCCCGGTCGATCAGGTCGTTACTCAATGCGTCCTCTGGCCTGCGACTTTGGCGACGTTGGTGTCTGCGCCAGTCGCCCTGTTGCGCTCTTTCCACATCGTCAAGAACACTTCCAAGTCCTGCTCACGCAGGCCCAGGAAGTAATCCAGGTCATTGTCGGCCTCGGTCTTGTGGACCTTCACGGCGTTGTCGGCTTGGTTCGTGATCGCCTTGGCCTGGGCGTTGATCTTCGCGGCGGTGATCTTCGGGTCTTCCGGCGGCTTAGGCTCTGGCGTCTGCATGTTCGGCGGCAGAGCGTTAAACCGCTTCGCCGGATTAGGTTCGCCAACCGCTTCTGCTAGGTCTTGGTAAGACTGCGACAACATCGCGAGATTGCAAATCGGGTTGTTCGGGCCAAGCGTTTGAACGACCTGTTCTTGCTTGGCGATAATCAGGCCCAGAGCCTGGATGGTCTTGGCTTTGTCGCCAGTGCCAAGCCCGGTGTTAACGGTAACGTCCCAATCTTCCAGTTCAGCCCAAGCACGCGGGTCTACCTGTTTCTCGCCGCCATTCAAGCGAACCATGCGCCCGAAGTCTTGGCGGCGCTTCATAACGCGAAGGATGGCGCGGCCAAGCTTTCTCATGCCGCCGGTCGCCCATACACGGGCGATAGTTTCCATCTTCAGCTTGGCCGCTGAGTCCTGAAGCATCGCAGCCGTGGCTGATTGGTTCTGCAAGCGGTCAGGCTCAAGGCCGGCGTTGCTACGCCCAGCCCCGGTGCGGTTCTCGGCCTGCATATCCCAATACTGCATCAGGCCTAGCGACTCTTTCGCCATGAACGGTACGGTGATGTTGTTCACGGTCCCGAGCGCGGTAACGGGGATAATCCCGCCCGGTGATTTGTTCTGAACGTACTCGATACGCTGCCCGACAATCTGGCTAACCAAGACCTCCTGTTGAGGAGCGTTAGTCAGATACAGGTTGTCCATCGTCTGACGAGACAGCACGGTCTGAACGCGCTGGATTTCGATCAGGTCGTCGGCAGGGCAGCGGCCAAAGAATAGATGCGGCAACGGGATCGGGCAGAAGTCACAGAAATAAACTTCGTCCTCGAACTCCTTAGCCTCAAGGATCTGGACATTGCCTTCCCAACCGCCGGCCACGAAGTACCACTCGCGAAGGCCAGAGCCGTCCTTGTTGCAGAGAATGGTGCCCTCATGGACAGCCACCTTACGCAACATCGGGTCATTACCGGGGGCGAGCGTGCCCATCGTGGTAACGGTCTGCCGGGCCTGGAACTCAGGCGATGATTCGGAGCTGGTGTAGCTCGGCAGCGCCATAACCTTGTCAGGGTCATAGCCCTGTTTAATCAGGTCGCCAACGTAGCGGAATGTCCGGTGAGACTTGAGCCGGCTGGTTTCCAGCGAGCGCGCGTCGGCAGAGACTACAAATTCTTCCGGCGGTAGAACGCCAATTTTAACGTGGCTCTTTTCAGTCGTGCGGCGAAGCTGGAGATTGTGCATCCCCATCGCGTCAACCGCATGGCCCACAATCTCAACGCCCTGCTGTTCCGCCTGGAGTACCGCCATAACGAACTGCAATTCGTCCATGGGCGGGAGAGTAAAATCCTCAACATCCTTTTGCTCTTCCCACCAGACCTTGAGCACGCCCACTTTGTTAACCAGGCCATCAAAGCCCCAGCCGTAAGCCTCTTGCTCAATGTGGTTGTCCGAGCGCAGCACAATGTCATTTACGAAGTCAGTGGCGATCTTTGCCGCGTCTTCGTCCTGCTGGCCCTTGGCAATGTATTCAATGACCTTGCGGCCACTAATCATGGTGCGGAGAAGGCTCGGCAGGATAAAGCCGATGTAATCAGCCACCACCCGAACAACGACCGTGGACCGGCCCTCAATGGCCGGCACGTCGCTCATGGTGCCCATAAAGTATTCGTAGTTCAGCGTGCGGGCGGGGGAGATTTCGCTATCGATGTACGATAGAGCGCTGCGGATTTCGTCGGCCACAAGAGCGCGGAAGTCCTCGTCAGACATGCCCCTGGGCTCGGGCACTTCGGTCTGCGATGTGACTTCGGCCTCTAATCCGTCTAGCAGTTAAACAACTCCCGGCATTCTGTAGTTGATAAGCTTATCTAGCGGTTCTGACTTAACGGCTGCAAAGCGCAGCATCATCATCGCGTAACGCGTGGCCGCCATAAGGTCGTCACCCTCTTTCACAATCAGCCCGTCCTTGCGGTGGAAGAGTCTGAACTCCTCCCACCAGTCGTTCAGGTGGGCAGCTACCTTGAAGCGCCCGGTCTTCATCCGGTCCAGCATATCCAAGATGCCCGCCTCAACACCGTTGGACCCGTCCTGAAACGTCGCCTTCTCGGGCAACAGGTTCGCGCCCTGGTCTCGGTATTGCTGGGCAATCTGTTCGCCCGAGCCCTTGTCGTGCTGCAATCCATCGTGCGGCCACGCAACTGGTATCCATTTACCCCGCGCATTTAGTGCAGCGGCATGAACCACGGGCGTCTGTTCACGGGTTCTATAACAATCGTAGACGTGAACCGTATCTGTGTCCTTGTCCCACGCCAGCCACGCACACGCCGTTGGGTGATCCCAGCCAATGTCCAAGCCCGCGATGCGCGGCCAATGCGCCGGTATGGCGATGGTCTCTTCACGAATGCGTTCCTCCGCAATGGGGAACACGCGTCCCGAGCCTAGTGTTGGAATACCCTTGGCTCTCGCCTCGCGCTCGTGCTCGGGATAGCCTGAAATGATTCTCGCGCGTTCCTCGGGCGTGTAGTGCTCGGCGTCCTCAATCGTCATCGTGGTTACGTGGCGGTCTGGGGACTTCTCCAGCAGAAACCGCTTAACCACACCCGACATACCCTTGAGGGGCGTGAAGGTCATCCACACAATGCCCTTCGTGGCATTCGTGCGGGTTACACCTTCGGTGTAAATGTCCTGGTCGGGCTCTTCGTCAAACCAAACCCAATCGAGCGTTTCAGCCTGCCACTTCTCTCGGCCCTTCTCGTAGGACTTGAGGGTGATCTGACTAGTACCGCCAGAGGCGTGCTTAATCTCAATCGTATCCATCAGGTCGGCCACGCCACGAGAGGGCGACCAATCAATGATCTTGTCCTTGGGAACCGCGCCGGTCCCTATGTCGGTGTGGCGCCCCATGAGGACGCGCTGCACTGAGTCTCGAATGGTCTCACCGGTAACGCCGGCGGCCCATCCCACGGTGGGCTTGTCGAAACGTTTACCTGTCCACCATGAGGGGTAAAGCCCCGTCGCGTGGATCGCAGCTTCATTACCGCCGGCCCAGGTCTTGCCGAGCTGGTTGCCCGCCATGAACAACCGCTCACGGTATGTGCTAGCGGCGTGGAACTCACGCTGCTTAGTGTAGGGCTGGTAGAGCAACAGCTTCCGCGTGCTCAATCGTCTGTTGAGTTCCGTTTCCAGCCTCACCAGCTCTGCCAGCGACGGCATTGTAGGCAATGCGGAGGGCGTGGAGCCGGTGGATAAGCTCGTCATCGGTCAGTTCTTCAATCGGGTCGATTTTGACATTCAGTTCCTTGGGAAGGATCGACGCGATCACCTTCACGTATTCGGCTGGCTTCTCTGCCCGCATGGATTGGATTGCAGCCTCACCATTGGCCGTAAAGTCTGCGTGTAGGGCCTTGAGGAAATCCTCACCGAGGGCATTGCGCGAGCCTTTGGGGCGGCCCGCTGCGCGTCTGGAATCTTCACCCGCTTGAAACGGAACACCGCGCACTTTCGGCGCAGTAAATTCTGCGTCACTCATGGTCCTTGGGGGCCCCAAATTGCATCCTTGTGAGCGCGCATCTTTGCTCTGGCGTCAGGGTCCGAAGGTCCAAGCGAAAGCCCTTCACCAGGAGATACGGACAGCTTGGATCGAACTGGCCTGCAATAGCGGCTGGGGTAGCCACGCCTAGCACTTGCCCTTCTTCTTCGACTTGGGCTGCTTCTTCTGGTTTGAGTTGGGCATGGTGGTTTCCTTTATGCTGCCGTTGTGGACTGTGACTAATCGCTTGCCGTAGGTCATGCCGCCCTCGCTTCGGGTGGTTTTCCATAACGCTCGTTCTCGGTCGGGTCAGCGTGTATCCCCATCCCCGCAGCCACCATTCCAATGGCTGAGTGCTCGGGGTTTCCGTGAACTCTGATGCTGAACGGTTCCATCGTGCCCGCTTTGATGTGGGCGTCCCATTCGCGGAGCATGTCTTCAAACTCGTATACAGCTCTCGCCATGTGGTGATTGGCGGTGAACTTGCGGTTCCAACCTGAGGTGAGTTTGACTTCGAAGTCTCTCCATGTCGGCTCAATGTGCGGTTTGTCGTAGGAGTAGAGCTTGTTTCCAGGCTTTGCAGAGCCATCAATTCCGAAAAGATGGATCGTTCTAAACCCGAGGCCGTGACATATGCCTGCGGCCCTTAGGCCAATCACTGACGCCCCCGCGATGTTCACCCACTCTTCGCCGGCAAACTCGGTGTTGAGCAATAGGGATTCACCTAAGCCCGCAGCGGCGTGCCACATGTAGGCGTGGGGGTTTAATCTGAACTTCTCCAGCACCTTCTCGTGGCACTGGCTTGCGATCAGGTACTTGGGCTGGACGAAATGCTTTCCAGCATTGGCCCGCGCCTTGCGGAGCAGGCTTTCCGTGTCGATGTAGTCGGCCACCCACTCTTTCGGGTCCAGGAGGGCAGCATAGTCGCACCTGAAACCGCGTTTGAGCAGCCAGTCATGGCTTTTGTTTACGGCAAAGACCTTGGCCCCGCGATTGACCAGGCGCCGTAAGGCGCCAACCTCATCCTGTAACGTCGGACCGCCACCGATCACGCAGACCGTTGAAGGCTTTTCCCAGTCTACGGAGCGCTCTGAATTAATCAGATGGAGCAGTGACTTCATCCCAAGTCTCTGCCCTCTCCGCACGCGGTCGAGGTAGTCCTCTTGAGAGATGCGCCCCTTGCCTGAAGGGATTACATCTCTGAGGTTCTTGGGTTCGTCTGGGATCCGCGGCTGAACTTTAAACGCGCTTTCAAAGACGGCATCATCAAGCTGAATTTGAAGCGCACTCTTTGCGAAGGGGTCTTTTTCAGCGTAGCTCTTCCAAAGGATCTCAATATCTCCGCCGTCTACCTGTTGGAGTTCCACGGTGCCTCAAAAGAAAACGCCCGAGCGGTGAGGCCCGGGCGCAAAAATCCACTAGATATAACCGAAGGAATATATTCAGGGAGTCGGTGTCAACAAGTTTTATGCGGCCTTCCTTTGCGCTTTGTGCCACTCCATCAGCCGGCACAGGCCTGTCCTGAGCTTGCTCACCTTGTCGTGATTGATTCGGTTATAGACACAAGTGTTTACAACTGCGTCATAAACGGCGCGCTCTTTCTTCAGGTATTCGGACGCGTCTCTCAGATTTGCTTCGGCCTCGGTCGTGTCAATTTCCTCTGAGCCTTCCTTGGGTTGGAACTGGCCCAAGGTTCCTTGCGCATGGAGTTTTGGGTGGACCAGTATCATCCAGCCTGCGAATTGAACGCCAACGTCGTGCATGGCCTTCGCATGGGAATAATCGGGATGCAGATACCCCTGCCACAGCAGGCACCCGAGCGCGGACTCTGAGTATGACAGGTCTGGCGCCGGCCATCCCTGCCGCTGGGGTCCGAGCGCCGCAAGGCGCTTTATCCGAAGCTCTGGTGTGCCCATATCGTACTTGGGCTTCTCTACTGCTTGCCTGCCTCTACGCACGTACTTACGCGGCATTAAACTTCGCTCCTGTTTTTGTTATTTCTGCTTCCAGCATCGGAAGGAACATCTTTCTCACCCCCTTCAGGTGCCACGCTAGGGCGTCTTGGTTCACGTTATTGGGGTCTAGAGTCCAGTTGATGGTTTCCGCAGGAGCGATCCCAACGATTCCCCAAGGTGTTTTGTGGGCGTGGTACGGGTCGGGCTGCTTTCTCGGATTATGCGGTTCCCGTTTGTAGAACTTGTCGAACATCAATGTTGCCAAGCTGAGCTGACCACCCCGGAAGCAATGGAGGTCCCACGGCGCCCATGATTCCGCGGCTAATGCGATGGCGTCGTACATTTTCAGTAGATCCGTGAGGAAATGGGCGAACTTGCGCGGGCTTTTGCAAATCAACATTCCGCCGTTGATGTGCTGTCCTGGGATTTCAAACCTGTCCGTCAGAACGAAATCCACCGGCCACCCAAGTACCGTGTTGAAGCTCTTGCGCAGGATTACATCGGTGTCGATGTGGATGGCCTGGGCCTCGTACGCCTGGGTGAAAGCTAACTGGCAGCGGGTTCGCTCGTACATCAACCATTCGGGTTTGACCGGCAGGCGGACAATCTTCATCGGCAAGGTCGTATCAATCTCGGTGGCATCGTCCGTCATCATCACGATCAGGGCTTCCGGGTGAATCCGTTTAACGGCTTTTACAGCCACCCTGATGCACGTTGAATAATCCGGGGCCTCGGGGCCTTGTAGGCGGAGGAACGGCTGCTCCGCGCCTTGGGCGACGTGGTAAAACACAATCGCCAGCCTACGGGGCTCGTCCATCAGAGCTGCGGCGATGCCGTTGCGTAGGTCGGTGATGGTGCTCACGCGGCCACCGTCGGCATGATTTCACGTGGAACATTCACCAGCTCATACCCGACCCCAGCGTGGGTATTTAGGCACAGTCCAGAGCCCGTAAGGGCGACCCTCAAACGAGCAGCGTGAATCCGAAACGCCTCCGGTGATTTGTGCCCGAATTCCTTCGTGAATATCTCCCGGGTGACAACGGGATGCACCTGCATCAGCAGGTAGAACTTCTGCGTGCCTGGGGTCATTTTGAGGTCCATCCAGTTGGCGGGCTGGGTCATGGGGTTAGCCGGCCATTGTCAGATTGGGTTTCGGATCTTCGCCGCAGATTTCTTCGATCAGGCGCTTGGGCGCCTCACAACCAGCCATACCTGGTTCGGGTCCGAAGCTCGGGGGCCAGCGCTTTTGCGTAGCGTAGGTTTTCAGGGCTGAGCGCCACGAGCTTTCCGGACGCCCACCCGTATCGGCAGTCGGCTCGTCAAGCGCGGTACGGACTACCGCCGGCGCGTCGTTCCAGCGGCCCTGGTTCAGCCAAGTGGCGGGGTTGCACCACTCGCGGTCAGCGGGTTTGCTGCGAATGTAGCGCTCGATTGCAGCCAAGATTGTTTCCAGGTCGGGCTTGTCGTCGCGTTTCTGCCAAGCCTTCCACGCAGCGTCCTTGCCAACCTTGTTCGGGAACGCTTCCCAGAACCTGGAATATTCCATCGTGTGCGAAGTCCCCTTGGGGACTACAGGGGTAGTTCCTTCCTTCCCTTCCCTTCCCTTCCTTCCTTCCTTCCTACAAGCGGCGTCCGTGTCGCCACTTTCACGCGTCATGCACGCGTCCTCGGTGTAGGCTGGCAAAGAGCTTTGGTTCTCCCGATTGTTGATAACTTGGTGCTCAAGGAAGCCGGGGATATCGGCGTAGACGACCCCCTTCACGGTGTAGAGTCGGATCAGGCCGGCGGCGACAAGCATCCAGCCCACCTCCGCAACGTCCACCTTGTCGCGCGGCAGGTAGCGGTCCTTCAGCGTGTCAGCATCCCATTTGAGGCGACCGGCGCGGTCGGCCTCACACCACAGCGACACGTAAAAGAGGCGTGCAAGTGGCGTCAGTTTCGTGATTTTCGAGTGCGTGAAGAACTCGGGCTTAATTGTTCTGATGCGCGCCATTTGTCCCCCTAAGTTCATCGTCAAGCAGACCGAGCCGGTAGCATGAATGTGCGCACGACCACTCCACGGC
>Ga0172380_10004191_pt1 | contig 18807 bp, 29 predicted proteins | sample Leawe162metaG_FD_119747 | JGI IMG/M metagenome (GOLD analysis project Ga0172380, IMG submission 119747) | Leachate microbial communities from a municipal landfill in Southern Ontario, Canada - Leachate well 162 metaG | ecosystem: Engineered > Solid waste > Landfill > Unclassified | place... | reverse complement strand
TGTATAGGAGTTTTATTGCCGTTAAATCTAAAAAACTTAACCATAGCCCATAAATCTTTATGATCTTCAATACCAGCAGGTAAATCTTTATATTTTAATTTGTCCCAATAGATGTACTCTTCGTCGGAGTAACGTTCAAGATTATTTTTATTATATATTTCAAAATTTTCTCTTGATAATGTAAATGTTCATATAATTGGTTTCTCTAATTTGTATTTTTCTCGCATAGATAGGTGTAATTATTTTTTATTACACCTATTTTACACCTATTATAATTATTTGCAAACAATATCTTGTTTACAAAGGCGTATTTCCACTCTAATAGGTGTAATTATTTTTTATTACACCTATTTTACACCTATTTTTGTCAATATTTCACCGAAAGAATCATTTTCTGTAAAAAAGATTTGCTTTCAAGATTTTTCTGAATAGAATGGAATACGAAAATAGTATTTCCTTTTTCGTATGAAAAACTCTATCACTCTTTCATCTGACATTTTTGACGGCTCTGAGATCCGAAAAATGTGGCATAAAAATCGATGGTTCTTTAGTGTTGTTGATATCGTGAGTGCTTTGTCGGGGTCAGATAGACCACGGAAATACTGGAATGATCTGAAGACTCAACTCTCACAAGAGGGCTCCCAGATTGAGTTGTCCGGAAAAATCGGACAACTGAAATTGCCCGCCCCAGATGGTAAAAAATATGCCACAGATTGTGCCGATACAGAGACGATGCTTCGTATTATTCAGTCGATTCCTTCTCCAAAAGCTGAGCCATTTAAGACTTGGTTGGCGAAAGTGGGATATGAGCGAATGCAGGAAGTGAGTGATCCAGAGATTGTGCTCAATCGATCTCGTGAACTCTGGCAAAAACATGGTCGCAGTGAAAACTGGATACAGCAAAGGATGATGTGACAGGAAACACGGAATAAACTCACAGATTATTGGTCAGAGCATGATGTGAGATCTGGAGCTGAATTTGTGATTCTGACGAATATTATCCACGAAGAATGGACGGGTGTGAATGTTGGCAAACATAAGGCTCTCAAATGACTTGCAAAGACACACAATCTCCGAGATCATATGAGCGAAGAAGAGTTGCTTTTTACTGCTTTGGCGGAACTCTCGACTCGCCGCATCGCTGAGAGTATGCAGACCCAGTGACTCGAAGAAAATAAAATTCCTGCTAAAAAATGAGGCAAGATTGCCGGAGATGCAAAGAAAGCTCTTGAACAAAAAACAGGTAAGAAAGTTGTGACATGAGCGAATTTCCTTCCGCCGTCTAAAAAACGTCTCAAATAATATTTTTTTAACTCTCTTTTTATGAAATTTCTCGACTCACGCCACAGGGATATCCTCGAGTTTCTCCACGATAATCAGGAATATACGATCACCCTGATGGACATCGGAAATGCTGTCTGAATCGACCATCCTCAGAAAGTTCTCGACAAGCTGGACCAGCTCGAGAGCAGGGGATATATTGCCAAAAATCCCTTCTGAGGGTACCAGGTACTAAAACGATACGAAGATACCAACCAGCTGGCACTTCCATTTTTTGGATTTGCACAGTGTGGTAATGCTGGGAAAAATATCCTCGAGGAATATCCGAGGAAAAAACTGCCTATTGAGAAAAATCTTATCAATACCGCAGAGATGGATCATTATTTTATCACGCGCGCCAAGGGGGACTCGATGGAACCATTTATTCAGTCTGGTGATTTTGCTTTGATCCATATGCAGAGCAGCTTTGATACGGGTGATCGTGTCCTCGTCGTCCACAATAATCAACCAAAAATAAAGAAAATACACACCGTCAATGGGCATAAAGTGCTCCAGTCCTATAATCCAAATCACAAAGATCTCATTCTCGAGGAATATGACGATATCAATATTGTTGGTGTCGTGAGACATATATTTTCAAAAGAAACGTTTACCTTATAATTCCCATTTTATTTCCTAAAATCACTTCATTTTTTCTCAGGTATTGAGCCTTTTTTATTGGGAAAAATAAAAAAAACTTGCATTTTTTAAAAGTCCGCTATACTAGCTCCCATATCACATATCCCCTGCCTTTTCGTGCACGAACCTACTAGATAACCTCTCCGTGTATACCGTATAGCTTGTCTATGCGGTTTTCTTGTGTCTTTTATCTTCTTTTTTTTACGCTATGTCTGCGAAAAACACCCCCAAACCTGCTAAAAAAGCAGGCACTACTGTATCAGCGAAGATATCTAACGGCAAAAAAAGCGCTCCCATAAAGAGTGTGAAGCCTGTCAAAAAACCAGAGAAGAAAATAGTGGCAAAAAAGCCAGTTATCTCTAAAAAGAAGCCAGTCATTGCGGTAAAAAAACCAATACCTTCCAAGAAGCCAGTGGTTGCTACGAAGAAGCCTCTTTCAAAAATGAAAAAAGTTGTTGCTTCCACGAAATCAACGCCTTCAAAGAAACCTGTTTCTCCTCTTAAACCAGTTATTTCCAAAAAGAAGCCAGAGATTGCTACGAAGAAAGCCGTAAAACCAGAAGTTGTCTCAAAAAAGAAGCCGACACCTCCAGCAAAACCAGAAGCTGTTCTCGTCGCCAAGCCTCGTAAGGTCGCAACGCCTCTCAAGGAGACTCCCACGCACGGCGCGATGTACGTTCGCTCTGGACGACACTTTTATACAGAGGACCGATCAATCCTTGAAATGCCAGAACTAATCGCAGCACAGCTCGATTCTTACAAAAAATTTATTGATTTTGGTATTCGAGAAGCTCTTGAAGGGGTATTTCCTATTCATGATTTTTCTGAAGAGCGAGTGGAGATTCATTTCAAGGATTTTGAAATCGAGACACCTCGCTACCAGCCAAAAGAATGTCGAAGGAAAAATCTCAACTACGAATCCTATCTTCGTGTAAAACTCCAGATGCTCAATAAAGAGACTGGGGAAATCAAGGAAGATACCGTGTTTCTCGGAGCTGTTCCTGTGATGACTGAAAAGGGAACATTTATTATCAATGGTGTTGAGCGAGTTATCGTCCATCAGATTATCAAGGCTGATGGTATTTCCTTCGAAGCTGATGCGGGCGTCTATACGGCCAAAATTAAACCAAAAAAAGGTGCATGGCTGGAATTTACTGTCGACAAAAAGTGAGTCATCACCGTCCGTATCGACAAAAAAAGAAAGATGTCAGCGACGACACTCTTGCGAGCTTTTGGTATCGAAAGTGATGCAGCAATTATCAAGGCATTTAGGGATGATAAAGATATCGTCGCAAAATATATCCAACCAACAATTGATAAAGATAAAACAAAAAAACAAGTCGAAGCATGGCATACACTCTACAAATTGATTCGTCCAGGTGACCTCGGTACGGATGAGCGAGTGGAAGATTTGTTTCGTACCATGTTTGCGAATCCAAAACGATTTGATCTCGGAGAAGTGGCTCGTCTCAAGATAGCACGTAAACTCGGCGTCAGCGATGTCTATGAAGGTGATGGTCGATTTATCTCAAACGATGACCTCGTAGAAACAATTCGTTATCTTCTTCGGCTCAATATCGGAGATACGACCGCAACACCAGACGATATCGATCGTCTCGATAATCGACGTATTCGTTCGGTTGGTGAATTGATTCAAGAAAAATTTCTCGTCGGTCTCGCTCGTATGGAGCGTATCGCAAAAGATCGTATGACCGTTCTTGATCTGAACGAATCAAGTGCACGAAGTTTTATTAATCATCGTCCTGTTGAGGCAGTCGTCAAAGAATTCTTCGCGAGTTCACAACTTTCACAATTTATGGACCAGAGTAATCCACTGTCTGAGCTCGCTCATAAACGACGTATTTCAGCGATGGGGCCTGGTGGTCTGACACGAGAACGAGCATCATTCGAAGTTCGAGATGTTCATCCAACACAATACGGACGTATCTGCCCTATCGCAACGCCAGAAGGTCCAAATATCGGTCTTGTCTTGCATTTTGCATCCTTCTCTCGTGTCGATAAGCATGGCTTTATTCAGACGCCTTACCGCGAGATTGCTCACTTTGTTCCGAATGATGGTACTTCAGCGGTAAATCGTATTACTCTCGAGGATATCGTCGACAAAAAAGGCAAAGTCATCGTACCTGAAAAAGTACTGATGAAAAAAGAACATGCGGAACTTCTCAAAAATTCGTATCCAGAAAAGGAAATTCTTGTTCGTGGTTATTTGACGAACCGATATGAATATGTTGATGCGTATGTCGAGCGAAACTTTACGATTGCTGAAGCAAATTCTCCCATTGATGAATTCGGAAATTTCTCTGAAACACGACTTGGAGCTCGTCAAAATACCGATGCAACATTTGTCTATGTTCGCGATATCACCCATATTGATATTTCTCCAAAACAAATCGTCTCTGAGACGACTTCTCTGATTCCATTTTTGGAGCATGATGATGCGACTCGTGCCGAGATGGGATCGAATATGATGCGTCAGGCAGTACCTCTCGTGCATTCTGATGCACCAATTGTCGGTACTGGAAATGAAAAAGTATTTGGTGAGAAGAGTGGATACTGTGTTATCGCAGAAGATGATGGGGAAGTCCTCGGTATCGACGCAAAACATATCACGGTGCTCTATGCGAATGGCGAAAAGAAAACGTATGAACTGATTACCTTTGAACGATCAAATCATGATATGCAGGTGCATCAGTACCCTCGCGTCTCTCATGGACAAAAATTCCATATCGGACAGGTCCTCGCGGATGGACACTCTATGGAAAATGGTGAGCTTGCCCTTGGTCGCAATCTCCGTGTCGCTTATATGCCTTGGAATGGATACAACTTTGAAGATGCAATTATTCTCAATGCCGATATCGTCGAACAAGATTATTTCACACACGTCTCTATCGCAGAATATACGATGGATGTCCGTGAGACCAAACTCTGACCTGAGAGCACAACGGCTGATATCCCAAATGTTTCATCTATCAAACTCCGTGACCTCGATGAGGATGGTATTGTCCGAGTAGGAGCCTTCGTCAAATGAGGCGATATCCTCGTCGGTAAAATCACACCAAAAGGTGAACAAGAGCTTTCTCCAGAAGAGAGACTGCTTCGAGCCATCTTTGGTGACAAATCAAAAGATGTGAAGGATTCTTCTCTCTATATGCCATCAGGAAGTGGAGGAAAGGTTATCGAAGTACAAACTCTTCGAAAAGAAGAAGGTGATAATCTCGCGAATGGAGTTTTCAAACAAATCAAAGTCATGGTGGCGCAGACACGAAAAATAGAGGTTGGGGACAAAATGGCGGGTCGCCATGGAAACAAGGGTATCGTCGCTCGTATTGTGCCAGCAGAAGATATGCCGCATACGGCAGCCGGAGAACCTGTTGATATTATCCTGAATCCACTCGGTGTGGTCTCTCGTATGAATATCGGGCAAGTGCTCGAAGCACATCTCGGAGAGGCTGCACGCAAGCTCGGTATCACTGTTGCAACGCCAGTACTCAATGGTATCGGTATCGAAACGATTCATCAACTGATGCGAGATGCTGGAATGGATGAAACAGGAAAGGTCCAACTCTATGATGGACAAACAGGCGAACCGTTTAAAGAGCATACGATGCTCGGAACGGTCTATATGTTGAAGCTTCATCACCTTGTCGAAGACAAGATCCATGCTCGTTCTGTCTGACCATACTCTATGGTGACACAGCAGCCACTTGGAGGACGTGCACAAAACGGAGGACAGAGATTCGGAGAGATGGAGTGTTGGGCGATCCAGGGATATGGTGCGGCGAATATTCTTCAAGAAATTCTTACCATTAAATCAGATGATATCACTGGACGTACGCAGGCCTACCGAGCGATTGTCAAAAACGAACCTATCAAACGACCCAGTGTCCCAGAGTCATTCCATGTATTGATCAAGGAGCTCCAAGCGCTCGGACTCAAGATGGACCTCCTCGAACAGCCTGATCTCGATATCCAAAAACAAATCTATGCTGATCGTATGGAAGAAGTAGAGACACTCTCTGCTGCAAGTAGTCTTGTCACTGAAACTGAATAATTTTTCTCACCCTTTTTTCTATGTCTGCAAAAAAAGATACACAAGACGATGATATTCTTATCCCAGTTCCTGAAGAGGATATTGATGGTGAGATACATCTTGACGCCGATCTCCTCTCCGAGGATGATACGGATCTTCTTGAGACTGAACTTCTCCCAGAAGAGGATGAAGAAAAACACGTTTCCGAGGACGCTCTTCTCGACGACCTGCTCTGACCAGAGGAGGGCGATAATTTCCTTCTCGAGGATAATCTCAATCCCTATCTTACTGATGAGATGACGGACTTTCTGAATGACCGTATTACAGATTATTCTGCGATTTCAAAAAATGCAGGAAAACAAAATGTAACGGCTGGAAAAAATCTCAATAAAGTTCGTGGTATCGCTATCAGTATCGCCAAAAAAGAAGATATTCTTCGTCAGTCACATGGTGAAATTCTTATCTCAGAAACCATCAACTATCGTACTCAAAAACCAGAACGAGGAGGACTCTTCTGCGAACAGATTTTCTGACCACGAAAAAACTATGAATGTGCGTGTGGAAAATACAAGAGAATTCGTTACAAAGGCATCATCTGTGAGCGTTGTGGAGTCGAGGTTACCACGTCACAGGTTCGACGTCAGCGTATGGCTCATATCGAGCTCGCTGCCCCAGTAGCTCATATCTGGTATCTCAAATCGGTTCCAAGTCGCGTCGGACTGATGCTCGATATCCCCATTAAAAAACTCGATCAGGTGGTCTATTTCGCGGCATTTGTCATTACAGATATTCAGGAAGATTTCCGTCGTGATGCCCTGTCTTCTCTTGAAGACCGTTTTAAACAGACTCGTACAGAGATGCAAAAAGAATTCACTGGTATGCTCAATGAGGCAAAACTTCAGCAGGAAGCAGGTGAAATGAAGGAAAAAGCGGTTCGAGAAATGGAAAATAACTGTACCAAACATCTCGAAGAGCTCGACGAAGAATACACAAGTATTCGTGACAAGATTAAATCCCTCGAGGTTGGTATGGTCATTTCAGAGCTTGACTACCGATCACTGCACGAAAAATTTCCACAAGTCTTTAGTGGAGGAACGGGAGCAGAATCTGTTCGCAAGCTCCTCGATCGCATCGAGCTGGCCCCTATGATTCAGTCACTCCAAAAAGAAATCAAATCAGCACCAAAATCAAAAGAGAGAAAGCTTCTTCAGAAACTCCGTCTCGCAATTGATCTCTTCTCGAGTGAGCAACATCCACGTGATTTTATTATGGAAGCGCTTCAAATCCTTCCTCCTGATCTCCGTCCGATGATCCAGCTCGATGGTGGACGTATGGCGAGTTCAGATCTCAATGATCTCTATCGTCGTGTCATTAACCGCAATAATCGTCTCAAAAAATTGATTCAGCTCGGTGCGCCAGATGTTATCTTGAAGAATGAAAAACGAATGCTCCAAGAATCAGTTGATGCCCTTATCTCTGGTTCAGTACGTAGCTCACGCTCTGGGTATGCGATGGCAAACAAGCGAAAACTCAAATCATTGACAGACGTTCTCAAGGGAAAGCAAGGTCGATTTCGACAGAACCTTCTCGGTAAACGAGTCGACTACTCTGCTCGTTCGGTTATCGTCGTTGGTCCAAAACTCCAAATGGATCAGTGTGGACTTCCAAAGACTATCGCTCTGACATTATTCCGACCGTTTGTTATCGGAAAACTGATAGAACGTGAATACGCGTTTAACGTCAAACACGCCGAAAAAATTATCGAAGACAATGAAAAAGAAGTGTGGGATGCACTCGAAGAAGTTATCGAAGGAAAGTACGTTCTTTTGAATCGTGCGCCGACACTCCATCGCCTCGGTATCCAAGCATTTCAACCAGTATTGATAGAAGGAAAAGCTATTCAGCTGCATCCTCTCACCTGTGTGGCCTTTAATGCGGATTTCGATGGAGATCAGATGGCTATCCATCTTCCGCTCACTCCAGAAGCACAAAAAGAAGCACGTGAATTGATGGCGACTTCAGCAAATATGCTCAATCCAAGTAATGGAGAACCAATTGTGTCTCCAACGCAGGATATGATTCTCGGATGTTATTACCTCACGAAAGAGGATCCAAAGGCTTCTGCTACCAAAGTACTGGCTTCCTATGATGATGCGTGTATCGCTTATCAGCAAGGGAATATCACCCTCCATACACCAATACGTGTACGAGGTTGGGTTCCTCTGACAGCGGATGCACCAACAACGACTTATGGACGTATCGTATTTCATCACGCCCTTCCAGCAGAATATCCCTTCCAGAATGTGACGATGAACAAAAAACAACTCTCGAAACTTCTCGGAGATATCTTTGAGACATACGGGACGACTGTGACGGCAAAAGTAGCGAATGAAATCAAAAATCTCGGATTCAAATATGCGACGATGAGTGGACTTTCTATCTCAGAAAGCGATATGATGACACCGAGTTCAAAGACCGAAATTATTGCTTCTGCCACTATCAAGGTTCGTGAAATCCAAAAAATGGCGTATGAGTGATTTTTGACTGGCGAAGAGCGATACGGACAGTCTATACGTGTCTGGAGCCAGGCAAAAAATGATATCGAGACAGCGATGAAAAAAGTCTTCCCAAAGGAGAACCATATCTATCATTTTATCGATTCAGGAGCGCGAGGAAGCTGGGGAAATGTGACGCAATTGTGTGGTATGAAGGGGCTCGTAGCTTCTCCATCAGGAAAAACGATCGAATTGCCTATCAAATCAAACTTTAAAGAAGGACTTTCATCATTGGAATACTTTATCGCGACACACGGAGGACGAAAAGGTAAGGCTGATACGGCTCTTAAAACAGCTCAGTCTGGGTATATGACCCGTCGTCTCGTCGATGCAGCACAAAATATCTTGGTTCGTGAAAATGACTGTGGAACTCTGCATTTTGAAGAAGTCGACCGAGCAAAACCAGAAGGTATTTTCGGAGAAAATTTTGAAGAACGTATCTATGGGAAGATCCTTTCAAAAGATCTTTTGGATAAGAAGGGAACAGTTCTTGGAAAGAAAAGCGCTATCATTGATCAGACACTTCTCAAGAGTATTCTCGCTTCAGATGTCGCGATTATACCGGTTCGAAGCATGCTCAACTGTGAAACTCATGAAGGAGTTTGTCAGCAATGTTATGGTATGGATCTGGCACGGAATAGTCTGGTCGAAATAGGGGCACCCGTCGGTATCGTCGCTGCACAATCCATTGGTGAGCCAGGAACGCAATTAACCATGCGTACATTCCATACAGGATGAGTCGCAAAAGAAGGAGGTGATATCACGACAGGTTTAACCCGCGTCGAAGAGCTCCTCGAAGCGCGTACGCCAAAATATCTCGCAAAGGTCAGTCATATTGATGGCGATGTGATTAAGATAGAACATACCAAAACTTCCTCAACAGTCTTTATCCGTGCATTTCAACCTGAAACTCGAGAGTACTATATCCCTCATGATTCTGAGCAACGTGTCAAAACGGGTGACGCCATCAAGATAAAGCATATTCTCGCCGTCAATCCTGAAACAAAGCAAAAAATTCTTGCGAGTCTCAGCGGTGTCGTCTCAAAAATCGAAAATGGTATTATCTCTGTCTCAGACGTTGAGGCTCAGACATTGGAGTATTCTATTCCTTTTGGACGCAAGCTGATGATAGAAAAAGGTGATATAGTGCGCAAGGGTGATAAACTTTGTGAAGGAGATATCGATGTCGATGAGCTCATGGCGATCGCAGGTCCTGCGAGAGCACAAGACTATATCGTCGCTGCCGTCAAAGAAATCTATGCTTCTCAAGGTCAGACCGTCAATGCAAAACATGTCAGTTGTATCGTGCGTCAGATGTTCTCAAAAGTGACCATTATCGAACCAGGAGATAGTGAATATTTCCAAGGAGATACTGTCGATATTGGTGCTTTCAATGATGTCAATAAGATACTTGTTACACAGCACAAACGTCAGGCAGTTGGACAGAGATTGATTCTCGGTATCGCGAAAGTATCGCTGCATTCAGAATCATGGCTTTCTGCTGCTTCGTTTCAAGAAACAGTCAAAGTCCTCGTCGATGCATCTTCTAAAAAACGTATTGATCCACTCCAGGATATCAAGTCCAACGTTATTGTCGGTCGACGTATTCCTACGCTCCAATACTTCAATAATAATCTCGAGGTTGATGAGCAATACTATGAAGGAAATGTCTCTGATGTGACAGAGGTACACTCAACTCATGCGCTCGTTCCTGATATTGAATAAGAAAATGTAGAGGAAGTGTGGAAAAACTCGTCCTTTTCGTTCAAAGCTCCGTTCCTCGCTCAAAGTACTCATACGTACATTTCGCTTCGGTACTCGCTTTTCACAAAAATTACTTCGCTTTTGCACACTTCTCGGAACCTCCGCAAAGTGTCATGTGGTAATCATATACTTATCATAAAATACCAATCAATAGTTCTGAATAAGAAAATTGTTCAATCTTCGTATCTTGAAAGAGGAAAAGTGTTTCCGAAAAGTAGATACTGCTTTGACAATTATGATATTACCCCTCGTTCTACAGGATACTTTCTCTCTTCCAGAATTGTTTTTTTATTTTTTGATAAAAAAAATTTGCAAAGTAAAGCTTTTTTTATACAATGCCGCCACATATCATAAAATGTTTTCCTAACTCATGGTAAAAGAAGAAAAAATCGCTGCCCGAGGCACTGTCCTGGAGTCTCTCCCAAATGGTGATTATCGAGTACAGATTGATTCTCTTGCTGGCCAAGAACTCGGGGAAAATACCATGATAGTTACCGGCTATATTTCCGGTCATATGCGCAAGTGTCGTATCTCGATTCTCAACTGAGACGTCGTCGATATCGAGATTACACCGTATGATACGACAAAAGGTCGAATTATTTATCGTCATAATGTTTCATCTGTATGAAAGTTCGTCCATCAATAAAAAAACGAGATCCACGTAATGACGTTATCGTCGTACGCTGGAACAAAAGCCATACCAAAAGGTATGTCCGTATTATCAACAAAAAAAATCGTCGTTTTAATCAAAGACAAGGCTAATTTATATTATTTTTTCTTATGGTACGCATCTCAGGAGTCAATATTCCGAATCATAAACACCTCTGGGTGGCACTGACTTCCATCTATGGAATTGGTGTAACTCGTTCTCGAGCCCTGCTCGCAGCGTCAAAAATCGATGAATCTCGCAAAGTAGAATCACTCTCAGAAGAAGAGCTCGGTGTTATCCGAGACGAACTCAAAAAGTATACACTCGAAGGAGATCTCCGACGTGAGATCATGACCAATATCAAGACTCTCCAAGATATGAACTGTTATCGAGGTGTCCGTCACAAAAAATGACTCCCAGTTCGTGGTCAAAGAACGAAGACGAACGCTCGTACCAAGCGAGGTAAAAAGAATACTGTCGCTAACAAAAAAGTCGCTGCTTAATTACTTTCTCTATTATGGCTCAAACACTTCGTCGATCAAAGAAAACTAAACGCACTGTAGAACAGGGTGTTATCTGTGTCTCTGCATTGTACAACAATACACATATCAGCGTATCTGATACTGATGGAAATGTCCTCACATGGCACAGTGGTGGTCGTGCAGGTTTCAAGGGGGCTCGTGAAGCAACTCCCTACGCTGCAACGATGGCTATGGAAAAATGTCTCGAAGAAACACTTCGTCTTTACGGTCTCAAACGTGCTCATGTGAAGGTCAAAGGTGTTGGTTCTGGTCGTGACAATGCTCTTCGAGCGATTATTGCTGCTGGAGTCGAGATCGATAGTATCGTCGATGAGACACCTGTTCCATACAATGGAACAAAGAAAAAGAAAATTCGTAAACTTTAATTTATTCTATGCGTTATACTGGTCCAAAAAAGAAACTCTGTCGCCGAGAAGGTAAAAACCTCTTCGGAAGTGAAAAATATGCTTTGAATGATTCTAAGCGAAAGATGCTGGGGAAGAATACTGGTCGTATGAATCTCTACGGTCAACAACTCCGTGCAAAACAAGCTACAAAACGTATGTTTGGTGTTTCTGAGAAACAATTTGCGAATTACTTTAAAAAAGCATCTCGCATGAAGGGAAATACACTTGAAAATATGCAAAAGCTTCTCGAGACTCGTCTCGATGTCGTCGTACTCAAGGCAAACTTTGCTCGTACTATTATGCAGTCTCGTCAATTCGTGAATCATGCTCATTTTACGGTCAATGGTCACAAGGTCGATATCCCATCATACCAGGTAGTTTCTGGTGATATCATCACTGTTCGTGAAAAACTAAAAAGTACTGTTATTTATAAAACCCTTCAGGTTGAATCACAAGAATTTCTCACGAAGAATCAATCAGGGAAGGTATCATCTGTTGACTGGATAGATGCAGATCCAAAACAATTCACTATCACAGTGACACGTCTTCCAGAGGTACAAGACTTCGATCAAAGCATTGCTCTCGATATGAAGAAAATTATCGAATTTTATTCTAAGTAGTTTTTCTCTTTTTATTTTTTTTCTCATGCACACACTCCACTCTATCATCGGTCTTCCTCGTGTTTCTGAACAAAAAATTTCAGAAGCGCAATTTTCACAGGAGTCAATCTTTGATATTGCCCCTCTTCCACGAGGGTATGGTATGACTCTCGGACACGCACTTCGTCGTGTGATCCTCTCGTCTATCCCCGGCACTCGTGTCACGGGTATCAAGGTAGGTGGTATCAGTCATGAATATACGACACTTCCAGGTGTTCGAGATAGTATCCTCGATATTATGTTGAATCTGAAAAACCTCGTTCTCGAAAAATCTGATGAAGGTATCGTATGGCTCAGTCTCAAAAAAAATAAAGCAGGTAAAGTGACAGCCGCAGATATCAAAACATCAGGTGGTGTTGAGATTCTTAATCGTGATCTCTATATTACAGAAATTGACCGAGATGGTTTTGAGCTCGATATCCAGATTCGTGTTGAAAAAAATGTTGGGTACAAATCTATCGAAATCCTCAAAAAAGAAGATGACGATGTGATGATTCTCTTGATTGATGCAAACTTCTCTCCTGTTCTGAATGTCAGCACAGAAGTCACGAGTGAGCGTTTTGGAGATATGACCGATCTCGATAAACTCAGCATCACGGTCAAAACAAATGGAACTATTTCTCCAGAAAGTGCGTTTAAGTTTGGTTCTCAGATGCTCCGTTCGTATTTTGACTCTTTCTGTGACACTGAGGTTCTCATAGAGAGCTCATTTATGAGTGACTCTCGACTCCTCCGCGATAAAGAACGCAAAGATGCACAAGCAACAGAAGACAAGGAAAACTTTACTCATATTGATTTCCTCGCACTCTCACCTCGTACGCTCAATGCACTCGTTAATGGGAATATTCTCTCTGTAGAACAACTCGAAAAATGCACTGAAGCCAAGCTCTCATCTATCAAAGGATTTGGGAAAAAAGCTATGGATGAAGTCAGAGCAGCTCTTGCGAAAGAGGGCAAAAAACTTCTTTGAGACGATTAAAAGAATGAAAAATTAATAATTAAAAATTACAACGAACACAACGTATTAAACTTACTAAACCCATTAAACCTTATTCTTATGCGACACCGATCAAAAAAACATCTGAAGTTCAACGGACGCGACGCGAATCATCGTGATGCAGTACTTCGAAATATTGCTGGCAGCTTTTTCGTTCACAAAAAAGTAGCAACGACAAAGAAACGTGCTCAAGCAGTAACGCCTCTTATTCACAAACTCATTCGACTGGCTCAAGAAAAAGACCTCATGAATGCTATCCGTGGTCTCCAGGCTTCTCTCTATACAGAACAAGCATGTAAGGCTGCACTTGAAGTGGCAAAAAACGCTCAAAGAACGTCTGGATTTACCAGAATGACTCCACTGAAGTATCGCGCAGGCGATGCGAGTATGCTCGTAACCCTCGAACTCGTCGTATAATTCTCTCCCTATGAAAACACTTTTCCCAAATACAATCGAACGAAAATGGTATCTCGTCGACGCTCAAGGTCTCACACTTGGTAGACTCGCTCAGTTTATTGCGCGAAAACTGACCGGTAAAGAAAAACACACGTACTCAGCTCATATTGATAACGGTGACTATGTTATCGTGACCAATATTGATAAGATCACGACGACAGGTCGTAAAGATCAATCAAAGTTGTACTACACGCATTCCCAGTATATGGGTGGTTTGAAAACTATTTCTCTCGGTGATCTCAAGGCTAAAAAACCTTTTGAACCACTTCGTCTCGCTATCTCAGGTATGCTTCCAAAAAATAGTCATAAGGCCGATATGCTCCTTCGTTTGAAACAATTTCAAGGAGCAGAACACAGCCATGAGGCTCAAACTCCAGAAAATATAACACCTACTTCTTTTTAATCGATTATGGAATACACATACAGCATAGGTCGTCGTAAAACCGCAACAGCACAGGTTCGTCTTTTTCCTGGAAAAGGTGAATCCACTGTGAATGATCGACCACTCAAAGACTACATCTCACGCACTGATCTTGTTTCTCTCGTCCACGTGCCTTTCAAGGTCGCAGGCGCTGGCGACTATCATTTTTCTGTGATTGTTCGTGGTTCTGGTGAAAGTGCTCAGGCTCAAGCCATCGCTCATGGAATCTCTCGAGCTCTTGTCCTCATCGATGAGACGTGTAAGACAGCTTTGCGTGAATACGGTCTCCTCACTCGTGATGCTCGCAAGGTTGAGCGTAAGAAACCAGGTCTCCATAAAGCTCGTAAAGCTATTCAGTGGTCTAAACGATAACATAGAGCAAAAAGCACAAAGCAAAAAGCACAAATTCGTTATTTCTTCTTTTTTCTTTCTTATTTCTTCTTTTCACATAATGCCTACAATTCAACAACTTATCCGAAAACCTCGTGTCACGAAGGTCCGCAAGAGTAAATCTCCTGCCCTGATGATTATCAAAAACAACCTCAAACGAGTCTATGTTCCTCTTGCCGGTCCTCAGAGACGAGGAGTCTGTACAAAGGTTTACACGATGACACCAAAAAAGCCTAACTCGGCTCTTCGTAAAGTCGCAAAAGTTCGTTTGACGAATGGATACGAAGTTATCGCTTATATCGGTGGCGAGGGACACAATCTCCAAGAGCATTCAGTCGTGATGATCCGTGGAGGTCGTGTAAAAGATCTTCCGGGTGTACGATACCATATCGTCCGATGAGTACTGGATACCCAATGAGTTGCCAACCGCAAACAGTCACGTAGTAATTACGGTGCTAAACGACCTAAAAAATAATTCTTTCTCTTATGTTACTCACTCAGAAACAAAAATTCGTTAACTACATCATGCAAGGTGGAAAAAAGAAGCTTGCTCAGCAACTTCTCGAAGACGCTTTCACTCTTATTAAGGAAAAAGGAAATAAAGATCCTGAAGCTATCTTTGATAAGGCATTTGAAAACGTGATGCCTCATATCGAGGTTCGTCCACGACGTATCGGTGGTGCTATCTTCCAGGTTCCTGGAGATGTCGCTCCTCGCCGTCAGCTCTTTCTCGCTTCAAAATGGATCAAGGAATCAGCCCAATCTAAAAAAGGGACTCCTTTTGCAAAATCTCTCGCTATGGAGCTTATCGATGCTTCTCAGGAAACTGGTGTTGCTTTCAAAAAGAAAATGGATGTTTATAAAAATGCTGACGCAAATAAAGTGAACGCTCGTTTTGCTCGTATGAATACTCCTGGTAATAAAAAATAAAATCATTTCTCATTCTTCATTAATTATATATGGCACATAAAAAGGCAGTATCCTCCACAAATAACGGTCGCGATTCACAATCAAAGCGACGTGGTATAAAAGTATACGCAGGGACATCTGTTATCCCGGGTAATATCATCGTTCGTCAAAAAGGCAATAAAGTCTTTCCAGGCGTAGGAGTTCTTCAGGGAAAAGATTTCACACTTCAGGCAACAGCAGAAGGTGTGGTTCGTTTCTATGAAAAAGGACGCACTCGATTTGATGGAAAACAAGTTCGATCAACGTTTGTAACGGTTGATACGGTTTCTGTTTAGTATAACTACATATTATACAATACCCTTTCATTTTGGAGGGGTATTTTTTTATGAAATGGTTGTTTTTTACCCCTATTTTCATACTATAGTTCCGCTATGTTTTCTTTCCGAAAAATCCTTTTCGCCTCTGTTTTTGTCCTTCTTTTGTCTTCTGGAAGTGCTTTTGGGTATACTGCCGACGCGGTAACATCACAACAAGCTGCTAAATTTACTCAGCTTATTGAGAGGAAATTAGCTACTTTTCCGACAGATCGTGCGGAAAAATTGAAGCTCCTTATTCATACAAAATTGGTTCAGATTCAAAATACACTTATTGGTAAAACCGATGCAGTGTCTCTCCAAAAAAATGCCCTCTATGAGTCTGTTCGCCAACAATTATTCCCTGACTCATTTGATACGAAAGATGTTTTCTTCGATGATGGACTCGGTCTGATATGGACGCATTCTACGCATGGATTTGGCATTCTCTATAATCCTATCTCAACTCCTACTATTGGGAATCTTTCTTCTGGTACAAAAAATGCGCTGGTAAATGGTTCCTATTTTTCTCGCCAACAGGATACAAAATACACTTCATGATTGCTCTGGACCGGTGGAATGCTCTGGTCAGATATGATATATGATGATTCTCAGATTACCCATATTGTTTGTCTCGATGAACTCAATCAGCTTTCTTTTTGGTCAAATACTGTCTATTTTGAGGGACTTTTAAACAATTGTGAGGTGGCTTTTCAGGGGGGGCCGATGATATATGCTCTTCGGGATGGTATCGTGGAGCAAAATCTCGCTCCGAGAACCTATGTTGGAAGTCCTCATAATCGGACCGTAATGGTGCTATTTGAAAAAGAAGAAGCATGAAAAATGGTACAGGATCTATGGTTTCTTACGATTATCAAGCCTGCTTCGTTTGCTGATGTCCGAGATGCCGTACTGCGAGAATCCCGTTTTCGCGGCGAGTATGATGTTGTTTCAATTTTCAATCTTGACGGAGGAAGCTCTGTGGGCTATCGAAACCCTGCTCATCCCGAGTTGAATTTTGGAAGCAGCAAAGCGTTACCGGTGGTTTTTGAGATTTATAAGTAATTATCTCAGGAAAGGTCCGCCTAGGCGGATGACGGAAAAATGTTTCTGTGATCCTGATGATGAGATAATCCTGCTCTATTCTCTCTTATTTTTTCTCTTTTCTTTGTATTATGTCCCCCTCTTCAATCATTCTCCAGCGATATGCTGATGTCCTCGTAAATTTTGCCCTCGGTAATGGCACTTGAATCAAGCCAGGTGATGTCGTACTCATCTCAGTGCCCGAATGTGCCCGACCACTGCTTGCACCCCTCCATGACACTGTTTTGCAGTCGTGAGGGCATCCTGTGGTAGAGATTGTGCCTGATGGACTTCAACGTGCATTTTTTCAGCATGCAAATGAAGCACAGCTTCTCTATCGTCCTCTGTGACGTTTGCTTGGCACGGTTGCAGATATTGATCATCGTCTCTATATCATCGCTGAAGAGGAAAAATATGAGCTTTTAGGCATTGAGGGGGAGCAAATAATGAAACGTTTTGCGACGATTAAGCCATATCGTGAGGCTCTTAATGATAAAGAACATCAAGGGAAGCTCACTTGGACCCTTGGAATGTTTGGAACACAGGCGATGGCAGCGTTTGCCGGCATGAGTCTGGAGGAATACTGGGGTCAGATTATTTATGCGTGTTTTCTCGATGATGAACATCCGATTCAGCGCTGGCAAGAGGTTTCAGAAACACTTCACTCGCTGACAGAAAAACTCAATGCTCTTCAGATTCAATCAGTACATGTTCAGGGAGAAGATATGGACCTCACAGTGAAGCTCGGTAGTGACCGAAAATGGCTCGCTGGCCGTGGATGCAATATCCCGAGTTTTGAAGTCTTTACCAGTCCAGACTGGCGAGGGACCAATGGCTGGATACGGTTTAATATGCCACTTTCCTACCAAGGCAGTATTATTCGTGGTATTGAACTAAGATTCCAAGATGGACTCGTAATTGAGTCAAAGGCCACGGAAAATGAGACACTTCTCAAGCAAATGATTGCCCAAAAAGATGCAAATAAGGCAGGGGAATTCTCTCTGACAGATTCACGGCTCTCCCGTATTACGAAATTTATGGGAGAGACGCTGTACGATGAAAACGTGGGATGACCATTTGGAAATACCCATCTTGCCCTCTGAATGGCATATAAAGATGCCTTTACAGGCGATATCGCTACGACTTCCAAAGAGGAGTGGGAAAAGAGAGGCTACAACGACAGCGTCGTGCATACGGATATTATGAGCACGACAGATCGTACAGTGACTGCTATACTTTCAGATGGATCTGAGAAAGTGATTTACGAGAAAGGGCAGTTTACTCTTTAATTATTTGTGAATATTAAGAAAGATACTCACTCAAAGTATTATTTCTCCAATATTTTTATAACTTCATCAAGTAGGGGCATATATTGTTCTGCGCTTGCTGCACGAAATCAAGCATTTGTCTCAAGGGCTATGCTATTGTAATATGGCCGTTTTCAGAGGGATTTATTATTTAAAAATAAATATTTAACTGCTTCTTTCGGATTGGCATGATCGACTATCTCCATCATGACTTCCTCTTTTGATTTTTTTGCTTGGTCTTCGATGAGATGGGGAGTTGTTTTTGTCTGTGCTATATGTATCAGTCTGACAGAGAGGGGTCAGAGTTCCGTAAAAGGTGTTGTTTC
>Ga0172380_10004190_pt1 | contig 18807 bp, 34 predicted proteins | sample Leawe162metaG_FD_119747 | JGI IMG/M metagenome (GOLD analysis project Ga0172380, IMG submission 119747) | Leachate microbial communities from a municipal landfill in Southern Ontario, Canada - Leachate well 162 metaG | ecosystem: Engineered > Solid waste > Landfill > Unclassified | place... | reverse complement strand
GCGTTGTTGGTCGTCTCACTGGCCCAGCCGCCTATCTCCCTGAATGACTTCCCGTCATCTATGACTGCGCCCCAGCCGCCCGGGCCCGGATTGGGATGGCACGAGCCGTCCGTATAGATGTGAACGGCCGGCAGCCTCCCACGCGGTGTGGGCTGCGCGCCGCCGATGCCAGTCTTGAAGAGTGTCACCTAACAAGATACCAGGGTATGGTCCTCACTCAGGTCAGGAACCACCCCTACCCTCCGTAGGATAGGGATGAGGAGTCCAGCTTCACCCGAGGCCTTTTTCTCCTGCGGCATTGTCCTGCCCACCGCGCCCTCAATCGGGTCCAGGGGATCTGGCTCTTGCGTCCAGATTATGAACCCCGACTGGCAGCCGGTCGCTCCGTCGCAACCGACCACAACTGCCGCTGGCTTTCGCCTACCCCCGGCGCGCCGACCTCTCACGGTGTGGCCCCAGTTGGGGCCGTCGGCTTAGCTGCGTCCATTGTCGTGCCCGCCGGACGGTCCGTTATCAGACGGTGCCCGGTTTTCTATGAATCGGCCTATTGGTCGGCCGCAGCCTTTTGACACTAGCGCGGACGCAGGCCATCGGCGAACGGCCGGCGGACGATCACAATGAGCGATTTGCTGCACTGGCATGCGACTTTAGGAGCCCGTCCCATCCGAGGACGAGCCTGCCCTCGCTGAGACCCCATGCCATCGCCGAGCGGGCCAGCTCCCTGTCCAGCGCCTCTTCTATGAGGTCGGCCGGCGACAGCGGGCCGCGCCACTCTATCCATGCGACCATGCGCCTCACGATAGGCTCGTAACGGTGGAATGCGCCGGCCGCGGTGATAGCGGTCAACCGCGGCCGCCACGTGAGGCCCGGCGGCCGTCGGTCTCCTCCTTGCGGAGGGCGGCGAAGCCGACGGAGATGGTTGGCTCGTCGTCCAGCCCGACGGCACAATCGAGAAGGTCCTTCTCCTTGACCAGCTCCAGCTCCACGAGCCGGTCCCAGACCTTCAGATCTATGTCGACGCCTGTCACCGTGCACACTTCCAGGAAGCGCTCCGGACCGAGGCGCTCGAGGAACGCCTGGGGGTCGACCTTCAGTTTCGGCTCCGAGCGGCTGACGCGGAGGGCCTTGCCGAGGTCCGGCACGTTGAGGTACTGGCTGGTACCTTCGTCGAGCGGGAGGTCGTACTCGCGGGCGAGCTCCTTGATCCTCGCCTTCGCGTCCGCCTCCTTCTCCTCCAGCGCCTTCTTGTCATCGAGCGTGTGCAGGAGCCTGACCGCGATGCCGGCCAGCTCGGCCATCAGGGCGGTCGGCATCTTCTTCCTGATCGAGCGGACCTTAGCCATGCCGCTGCCTCCACATTAGATGCACACAGTATACCGCACGGCGGCGTCCACGCGAGCCCCGGTATTATCGTCCAGCAACCGAACCAGGAGGACTATGCCCTTGCCCAGTACCAAATTCGCTGATAGGCTGACGCCGGCCGAGAACGCCATCATCTCGAAGACCGTGGCGAGGTCGTCAAACGGCAGCATGCCGGCGACGAGCTCACTGCAGACCAGCATGCTGAGGCACCTGTTCGTCAGCCTCAAGTCCTCCGGCCACGACCCGGTGGAGTACGTGGCCTCCAACGGCCACAACGTGAATCTGCTTCGCGACTACATCGTCGGGTATGCCAACGGCACCTGCTGCGGCACGAGCATCTTCTTCAGGCTGGCCGACGAGTGCCGGGCCGCCGTGTCCCAGATGGGCGAGCTCGCCGGCACCAGAAGCCAGCCGGTCGCGCACGCGGCCCATGCAGCGATCGTTTCTTCCGCGGCCGGCACCAGCGGCAACGGTAAGCTGTCGCGCGAGCCACGGCGGTTCTCCGTGCGCGCCCTGTTCAGCCGCCGCAAGAACAGTTGACCTTCCCGTCGCCCGAAAATTCGTGAGAGACCACAACGCTTCGCCCCGCTCCGCGGGGCTCGCGTGTTTATGGAGGCAAGCATGGCGCACGACGACGGGTGGCACGCGGTCCTGGTCGAGAACGGCGAGGCGACGCAGGTGTGGCACCACGACGGCTGCCCAGTAGACAGCGTGGGGCACGCGTGCCTGCTGGCCTACGAGGTCGAGCACTGCGGCTGGGACTTCATGGCCGACGACTTCGCCGACCCAGAGGGCGGCATGAGGGACGGCATGTACGCCGTCCTGATCGAGTGGACCGGCGGCGGGCCGGACGACCCCGACTTCGACTACCACGTGGAGCGCGTCGTCCGGGCCGTGCGGCACCTGACCGCATAGGACGTCAGCCGTCGATGCGCGCCTGCTGGATCCTGGCGCGCGCCAGCTTGGCCTCGTGCCTGAGCTCCTCGCGGCTGCGCAGGCGCTGGATGAGGCCCTCCCCGTCCTTGACGGTGCGCGGCGGGTCGGTCATCGCCAGCTCCACGTCCGACAGCGCGACGTCTAGGGCCTCCACGGCGGCCAGCGTCTCCCTGATCGGCGTCCCGCCGCCCGGGAGGCTCTGGTAGAGCCGCACGACGTTCTCCGCCGCGTCCAGCGCGGCCTGGCGGGCATCCGCCACGTCCACGGACGACACCGACGCGAGGTCGCCAGTCGACTTGGACTCCTCGCGCAGCGAGTAGGTGCCCCGCGCGGCCTGCCTGGCCAGGCAGGCCGCCGAGCACAGGTGCAGCGTGCCGGTGGCCCCGATCGAGCCGGGGCGCACCACGCGGCGCCCGACCCGGACGGTGAAGCCGTCGTACCCCTTGCCGCGCTTGCGCCGCCGGCCCCCGCACACGTCGCACTTGAACGTGCGCACGTCCATCGTCATCACTTCCACTGACATACCTTTCGCCCTCCTCGGCGTGCTGTTACCTATCGTCGAACGCGCCCAGCAGGTCCAGCGTCCGCCTCGCCCGCGCGGCCAGCTCGGCCGCCTCGTGCGACCCGTACAGCTGTACCTCCAGGAGCCACAGCCTGAGCTCCTTCTGGGTCTCAACGGACAGCGCGTATTTCGACGAACCCGTCACGAGATAGCCTCTCGGTAGGCGGCGATCGCGACCATCGCCTCGTCCTCCGCCGCCCTGATGCGGCGCATGGTGTCGCGGTACGTCGGCTCGTCCAGCGTGGGCGTCATCAGCGAGGCCCAGAGGTCCTCCCGGGCCAGCGACGCCCTTGCCACCTCGTAGGCGGCCATCGTGGCGCTGCCGTCCAGCGGCACGCGCACGGACGCTATGGCCTCCATGGCCGCCCGCAGTGCGGCGCCGTCCGGGTACTGGCCGGCCAGCGTCTGGCTGATCTTCTGCTCGGCCAGGCGGAGCGCTGCGTACATGGCGGCCTCGCTGTCCTGCGCCATCTCGCGGGCGACCGTCTCGGCGTACATGCCGTCCAGCATCCCGGCGACGCACCCGCAGGTCGTGTGCCAGCTGACCGAGCACTCAAGCTCCGTCGCCAGCGCGGCCATCTCGTCGGCCGCCTCGCGCTCCGCCCGCCACATGGCCTCCATCTCGGCCAGACGCTCCTTCATGCTGGGCCGCTTCGGGCCGCCGTGCTGCCAGCAGCGCAGCTGGCGCCCGAGCACCTTGCGAGTGCAGCGCCAGCCGCCGTCTATCGGCTCGCCACAGTACATAGACGACTTCATACGTGCTCCATCGTCCACGGATAGGAGGCCGCGTGCTCGGTCGGCGGGAGCTCCGTCCAGCCCTCGGCGACGTAGCCGTCGATGACCTCGCGCATGTCAGCCTCCGCTTCCTCGTCCGATTTGCGCGGTCTGCGAGGGTTATCGGCGTAGTGCTTTGCGGCCATCTCGTACAGGGTGCCGTCGTGGCTGTAATGCACGAACGCGCCGATGGACACCTGCCACACTGAATCCGTCATCACCTGCACGAACTCGTAGCCGTCGTCGCCCTGCACGGCCACACCGGGGATGGCGGGGAACGGGAGCTCCATGTCGCGGATGACGCGCCTGTCGTCCGTCGACACGCCGGCGAAGCCGGCCTGGATGCGGACCTGGAACCGGTGCCTGTACATCGTCACCATCGCCATCTGCCTCCTACGGCCTGTTGTCCATCGCGGACAGCGCCGCCAGCGCGGTCGCCATCGGCATGGAGTCTCCCACCGCGGGGAACGCCTCGGCGAGCCCGCGGGTGCTGATGAACACGGCCCGCCACTTCCCGTCGGCGATCTGCAGCAGACGGTACCGGTAGCCGCGTATGTGCATGTCGTCTATCACGGACCAGGCGCAGGAGACGTCCGTCGAGTAGCGGTCCACCGGCCGCAGGTCGTGGGTGTTGTGGCCGAACGCCAGGCCAGGCATGAGATGGTCGCCGTCGCCACCGTCGCCGAGCGCCTCCAGACACGTGCCGTCGGCGCCGCGGGCGCACCACGCACAATAGACCGGCCGCTCCTCCACGCCATGCTGGCTGACCGGCCAGGCGGACTCGCCGCAGTCGTCGTAGTCCACGCCGCACGGGGCCGTGCCGACGGCCTCCAGTCCGAACAGGACGAGCGCGACGCGCGCGTCAACGTCAGCCGACATGCGGCACGACCCGCTCCCCGCGGAGCGCCTCCTCGACGCGGCGGTCGCACTTCCTGCACTCCAGGCAGTGGGCCGTCCTCAGGTGCAGCCAGACGCTCGCCAGTGCCTCCGCCATGGCGTCCGCCTCGCCGTGCGTGCGATCCACCTCCGCGGCCAGCGACCTGGCCAGCGGCAGCGCCTCGTCCGCCAGCGCGAGAACTCCAGAGTGTCCCCCGTCGTACCCGATCGGTGCCGTCATGGACCTGATCTCCTCGATCAGCTCCACCAACCTGCTCTCGCGCGTCACAGCCTGCCCCCGTTCAGTATCTTCACCAACCGTACCGGGAAGCACGGCCACGTATCGCCACAGTGGTCGCAGACGGTCGTCCGGCCGTTCATGTGCTTCGGCGCCTCCTCGGCCACCGCCAGGATCAGCTCCGTCGCGACCTGCGGGTCGAGCCCCTCGCGGCGGATGTCCGCCGTCAGGTCCACGGCCTCGGCGGCAAGCTCGTGCCGCCCGTCCCTGCGCGCGAGGTCTGCCAGCGACGCCAGCGCCCGCAGCGCGCGGAACGTGGTGGGCTCAGCCAAGCCATCCACCTTCAGGTGCTTGCGGTACTGATGGAGTCCAGCTGCCGCCCAGGCCGCCGAATCGCTGTCGCCGATGCCCTCAGCCTGTCGGATCATCTGCAGGTACTCCTGCTCCACAGAGTCGTTCACGGAGCGTCCGCATGAAGGTCGTCGATGAGGCCCTTCTGGACCGCGTCCATGCCGCTGAGCGTGCCGCGCCTGGCGGCGTAGGCGACCCGCATCGCGCGCATCGCGGCCAGTATCACGCCGGCGGTCAAGCGATCGCCACGGAGCTCGAAGTCCAACACGGTGTGCGCCAGCAGGCGGAGCGCGGTGTCCGTCTCCGTCGGCGCGTGGACGAGCGGCCCCAGGACGGCTGGCGGCGTGTCGCGCATCCGCCTCTCGACCTCGCGCACGTCAGACTGGAGGGCGTCCCAAGCGTCGCCGTTCACGCCATTCGAGGCAAGCCCGGCGACCCGGGCCAGCGCTCGCCGGCCAGGCGGGTCAAGCTCCGCCCGCTCGGAGAGCCATCGGTTGTGCAGGCCGACGATGTGCTCAGCGCGTGCCTCGTCGCCGGCGTAAGCCTCGTCCATGGCCACCACGTGCGTGTCCGCCAGAAACAGCCCATCGCCGTCGTAGATGCGCGTCGCGTTCCACCGCGTCTCGCCGCCGCGCAGCCAGGGAACGTCGATGCGCGGACTCTGCAGCCTCGCGTTCACGTCGATCGCCGTCACGACATCCGCCCACGCGGCGGGAGCTCTGATGCCCGACGGAGGACGACGACATGCACGCGATTCGTGCCGTTCGCCCTCGTCTCCTGCTCGCGGACCGCCCGGTAGGCCTCGTCCTTGGAGATCGTGGCGTCCGGCCACAGCCCCACGGACTGGATGAGGGCCCCGCCCTCGGTCACCATGGTGGCCCGCCAGAGCCACTTCTTATCACTCGCTGTCGTCACTGTGTTCCCTCGTCTCGTAGTACTCGCTGGGCTTGACTATGACCATGGACTCCAGGCCCGCCAGGTCCTCCGCCGTCACCCCTCCCAGGATGAGGTTCCTGTACTTGAGGTGCGGCGGCGACGTCAGCGTCCAGGCCTCCTCTATCCCTATCACGCGCGCCCGTATCCTGACCACGCGCGGGTCCTCGCCCGGAAGCCTGAACGCGTCTATCATCGTACGTTCATTATACAACATCGCCCGGCCACCGCGGGCCGGGCGTTCGTGATTCGTCGTACACCGTTGCGACGTAGGCCCCGCGCCCAGGCCTCACGTCGAAGTCCACTATGTACGCGTACTCCCGCATGATTATGTCCGGCCGGCGCCTCATGCGCGTCACCCTGAAGCGGCCGAGCTCGGTCCGCACGCCCTCCGCCAGCATCATCCGCTGCATGAGCACCGGCGGGACCACACCCTTCCGCCACCACGTCACGTCGGACTCGACGACGTAGTGGATGCCGACCAGCTCCAGCGCGTCGCGGGCGTCCGAGTGCGACGCACCCGCCGGCTCGCGCATCGGCTCCGACCACCACAGGCAGTTGGGCTCCTCGCACCAGCAGGCCTCCCTGGCGGCCGGGGTCAGCAGGTAGTGCTGCGCGTGCCACCCGTTCCTGCAATACCAGCACGGCGCCCAGAACAGCGGCTTATCCATCGCCGGTCCTCCACGACCTCAGGTCTGCCAGCGCCCACTCCAGCGCCTGCTGGGTGGACCGCTTCATCGCCATGGTCTGCGAGTCGTTCCGATGGAGCCCGAAGTGCCACCGACCGTACGCCTCCGCCGCGTCCACGACCCTCATCAGCCGGCGGCCTGTGCCGTCGCCGTCAACCGCCGCTAGGCAGCTCAGCCTGATGCGCTCGAACAGGTCGCGGTGGTACCCGGCCTGCGGTACGGCCGCGAGCGCGACTATCGCCCCGTCCAGCCGTTTGAACGCCGCCACGGTGGTCAGGAGCTCGCTCGCGTCGGCCACCCCAGCGGCGAGCCTGTCGACAATCGCGACGGCGTGCTCGAACCGGCCGCTCGCCGAGAACAGCGGCTCGCCCAGGTCGAACATGTCCTTCAGCTGTGCCACGTCGTCCCTGGCGCTCACTCCCGCTTCATCCTGGAGAACACGCTCGTGAACAGCGCGTCGATGCAGCACGCGTGCTTCCCCTGGTCCCGCTCGAAGTGCGCCAGCAGCTCCACTACGGAGGCACGGACGTCCTGCATCTCCTGGATCAGCCGCGCGGCGGTGACGGTGTCTGGCTCGCGGCGCTCGTTAGTCACCGTCCGGCCTCGCGAGCGCGTCCGCCAGCACGTCCCTGGCGATGGAGATGCCACCGAAGCCCATCTCGTCGTCCAGCTGCTCCTCGCTCGGCCCGAGCCTCGCCAGCGACCCCTCGAGGAGGTTCTTGGCGATGGTGGCGGCCTCGCGGAGGTCCAGCTCCCACCCCTCCGGGCGGGTGCCGACGCCCTTGAGCTCGTCCCACGAGGGGAGGCCCAGCCTCGACGCCAGCTCCTCCAGCTTGCGGTGCGGCGACGGACGCACGCCCCAGGTGAACTGGCTGCGCGAGAACGACATGGAGTCGCCGTGCAGCTCCTCCAGCGCCAGGTCGAACCCGGCGTCGGCGTACTGGTACTGGAGCCACCAGTGCCTCGCGCTGGACACGGCCTCGCTCGCCATCCTGTGGAGCTCCGCGTTCTCCGCCTCCATGGCGGCCACCAACGGATCAGTCGACATTGTACCCCCGCTTGTTGTGTCTCATGCATGTCACGTCAGGGTTGCTGCACCAGCACATCCTCATGATCGTGCGCATCGACACGCGCTCCGCCGTCAGCTCGCACCCGCGCCTGACGGCCACCATCTCGCGCGCAGTGATCTCGACCGCGCCGGCCTCCACGGCCGCCCGCCGCTTGGAGGGCCTGAGGTCGTAGTGCCCGCGCTGCTTCGACCTGCGATTCAGGCCTATAGATCTGGCGAACGCTTCCAGCTCGGCGTCCGTGTCGGCGCTCATGTGGCACCACTCGCCGGAGTCGTACCGCCTGACCTGGTCGACGTACACCATCAGCCGGCGGCCATCATGTCGTCCCAGGCCAAGGCGTAGTCGCTCGTGTCGAACGCGAGAGCGCGCTCGAGCCTATCCGGCATCCTGTTGCCATGGCTCTTGAGCATCCTGGCCGCGCGCTCGCGTTCCAGGTACGTGTAGTCGTACTCTATGCCGAGTATGTGCAGCAGCCTGCTGTAGTCCAGGTAGTCCCCCTCCCAGAGGAGGTCGCCGGACTGGCTGTACATGCCTAGGTAATCGTCTACATGGATGAAGCTCGGCTTGCCGACGTCCTTGCGATCCTGCGCCATCTCTCTGTACTTTATGTGCACCTATCCCCTCCACAGCTTCATGGCGTATAGTACCAATCAGCCGTTTACGGCTGGAGCGAGATCATCACCTTCACGACCAGGAGCTCGCTCGTGTCGTGGACACCACGCATGAGGTGCAGCGTCTCGAGGAGCCGGTCCATGTCCGCCTGCAACGGCCTGCTCACCTGCTCCAGCACGTTGCTGGGCTGCCCGTTCGCCTGCTTGAGCCTCTTGACCACCAAGTATTGCCCGTTGTCCGTGAGCTTCATACGGCCTCTCCTGCCACGCTACGTACGGGCCCTGGCCCGCCTGCTCGAGGAACCACCCCATCGCGTCGTCCATCCCGACAGCCGTCGGTATCCCCTCGCGGATGCCGTCGACGAGGATCCCCATCGCTTCCGCCGGAAGGTACGACCGACTCACGGCCGGCGCCCGGCGGCGACCGTCCCGACGAAAGCACCTGTCACGACGCCGAGGGCCACCTCGTTGCCGGTCGCGCGAACGATGTCGTACAGGACGTCGTACGACTCTAGCATCCCCTCGAGGGCGGCCCTCGTCTCCTGGAACCGCCTGAGGAGCGAGACCAGCGGCTCGCGCACGTCGACCCCGCCCCACGGGTTCTCCGACTCGCCGATCACGGAGAACCGCGTCGGCGAGTCGAAGCCGTAGAGGGCGAGGTCGGTGCCGTCGAGCAAGCGCCTGATCTCGTGGTAGTCCTTCATGATCTGTCGGTCCGAGTCGTCGTCCATAGCATGCCCTCTTTCTATGCCATCATGATACCGCACGCCGCGGTCGGCGTCAACCGCGCTCGGCGCGGATAACCGCCAGGGCTGCGAGGATGAGGGCCGCGGCCTTGACGAGCTCGCGCTCCCTGTCCGACGGCGTCGGCTTCCAGTAGCGCTCCAGCCACGGCCACGGGGCCGGCGACTCGTCGCCCATCTGGCGGCGCGCCGGCGGCATGGCGTAGCAGGCCGCGGCGATAGCGAGCGTCTCGCCGCCTGGATAGAGGCGGACGTCCCGGTCCTGCGAGTAGCCCTCAGCGGCCACCTGGCGCTCGCGCTCCGCAGCCACCAACGCGACACACTCCATGTCAATCCTGTTCAGAGCCACCGTTCCCCTCCCCGTATGCTGGCACGCCAAGCTCGGCCAGCGCGTTCAGCGCCCTCCGCCGCTGGTGTATGGGCAACCCGCACGCTTCCTCGTCGGCGTAGTACGAAAGTGCGTCGACCGCCCTGTCGTCGGCGTCCAGCGAGGCACGCCACAGGTAGAGCGCCGTCCTGATGACTGCCTGCAGCCCGATGGTGTTCTTCTCGGACCTGAGCGCCGCCTTCACGTCGTCTATGAGGATCTCGCGCCGCCGCGCCGCCTCCTCTACTGTCACTCGCCTAACCGACATTAGGTCCGATCGCTCTTGACACGGCGCGCTCGAACGCGGCGTTGAACGCGGCTACCGCCGCATCGTGCCTCTCGACCGATGGGCGCCCGCGCGAGTACAACGATATCGACCTGCCGTACGCCACCGACAGGAACGTCGCGCGGTCGATCAGTGTCTTCTCCCGACGCGGCCCGTTGTCGACGTGACCCCCGAACAGCGGCCTCGAGCGGCCGGACGCCCAGCTGGTGAGCCTTGACGACAGCATGTGACCGACAGTCGAGTCCAACGCTCCCGGTTGGTCCAGGTACGGGAGGTTCACGTAGCCGCCACCGTCGGTGATCGGCTCCACCGCGTCCGCCACTTTGCTCGCCATGGGGTGCCCCAGCGTCCGAAGGACGTCGACGATGGCCGTCGCCATCGCTTCGCGCGACTCGGCGACGGTCAGCACCGCCTCCAGCCGCTTCATCCTGGCAGCGCGCTTCGCGACATCGAACAGGTCGAAACCGTCGGAGACGCGGGTCACGCTCTCGTCGGTGACGAACCGATACTCGCCGAACGTCATGCGCGCATTCTCGCTGTCCGAGAATGTGTACGCCTCGTACGGCGTACTGCAGAAGTGGTAGCCGCGGACGCACGTCGCGATGCGGCCGGTCCATATGAACCGGCGCTCGCCCTCGCGCCAGGCCGGCTCGTTGCCGGAGTACGCCGTCAGGTCGCCCCTCAGCAGGTGGTAGCCCTTCAAGACTTCACCACCACCGCAGGCTTTTCGGTCGGCTGGGGCGCCTCGACAGGCGTCTCCTTGGGAACTACCAGGATCGTCCTCACGTACTTCCCTACCTGCATGTCACCCCCATGCGCTGCGCGTGATGCAGCGCCGTCTGTGCGTCCTTTATGGCCAGGCGGACGTCGAACGCGCGCTCGACGTGCTCCGTCAGGGTGGAGTACCTGATGGCTGCCGGCACGACCTCCGCTGCACCGACGATCGGGCTGCCGTCGACCGCGTCGAACCGCATCACCGTCGGCGCGCTGACCATCGGCCTCAGCCAGCCGGCGCACTTGATGTCCGCCATCGGACAGGCCCACGCGCAGGTGAACCACCTGTCATTGCCGTGCTTCGACGGCGTCATGACCAGCGGGCGCCCGCAACGCGAGCATCCCCGCGGCTCGAGGAGGGTCAGGTCGGTCACCCGTGCACGCTGCGCCCTGTAGCCGAGCTCGTGCTCGGCGACCACGCCGGCGAGCTCCACCGTCCCGATCACCATCACGTTCATCCATTCGTCCGACGTGTGGTCTGATGTGTAACCGTTTTGTCCCGTGTACATCGCGGCCGGCACGCTGGCGACGGCGCGCGCCCTATCGCGCCAGGCGTGCACGCCGCACGTGCAGACGCCGTCCGTCAGGTGGACCTCCGCCAGCACCCGGTCCTCTGGCCAGTCCATGCGCCACGTGCCGGACCCTATCGGGTCGCGCCTGCTGCACCCGGCGACGTACTCGGCGGATCGCCACTCGCGCCCGGACGCGCCGACGATCGCCGGCATCAGCGTGGGCGACCTCCTGTCGGCCAGCACGCGCCAAGCTCGATGGCCCACCACCGGGCCATCGACCGGCTCAGGCCACCGCATCGTCCCGCTTCCTGTTCACCACCTGGAAGTTGTTCGTCTCCTTCCAGTTGCCGTCGAGCTCGCTGAGGGCGCTCTTGAACGAGGCCACGCGGGTGGCGCCGCAGCGCTTGCAGCTGCCGTCCACCGCCGACCGACCGTCGGGCGTCTGCAGGGCCCAGTGGTGGTAGAGGCCGCCGTGGCAGCCTCCGTCCGCCGGCGCGACCCGCTTGCGCGGACGTCCCGCCACCTTAGTCCTCCTCGCCCAGCTCGATGATCGAGTTGGCCTCGGCGATGGCGTCGAGGACGGCGCCGCTGTTGGTGATGAGGTTGTAGCCGGCCGACTCGAGGACGTCCTTGCGGTCGAGGTCCATGGAGTCGCGGCCGAGGCGCGTCAGCGCGTTGTAGAGGCCGAACATCGTGCCGTCCTCCTGGTAGAGGGCGTCGACGATGGACTCGACCATCGGCTTCGCCGACACCGGGCGCGGGTGGATCTGCCTGAGGCCGGTGCGGAGCACGCCGACGCGGCCGTTGCCGTCGTCCGGGAGCTCGAGCTCCTGCCGCGCGAGCAGCTTGAGGCCGGCGGCGATGTTCGAGCAGGCCTCGGCCTCGGCGACGGCGGCGTTGAGCGCCATCGCGAGCCGCGCGTTAGGGTCCTTCCACCCGTCCTTGATGACGGAGCGCTTCAGGCCGGTGTTCTCCGGGGTGACGGCGCCGTTGGTGCAGATCAGCCGCAGGAGCGAGCCGCGGACGCCGAGCGTCGCCTCAGCGTTCTCTCGGATCATGAGGTCCACGCCGGCCTGCACCAGGTCGCCGACCTTCGGCTCCACGGTGAGCCGCTCAGACGTCATCCTGAACATGATGCCAGACGGGGCCGACCACCACCGGCTGACGTTGAAGCCGCGCGGCCTGAGCTCCGAGTCCACCGACTCGAAGAGCACCGTCGGGTCCACCGGGACGGTGCCCGCGCGGAGGATCCCGACGACCGCGCCGTCCTCGACGGCGAGCTGGGCGTGGCCGGTGGTGGTCGGGAGGAAGCGGTTGAAGTTGGCGGCGGCGATGTGGTCGTCGATGCGCAGCACATAGCTGGCGGTGACGTGCGTCTTGGTGGCCAGCTGCGTGGCGGCGTGCTTGGTCATCTCGTACGACTGCCCGTCGCCGACCAGCAGCTGGCCGCTCTCCGGGTCCACGGCGAGCTGGCTGAGGGCGACCGGGATAAGCTCCCGCGAGCGCCCCACCATGTACTCGATGGCCGAGTCGAGGTCGGTGCCCTCGGCCCGTTCCTTTGTGGCGAGTCTCATTCCTTGTTCATTCTCCGTCTTGGGTGTCGTCTGAGTGTACCGGGGCCGAGACGGCGTACCCCAGGGAGGACGCGCACGGCCCGCAGAACCTGTCCGGGCTGAAGGCGTTGACGCCGACGCGGCTCTCGATGTACGGCTCGCCGGGCACCGTTGCGCCGGTGCCGGCGCACGAGGCGCCGGAGGCGCACGGGTGGGTCTTCCGGGCGCGCCTCTCGCTGGCATCGACGGCGAGCCCGTTGAGCGTCACCGTCGGCTGCGGCTTCGGCTCCCGCGCGGCGGCGCGCTCGCGGCGCTCGTCGCGCCTGGCCCGCTTCCGCCGCTCGACCGGCGACATGACCTCGACCAGGTCGGCCGTGCCGACGAAGGCGCCGGTCTCGTCCTCGACGACGACGCGGCCGTGGTTGCGCGGCGCGTTCGGGACCGGCTGGCCCTGGACCCTGAGCCACTTCTCGCCGTACCGGTTGAGGGCTGTCTCCTCGGCGAGCGCACGGATCCGCGCGTCCTCCTCCGGCTCCCACTCGCGGCACGTGTGGGGCCTGGAGTGGTCCCCGTCGTCGGCCTTCCCGGACTTCCAGCCGAGCGGGCGTCGGGCCGGCCACCAGACGCGGACCTGGCAGAACGCCGTCGGCCTGTGCCCGGGCGGCGAGATGATGCTCCCGCAGACGTCGTAGTGCCCGCTCGGGTCCTTGTCGACAGCAGCCTCGTGCTTGGGCATGGCGCACCTCCGTGGTGATATCTTACCACATTAGTGTCGAAACGGGAGCGGGGGCGATCAGGCCCCGATGAGGGCCTCCAGCTCGCCGATGATCCCGTCCATGATGGTGCGGGCCTTCAGCGTGCCGTCCCGGGCGGCGCCCGCCGGCAGCAGCTCGGCGGCCACGTCGAGCACGGCGCGGCTGTGCCTCATGTCGTACAGGGCGTCGCCGGTCTGTGGGAAGCCGCCCAGGTGCTCGACCAGCGGCTGGCCGCAGAACGGGCAGTCGCCGCGCTCGCGGAGGACGTCCTCCAGCAGCAGCATCTCCCTCTCGTAGTTGGCGGTGTCATCGGTGTTCTGTTCAGACAAGGTAAACTCCCTCCGGCCCCCTCGCGGGCGGCTTTATATTGTTCAGCGCGTACCTCGGCTCCGGCATCCCGCGGAGGGAGTGAAGCACCTCCACGTACTCGCGCTCAGTGAGGGCGAGCTCCAGAGCGCGCCCCCGGCGCTGGCCGGTCGCCTGCATCGTTATCCACCCCTCGCGGGTGACGGCGCGGTGCCCACGCATGAGGAAGTACGCCGCCTCGTTGAGCGTGTACATCCACGAGCCGAACGAGCCGACGTGCGGCGTCAGCATCCACATCGGGGACCTGGAGTCGTCAGCCATCGCCAGGGCCATCGCCATCTTGGTGTCGTTTATCGGCTCCGCCGGGTGCTTCAGCTCGACGGTGGCGACCACCCTTAGGCCAGGGCCCATCTCTTTCATGACCGGACGCTGCGTCGGCGACAGCTTATCGTACTCGATCATGTCGACGTCGGCCATATACAGCGCTCTGTTGTATGAGGAGTGCCTCTCCTTCCAGGCGTTGTACCACCGGCTGTAGTTCTCGCGTGCCCAACCGTACTCGCCGTTCAGGAGGCGCGCCTCGTCGGCCATGGCCGACACATTCAGGCGTGCAAAGCGGCTAACCGGCGACATAGTACGCACGCTCCACCCAGCGCACGAGGCAGCCGGGACTGCACCAGGCGAGATCCATCTCGACCTCCACCTCGCCGAGCCTCAGCCGCCCGCCGTTTAGCTCGGCCCACGCCTCCAGGAAGTCGACGTCGTCGTCCTCCACCTCCGCCATGCAGTTCGCGCAGGTCATGGCAGGTCCGCCTCGTGCGCGAGCGGGCCGACGCGGCCGTACGTCGCCATGTCCAGCGCCACCGACCGGCGCATCTGGTCTCTGTAGCTCGTCTCGCGCCTGTCCTCCTCGGCCAGCGAGACCTCGACCGACGGGTGGGGGCCGTCCAGCGGCTGCAGGCCGCGTCTCTCTATCTCGTCGAGGATGATGGCGTGGGTCGGCCTGATGACGTCCAGGTCGTCCGTCGGGCGGGGGTGCTCGCCGTGACCCATGAGGAACCTCTCTATCTCCAGGAGGTGAACGTCGGCTATCTCCTCGAGCTCCAAGGTGAGGCCGGTCATCGTGGTCCACCTGAAGGTGGACCGTCGCGGCGCCATGAGCGACGCCCTGAGATAATCCCATTCGTCGAACGGCTGCTCCGTGCGTTTCTTCATCGCACCATCGTACCGCGCAGCGGTCAGAGCGCCGCTATCATGGCGGCCCACCAGTTCTCCCACAGCGAGTGTGCATGAAGCGGGTCGTCCGTCTCCACCATGGCTGACCCGTCGACGCCCATGCGGCCGACGAACCACCGGTTCTGGTCGCGCCAGCCCCACATCGCGACCATGCCGTCGCCGCCCACGAACTCGCACTTCACCAGCTTAGGTGAGTCGTGGCCCATCCTCGTCCCTCGCCTCCCTGACGGCCCGGCGCCACCTCTCGTCAGCCTCGTCGTCCAGGTCCCAGTGGCGGGAGTCGTCCGCCCCCGCCAGCTTCTTCCCGTACGGGAGGATGAACGGCGTCGGTCGCCTCCTCTGCCTCTCCCCGCGCCTCATCGACTTGATGATGGCGCGGTCGATGCCCCAGCGGTACTTGGACTGCTCCCAGCCGCGGCGCGTCTCCTCGTCATCCCGCATGCCGTGCTCCTCCAGGAACCGGCGGTAGTCGTCCGGCGAGCGCGGCACGTCCGTCGGGCCGAGCGTGTCCCAGTCGAAGACGTCCTCGCCTCCGGTTATCCGGTGGCGGTTCTCCGGCCTCGTGAAGGCCGGCGCGCTGGGGTCATCCCGCATGGCGTTCGTCCCCAGCCCGTAGAGCGCCCCTGGTCCGTTCTGCTCGGCGAGGGCCCTCTGGCGGTCTACGGCGGCGTTGCGCCTCTGCTCCGGTGTGAGCCCGCCGGCCGGGAGCACGCGCCGGGCGGCATCCTGTGGCGACATGCCGCGGCTCACGTCCCAGATCAGCTTCAGCATCGGCCTCGCCACATCCTCCTGCACGATCCGCTCGCTGGTGCTCATGCGGCCCATGAACGACGAAACCAGCAAGTCTCTGACGGCATCGTACAGGATCGCCTTGGGGTCGCTCTCGTCGTGCGTGAACGAGCCCTCGAGGTAGGCGTCGTACAGCTGCCGTGGGTTCGTCAGGCCGAGCCTCTGGATCGCCGACGTGGTGCGGTCAAGCTGCCCCTGGTAGACCGTGTCGGCGCCGGTCGCGACGTCCGCCATGTATGCCTCCGTCATGTCCAGCATGGTCCTCACCTGCGCTGGGTTCCGGCGGAGCGTCGGCTCCGGCCTGAGCGGGGCGCTGGCAGGCTGCTGCGGCTGCGGCTGCGACCGCTCGCGTTGCTGCTCGTCATACCTGCCCTGCCACTCGTGCATCATCTCGCTGAGGGCGCGCCTGAACCCGTCGTCCAGGGCGACGGCATCGCCGTTCCTGACCAGCTGTTCGGCACGCGCCTCTGCGGCGTCGTTCAGGCGCCCGGGGCGCGACGACGCGTGGTTGAGGAGGTAGAACGGGTCCGGCGCGCGGATGGTGCCGTCTGGCCTGTGGAACGGGGAGAACATCTCGTCGTCGCTGGAGAACGCGTCCAGCGTGTCGCTGGCCCACTGGCCGGGCCTGTCAGACGCCGGGCTATTGAGCGCGCGCCGGCGCGCGGCCGCTATGGCGGTCGTCATCACGTTGTCTGCGATCTCCTCGGAGACCATCTCGTGGAGGCCGTCCGGCGCGTCCGGGCCGAGGACCATCGACGCGAGGTTGTCGGCCATCGCGATCAGCCGGTCGCCGTGGACGTCGAGCACCCTGGCCATGGTCGCCGCCACGTCCGTATCGCCGGTCCTGAGCGCGTCGTCGAACATCCTCTCCACGGTCGAGAGCGCGTCTTCCATGGCGGGGCGCGGCACCGACGCCGCGAGGGCCACCGGGTCGCGCGAGGCCACTGCGGTCCCCCACGGACCGCGGTGGTAGCTCCGGCCAGCGTCGTCTATGCCGTTCGCGTCGTTGGCCGCCTCGGCGAACGCGGTGGCCACCTCGAAGCTGGATGGGTCGCCCAGCCCGTGCGTTGCGGCGTACTCGGCGACCATCTCGCGGAAGTCGTCGCGCTCGTTCGTCATGAACTGCACGCCGCGTGGCGTCAGCGCGTCCTCCGGGAAGCCGTACTCCGACGCCATCGTCACGGCCATGTCAGCGGCGTCCGTGGCGAGCGCCGGGGCGCGGCCTGGCCTCTGCACCGGCGGCGCGGGCGGCGTCGGCTGGGAGCCCGGCCCGTCTGATGCGCCTACGGTCCCGTTGACGACCCTGTCTATCATGCTCAGCGTGGAGTGCACATCGTCGCTCATCGTGCCGTCGCCGCCCGACAGCCGGCGCACGAGACGCCTGAAGCCGGGATGGACGCGCGCCAGCTCGAACGGGGAGATGTTCGGCTGCCCCATCTGCCGGGCGGCCGCGGCGTAGGCGTCGTCGAGGACGGAGTCGGTGTCGTACTGCGACGAGGCCGCCGGCGGCTGCGGTATGCCGAGCGTCATGGCGATCGAGGCCAGCGCCTCGTCGGTCGTCATCCTGGTCCGGCCGATGCGGTCGACGGCTATGTCGTGCGCTGCCGAGTTGAGCTCCACGTCGGCGTCGAACAGCTCCTGCGGGTCGCGGGTGCCATGCGCCCTGGCGGCCTCATCGCGCATCATCAGGAGCATGGTGTCCTCGAGGCCGGTCATCACCGCGTCTATCGCGGCTTGCGGCTCGAGGCCGGTGGAGATCAGGTCGTCCGCGGCCTCCACCACGGCCTGCCTGAGCTCCGGCGACCGGCCGCGGAGGCCGGTCGGCGTCTGCCCGGGGAGGGCGCGCATCTCCCGCGCCATCATCCTGCCGGCGTACGCGATCCTCTCGCTTATCGGCTGGTCCGTCGAGCGTGCGTCGTCGGGCTGTGAGACCTGGGCGGCGCCGCGCTGCGGCTCAGGCGGGGCGGGCGGGTCGTCCTGCCGCTCGACCCTGCCGGCGTCGGTGACCCCCATGTAGGCGTCGCCGATCGCCCGGTGGGGGCTGCCGTCGGTGAGGTCCTTCCGCCCCGACCAGTTCGGCATCGATGACGACAGCATGAACGCCTTGCCGATGTCGTACTCGCTGTCGGTGTCGGTGTTTTGGGAGTCCGTGACCGTCCTGAGCTTCACGCCGAGCGAGGCCGACGCCAGGTCCCACGAGTGCCTCAGGCCGCCGTTCTCGGCGAGCATGCGCTCCCACGCCTGGTCGGCGATCATGCGACCGCCCTCGGTCAGGCTGCGTTGCACGGTGGCGCCGCTCGGGGATATGAACGTGTAGCTGCCGCCGTAGCGGCCGCCTTCGAACGACCCGACCTCGGTCCCGTCCGCCAGCTTGAGCCCGACCCACGCCTCTGGGTGGCTGTCGAGCGTCTCCATCACGAATGAGTCGAAGCTCGTCTTCAGGCCCTCGCCGTACCCTGGCCTCCAGTCGTAGCCCTGCCTGGCCCACGCATACTTGCCGATGTTGATGTCCGCGTCCAGCGATATCGAGCCCACACCCATCTTCGCGTACGCCTGCTCGGCCTGCCTGTTTATCCGGACGGCTAGCCCGGGCGGGCCGTTGTTGCCGATGGAGAACAGGCTGTGGTACACGGAGCCGTCGCGCTTGAATTGGCGATTGATGCTGCCCCAGTACGTCCCGGTGACGGGGTCGTGGATGGAGCCCTCGACGTCTATCGTGGACGGGTGGACGGTCGGTGGCGCCCAGTTCATCCGCACCTGACCGCCGGCGTCGCCGAATATCGCCGCGAGCGTCTCCTCGTAGCGGTCCATCGAGCCGAGCGCCTCGGTGAGGCCGCCCCAGTCGGACGGAATGAGGTCTGCGTCCTCCTCGAGCCTGGCAGCGTTCGCGGCGTCCGCGACGGCCTCCTGGCCGGCCACGATCGTCGCGCCGTCCTCGGCCGTCAGCCTGTACGAGCCGTCGGCCGACCTGCCGTCCACCCTGGCGACCGTGCCGGCGATGGGGACCTGCCGGCCGGCCATGCCGGTGCCGGTGCGCCTCTCCCGCTCCTCGCGCCTGGCGGCCGCCTCGCGTGCCGACCTGCG
>Ga0172380_10004189_pt1 | contig 18810 bp, 10 predicted proteins | sample Leawe162metaG_FD_119747 | JGI IMG/M metagenome (GOLD analysis project Ga0172380, IMG submission 119747) | Leachate microbial communities from a municipal landfill in Southern Ontario, Canada - Leachate well 162 metaG | ecosystem: Engineered > Solid waste > Landfill > Unclassified | place... | reverse complement strand
TGGTCAGCGGCTTTTCGTGCTGCTGCATGGCCCCCGACCAGCCGGAGACGAAGACCTCGCCGTGCCGCGCCAGGGTGATGCAGGTCGCAGCGAGCTGGCGGTGGACGATGCCCTTGGCGTGCGCCGCCTGCACCGCCTCGCACACCCGCGCCAGCACGTGGAGGACCGGCGCGGGTCCGGCCAGCTCGGGGCAGACGGTGCCGGCCCGGGCGTCGGCGATGGCCTCGGCCAGGGTGATGCCGGCCACCCGGCGCGTCACCAGGACGGCGCCGCCATCCTCGCCCGGTGCGAAATCGTAGACCGCCGGGATGGCCCCGTGCTCGAGCTGGGCGGCGAAGCGCGCTTCGCGTTCCAGCTCCGCGGCACCGGCGGCATCGACCCGGCGCAGGGCGACGTGTCGGCCGAGCTGATCGTCGTGTCCATCGGGACCACCGGTAGCGGGCAGGCGGTAGCGCTCGGGGCGGGCCGGCACGGCCTCGCCCGGCGCAGCCTCATCGGGACTGGACGGCGTCGGTGCGGAGGTCATGCGGCAAGCTTCCGCCGGCGCGCACCGCGCGTCAAGCGATGGCCGAGGCCAGCGACGCATCTTCGAAACCGTTGAACGGTCGCCGTGGCTTCGCTGACGCCGGTTGCCTACAGTGACGGCCTGGAGAACGCCTGTGCTGACCCTCGCCAAGACCGATCGCTCGACCAGCCATTGGCAGCCGCTTGAAGACGGCGTCGTGCGCGTCCCCGCGCTCACGCACCGCGTCGAGCTGCGTGATGGTGCCGGCCATGTCTACCTCGCTGCCGCGCCGCGCCGCGGCACCGTCGCCTTCCGCGCCCGCGGCGCCGCCGGCGTGCACCGGCTCACCGCTCTCGATGCCGCCGGCAGGACGATCGCCGAGACGACCTTCCGCCTGCGTCCGGCGACCAGCCTGTCCTGCGACCGAGGCATCTATGCGCGGCTGGCGCGGCGGGTGTGGAACTGCCTCGCCTCCTCCGGCGAGAGCGGCACCGGCGGCAGCGTGGTCGAGGGCCGCCTGCACCGCTGGTGCGTGTGCTGGCTGCGCGACCACGCCTACACGCTGAAGGCGCAGCGCCATTTCTGGAGCGACGTCACCAGCGGCACCGACCTGTTCCTCGCGCGACAGCGGCCGGACGGCATGGTCTGGGACGACATCCACCGCAACGGCAGCGGCGCGCCGAGCTGGTTCGGCGAGGCCCTCGGCGGGCGCTACCACGAGTACCTCGACGACGGGAAGTGGACCATGCGCCGCATCCCGGTCGAGGCCGACGTCGAATACATCGCGGTCGAGGCGGTGCATCATGGCTGGAAGGCGGGCGGCGACGATGCGTGGATGGCCTCGTGCCTGCCGGCGCTGGAGAAGGCCATCGCCTACTGCGAGTCCAGCCCGCTGCGCTGGTCGCGCAGTCACGGCCTGGTCAAGCGCGCCTACACCATGGACTCGTGGGACTTCAAGCATCCGGCCAAGGCGATCGGCGGCGGCGGTGACCACCGCTGCCTGGCGGCGCGCAAGCAGCCCTTCTTCCTCTTCCATGGCGACAACTCCGGCGTCTATGCCGCGCATGTGCGCCTCGCCGAGATGCATGGCGCCCTCGGCCATGCCGCCGACGCCGCCCGCCACCAGCGCGCCGCCGCCGCCCTGCGCCGCCGCGCCAACCGCCTGCTGTGGAAGGACCCGATCTACGCTCACATGGTGCCCGAGCGACCGATGCCGGGACTCAAGCAGCGGGTCGGCGACGACGACCGGCGCATCTCGCTGTCGCTGCCCTACACGATCAACCGCGGCCTGCCCGACCATGGCATGGCGGTGCGCATCATCGACGAATACCGCCGGCGCCGCCAGGCCAAGCGCCGCGAGAGTTTCGCCGAGTGGTGGGCGATGGATCCGATGTACCTCGGCGAGCAGTGGGGCGACGGCAACGAGGCGCACCAGTCGGTCGGCGACTACATGAACGGCGGCATCTCGCCGCTGGTCGCCGGCGAGCTGGCCCGCGCCGCCTTCGCGCACGGCCGCGAGGACTACGGCGGCGACATCCTGCGCCGGCTGTGGGAGCTGTCGGAGGCCGACGGCGGGCACATCCACGACACCTACCGCCAAGTGCCGTCGCTGAAGCCGATGAAGGCAGCGTCGCAGCGCCAGCGGCCCATCGACCTGCGCCGCCACGCCAACGTCGGGCTGCGGCATGGCGCCACCCCCGGCGTCACCGCCTGGACCGGCGAGGGCGCCAACGACCTGCGCAACCTGCCGACCGGACGGCAGCGCTGGCTCGACGTCACGGTGACCGTGGCTGATCCGGCGAAGAACGGCGGCCGCGCCGCCATCGCCCTGGGTGGTGGCAACCCGGCCAGCATCACCGTACCGCTCGACCGCACGCTCGGCTGCCTCTACGTCGCGCACGCCATCGCCGGCGGCGGCGCCGGCACGGTCGGACGCTACGTCCTGGTCTATGCCGACGGCTCCGAACACGCCTTCCCGCTGATCGCCGGCCGCGAACTGGCCAACTGGTGGAATCCCCAGCCGCTCGCCCACGACCGCTCGCCAGCCAACCTTGGCCGGATCTGTTGGCGCGGCCCCAATCCGGTGGTGCGCGACGTCGGCATCTACCTCTCCGGTTTGACCAATCCTCGGCCGGCCGCGGTGGTCGCGGCGGTGCGCCTGGAGTCGGCGGGGCCGCGATTGATGATCGTCGCGCTCACCGCCGGCGACGGTCCGGCGCGCTTCGCCCGCGGCATCCGCTCGTTCGGCCTGCCCGATGTGTGGTCGCAGGGCGCCATCCACCACGCCCTCGTCGAAGGCCTTGCCGGGGTCGAGGACGCCGACCGCGCCTTCGCCAAGGCGCGCATCTCGCCGCGCTGGGCGGCGACCGAGTCCAATGAGGCCGCGGTGTGCGTGCACTACCCCGCCAGCGACGGCTACTGCGCCTACCGCTGGCGCCACGACCGGCGCGGCCGCCGCCTCGAGCTCGACGTCACCGGTTCGTTCGCCAGCGCCGAACTGCGCGTGCTGCTGCCCGCCGGCCTCCGTCCGCGCCGCGCCTCGTGCGGTGGCACGGCGCTGCCGCTGCGCCTGGAGACGGTCGAGCGCTCGCGCTACGCCGTCATCCGGCTGAGCGCCTGTCCGCTGGCACCAGTGCTGCTGGAGACCTGAACATGGCCGGCCGCGCCTCGCTCAAGGACGTCGCCGCCGAGGCCGGCGTCTCGGTCTCGACCGCCAGCCTGGCCCTGGCCGGTGACCGCCGTGTCGCCGCCGACACCACCGCCCGGGTGCAGGCCGCCGCCACTCGGCTCGGCTACGTACGCGATCCGGTGCGCTCGAGCCTGGCCTCCGGCCAGTTCCGCCACACCGGCAAGCCGGTTTGCATCGCCGCCTGCGTCGGCGGCGAGGAGGCGGCGCTGCGCGAGCAGGCCGCCGCCATGCGCATGGGCGTGCGGCCGGTCACAGGCGACATCCCGGCAGTGATCGCCCAGGCCAAGGCCATGGGCGCCGCCGCCCTGGTGGTCAATGAGCGCGGCGCCGATCCCGCGGTGCTCGCCGGCGCCGGCCTGCCGGTGGTGCTGTGGGAGGACGAAGGCCCGTCCGACCCCGGCGTCGACCTGATCGAGACCTGTGAGTGGTGGACCGCCACGACCGAGGCGATCGCGCGCCTGCGTGCCGCCGGTTGGGAGCGGCCTGCAGCAGTGCTGGTCGAGGCGAGCCCGCGCCATTGGCACGACGATGTGCGCAGCGCCGCCTGCGCCGCCGCTGGCGCGCCCCTGTTCGAGTGGGACGGGCGTGATGACACCCTGCTCGCCTTCCTCGCGGAGCACCGGCCTGACGCCATCCTCGGCCTGGTCGCCTCGATGCACGGGGTCTTCGCGCGGATCGGCTGCCGCCTGCCCTTCGCCGCCCTGATCGTGCACGATGGCCCATGGTTCGCCGGCGTGGCCGGCTGGAAGCCGGATACAGACAGCCGTTGCCGCGTCACCCTCGAACTTGTCGAGATGCGCCTGCGCTACGGCCCGCGTCCGCCGCGCCGCATCGTCATCCCGCCAGCTTGGCGTACAGCCGCCTCGCTGCCGATGCGCTCGGCCTAGCGCTATTTCGCGGCGAGGCCGAAGGCGGCTTCGACGGCGGCGCCCTGCTCGCCGGACTTCATCAGGAAGTCGCGGGCTGATGATTCGTCGCCGGCGAGCAGGAGGAAGAAGGCAGCCAGGGCGTTGAGCTGGGCGTCATTGCGCCTGGCCATGCCGACGGCGAGGTTGGCGCGGTCGCGGTCGCTGAGCTTGGCCCAGGCGACGGTCATCTCGCCGGTGCCGGCGAGGGCCACGACCATGGTGCCGTCGGCGCGCAGTTCGCGCAGGGTCGCCTGGGCGCGCAATGAGGCGAGCTCGAACAGCGGCTCGCGCTTGGCCGCGATCTCGGCTTCGGCGGCGGTGCGCAGCCTGCCGATCCACGCCTCCTTCTGCGCCGGGTCGGCGAGCTGCGCCGTCGGTCTGGCCTCGGCCTTGGGCGGTGCCGGCCTGGCCGCTGTCGCGGACTCGGCCTCGCCCTTCTTCCTGCCGGCCTGGGCCAGCGGCTTGCCGAGGATCGGCACCGGGTTCCTGAAGTACTCGCCGCCCTTCAGCCGCAGATAGCCGCCGTCATCGTCGGCATACTCGCTCTTCCTGCCCTTGTTGCCGCTGCGCGGGCTGGGATCGGTGATGCCGTCCTTCTTGTCGTCGGTGACGTTCGCGCCACCACCGCCGAGGGAGAAGATCCACATCGGGCAGCCGGCGGCGGCCATCCGGCTGGCGACCTTGTTCGCGGGATGGTTGTCGAGCAGCAGCTCGGTGACGTTGTCCATGGCGTGGCCGTCGCTGCCATCGACCGTCGCGTAGGTCCAGTTGCCCTGCGGCAGCTGCCAGGCGACACCCCACATGCCGGTGGCCTCGTGGATCGGCTTGATCCAGGCGCACCAGTTGTCGACCGAGCCATGGTAGGTGACGGTGTCGGCCTCGCTGTAGGGCGGCCACTTGGCGTTGCCGCCGTTGCGCACCTGGCCGCGGTCCCAGTCGTGCAGCTGGGTGATGAAGAGATCCCAGCCGTTCTTCGCGTTCACCTCCAGGCGGTTGAAGTGCTCACCCCACTTCTCGCCACTCATGCTGCCGTTGCGGTCCCAGGCGCTGGGGTTCGCCGCCAGGATGACATGCGGGGCGTAGAGGTCGCGCAGCACGCGGAAGGCGCGGGCCCAGCCCTTCACGCTGTCGGGCAGGCCCTTGAGTTCCGGCATGCCGGAGCCGCCGACCAGGACGACCCCCTCCTTCTCGTACTCCCAGTTGCAGCCCAGGAGCAGGTGGCCCCACTCGTCCGGCTCGATCTGCAGCACGCAGTCGACGTCCTCGAACTCCTTGGCCATCTGCAGGAATTTCTTGGTCATGCTCCAGTACGCGATCATCGTCGACTGGACCTTGGCGTTGACCGGCGTCGCCGCCGCCGGCGTCGGCTGGTACTTCGCCGGTGGTGCCTCGGCCAGGCCGTACCAGGTGTTCCAGCAGATCACCTTGGCGGCGCGTGAGCCTTCGAACTTGGCGCGCAGGGCGCCGTACTTGAAGAACCACACATCCTTGCCCTCGGTGTCGTTCGGCGTGTCGACGACGTGCGAGAGGTAGCCGGCCATCACCGCCCAGCGCGCGCCATGCTTCTCGCGCGTCTCGATGATCCACTCCGGGGTCGCCTGGATGCCGATGGTGAAGTGCTGCAGCAGCTGCTCGGTGATGACCTTCTTGCGCCTGGCGGCGCCGGGGTCGGCCTTGGCCATGACCTCGTGCGTGAGCTTGGCGAACTGCTCCTCGGCCTTCGCCTTGTCCTTCTGCGGCGTGCCGACCAGCTTGACCACCGGCTTGTCCGGTTCCGGCTCGCTCTTGCGGAAGGGCTTGCCGGCGTTGGCCTTCTCCGCCTCCCAGGCCTTGCGCCGCTCATCCCATCCCGCCTTGGCCTTGGCGTAGGCCTCGTTGGCGGCGGTCTGCACGGCCTTGAACTCAGGGGCTGCCGCACCGGTCTGGCTGAGACCGACCAGGACGACGCTGACCGCGCCGGCATGGTCGGTGGTCTGGATCACCGCCCAGCCGACGACCTCGGCAGGTGCTGCAGGGACGTCCTCGGCCAGAGCGCAGGCGATGGGCAGGAGCAGGCAGAGCAGGAGCTTGGACATGGTTCCAGGTTCAACGATGCAGCCGCCCGACCGCGCCTGGGCATTCTATTCAAACCGTTGAAGGTTAGCCCCTATTCAGGATCCCGGATCCCATCGCATGGGTGCGGGCGCCGAGCAGTGGTGGCGGCATAGAATCGGCGAAGCCGATGCCGCCACGATTTCGGAGGCTTGCCGACGAAATCGAACTGCGACAAAGCCCGGGGGTAGGCCTGCAAGGCCGTAGGGGCGAAGCCCCTGAGCTTATTGGTAGTTACGCAGGAAGTTGCCGCGGTACTTGTCCCAATGCCAGCGCTGGTAGAGGAAATGCGAGCCGTTGAGGCCGCTCGCCCCGGTGGTGGTGGGGTCGAGGCACAGCACCGATTCCAGGGTCTGGGTAGTGACCAGGCGGTTGGCGATGTTGTCCCACACCTCGCCACGGGAGACGATGCGGTAGAAGCGGCTCTTGCCGATGAAGAAGTTGCCGCTCAGGCTGAACAGGCGGTCGCTGGCCAGCGGCTCGCCGCATCCGGTCCTGCCCGGCGGCTGCACCGCCGCCACCGGCAGCCACTGGTCGAGGCGCAGGGCCGCGGCGTCGGTAGCAAGCATCGCCGCGTAGCTCTTGGCGCCGACGGTGCAGGTTGGCAGGCTGGCACTGTTCGGCGGATAGGCCGAGCAGTGCGTCACGCCATCGCCATTGAAGTCGAGCGGGCGGAAGCCGGCGACGTAGTCCTTGCTCGAGCCGAGCAGGTTGAGGCGGAAGTCGTTGAGCGCGAGTTCCATCAGCCGGCTGCGCAGCAGGCTGTCGAAGACCGTGCCGCTGGGGCTGGTGTATTGCAGCAGATCGCCTTCGAGCAGGGATCTGATGTTGTGCACGGGATTGAAGTCGCGGTACAGCACCCACGGCCGCACCCAGTTGATGTTCCAGCGCCAGCCCAGGACCACCGTCGCGCCCGCCGGGGCGTCGGCGTCGATCCCGAGGTTCTCCAGCATGGTCCGGTCGACGTCCGCGAGGGTCTGGTAGCGGGCGGGGTCCTTGAGGGTCGTCGGACTGAAGCTGCTGCCGCGCGGCTGCCAGTAGCCTTCATAGCCGCCATCCAGGCTCGACCACTGCGCCCGTGTCACCGCGATGGCGTTGACCATGGCGATGCGCATGTCGTGGAAATAGGACTTCCGGAAGCGGTGCTTGCCGTTGCTCTGCACTTCGGCGCGGGTCCAATTCCATCTGTACAGCGAGGTGCCGGCGGCATCCTCACCATACTTGTACTTGTCCAGCCAGTCTGTCGGCGGGGTGAACGGCGGCTTCTTCGCCGGATCGGGGTCGCTGTAGTCGGGGTGGTTGGTGTCGGTCCAGGCCGAGATGAAGTCCGTGGTCACGCCCGTGATCGCCGGCGCCGCCCCGCCGTCGGGGTAGTAGGCGTACGAGCCGCTGGCGTTGGCGATGTCGTCGCTGTAATAGTTCTTGGTGGTGTAGATGTCGAAACCCGGTGGATTCAGGTCGTTGGTCGTCACCAGGCTGCCGCAGTCATCGGGGGCGCAGTGGTCGGGCAGCGGATAGGCGGCGGCCATGCCGGCGCCGGGGTAGCGGTCCTTGGGATCGCGCGCATCGGCGATGTGGTAGTTCGGCCGCAACACGGGAGTGGTCGAAGCCGGCGGCTCGTAGGCGAAGGTGGCGTTGAAGGTCTTGACGAACAGGTCGCGGCCGGGGAAGGCGACCAGGCCGAGCGGTTCGACCGTGTCATCCTTGGTCTCGACCTTGTAGTCCTTGCGGTACATCGTGCCGCTGGGGGCCTTGCGGTACTGCGGCGTCTGGTTGTCCGGATCGAGCCACTCCTTGGGATCGGTGCGGCCGAAGTAGGTGATGCGCCGCAGTTCGGTCGCCTTGCAGAAGTTGGGGACGGCGCTGTAGACGATGGCGTGCACCGCCCGCACCGGCGCGGTCATCAGGTTGACCTGGAAGGCGGTCTCGACCGCGGCGTCGTAGCGCGTGGCGGCGACGCCGCTCTCGACGTTGCGGCGGAACGGCGTGTACAGATGCATGTCGTGGAACTTGGCGCCGTCCCAGTTCATGCGCTGCTCACCCTGGCTGGACAGGGCGTAGTAGGCGTTGCTGTTGCTGTACTGCGGGCCGATCAGGTTGTGCTGCTTGGCCCAGTCGCCGCCCGACCAGGTCTTCGAGCGGATCGGCCTGCCGCCCTCGAGCATCGGCGCGGTGACCCCGGGCTGCTGGTACAGCTCGGGCGATGGACCGGCGCCGTTGGCATTGTCGAACTTGTAGACCCAGTAGGCGGGATCGGCGCTGGTCAGGTACGACTGGCGGAACATCAGCGGCCAGGTCACCGGCCAGCGCCCGCTGCTGTCGCGGTCGACGTTGCTGACCATGCCGCGACCGAGGAAGATGTGCTCCTTGCGCAGGGCATAGACGAAATCGCGGTTGGCCAGGGAGAGGTTGTAGGCGACATCGTTGTTGCGGATCAGGCGCTGCGCCTTGGCGACATCGCCAGCCGGGACGAGGAGATCGGCAACTCCCGCCTTGTTGACGTCCTCGGCCGCGGTGACGTCGAGGCGCAGCGGCTGCTCGAGGGTCGCATCGCCGTTCCACGGCAGGTGGCCCTCGAGATCGGTGACGGTGTTGGCGAAGCGCACGCGGTAGCGCGCCTTCTTGCGCGCCTCGACCGGATCGCCGGCGATCTGCCGGAAGTCGCCATCATAGAAGTTGCCGTTCGCGCGGTCCGGCCGGTCGGGCAGGCTGGCGAAGTCGGCGGCACCGAGGTTCAGCTTGGTGAAGCGCACGCCGACGGTGGGGGCCTTGAGCGTCACCGGCGTGGCCGAGGGCAGGTTGTAGAACTCCGGTTCGTAGAAGCGGCCGCGCCCGTCGGAGTAGGTGTAGCCGCCGTCCATGCCGTAGAACCAGCGCCCGAACGGCGTGCCGGCGGCGTAGTTCCAGCCGTGCCACCAGAAGACGGTGAACGGGGCGTCCATCTTGTTCTCGGCGACGACGTCATCCTCGGTGTCGGCGCGGTTGAGGTTGCCGATCGTTACGCTCGCGAGGTTGGCGCGGAAGTAGGAGAGGAACGGCTGCCGCCATCCGCCTTCCAGCACGGTGCGGTGCGGCAGGACCACGATGGTGCCATCGCCCTTGTGCACCTGCATGCTGGCGGCGGCGAAGTCGCGCATGATGTATTCGGCCGCCAGATCGCGTCCGGCCAGGGCCGCGCCCTGCGCCAAGACGTAACGCTGGCTGGCCTTGCCGCTGTCGATCGAGCTCTGGATCGTGCGCAGGAAGGTGACGGCGATGATCAGCATGGTGCTGCACAGCACGACGACGAGCAGCAGGATGTTACCGCGGCGGTTCGGGCGCATGCGTGGTTCCATCATGGTCCGGGGGGTGGCATGAGCGCGGGCAGGTCGAAGCTGAAGCTGAAGTCCTGCTCCAGGCCGGTGCGCTCGTCGCGCATGGTGTAGCGCAGGCGGACCAGCCGTGGGCGGACCGCCGGCTCGCTGGTGGCGAGGGTCGAGTCGATGCGGCCATCCTGGTAGACGCCGCGGAAGACCTGGACGGTGGCGGCGCTGTCGTCAAAGGTCAGCGCCTGCCCGTCGCCGAGCACGACCTGCAGCGCGCAGTCGATGATGCCCTGGGCCGCCGGGCGGGTCTGCAGCTGCAGGTCGGTGCCGTCGCCATAATCGTCGGCGTGCGGGCTGCCCCAGCCGTTGCTGTCGAGTGTGCTCCACGGCGCGGTCGTGCTGAGCGTGCGCCGCGGCTGCGGCACGACGTTGAAGACGTTGTCGCGGTAGTCGAGCTTGTTCTCGATCGTCTCCCGCCATGGCGCCGCCAGGCTGGACAGGGTGTATTCGCGCACCTCGCTGCTGAAGCCGCTGCGCAGGGTGGCGGCGGGGCCGTCCCAGCGCCACTGCGCCCAGCGGATGGTGCTGACCTTGCCGCTGCTCTGCCTGCCCCATTCCCAGTTGTCATCGTCGACCACGCTGCGTCCGAAGACCAGCGCGATGCTCCCCGGCACGCTCCCGCTGCGCGCCGTGGTCTGCACGAACATGGCGCAGTTGGGTGTCGCCGAGGTGCAGTCGGCGCGCAGGCGTTCGAAGAGGAAGCGGCTGCGGTAGTGCATGTCGAGGCGCGCCTGGGTGCGCACGATCAGCTTGCGGCACTGCTGGAAGGCGGTGTAGGCGATGCCGACCACGAACAGGGCGATGGCGATGCTCGACATCACCTCGATGAGGGTGAAGCCGCGCCGCGCGCTCATGGCGTCACCGCCGGGATGAACGAGCGCATGACCCGGGTGGTGTAGGAGGTGAGCAGGCGGCCCTTGAGCCGGTCGTAGACCTGCACCGTAACCAGGGCCGAGCGCACGCCGGTGGCGATGACGTCGGCGGCGGCACTGCTTTCGCTGCGCACGACGTAGTAGCCGTTGACGTAGCCGCGGCATTCGCAGCTGATCGCCCCGCCGCTGGTCAGGTCGTACGAGCCACGGGTCCACTGGCTGGCGTCCCAGTCGGAGGCGCGATCCGGGCGCAGCAGCGGCTGCGGATCGGCGGCGATGCTCATCGCCGTGCCCATGCCGGTGGACTGCGCCTGGGCCTGGGCGGCGAGATACATCGCATAGACCACCACCCCGGTGGCGGCGAGGATGCCGACCGAGGCGATGAGGATGATCGCCAGCACCTCGATCAGGGTGAAGGCGCGCCGCAATTGCTCAGGGGCTCCGCCCCTGCGACCCTTCGGGTCTGTCCCCGCTGCCTTTGTCGCTGCTCGGTTCCCGGCTCGCTTGCTCCTCGGCTTCGCCTGCGGGGCATCGCGCGCGCTGCGCTGGCACGCAGGCCCCGCCTGGGGCCTGCTGCCGCCTTCGGCGGCACCTGCTCGCCATCGCTGCCGCGCCGAAACCGTGGGCGGATGGGCTTCGCCCATCATATCCGCCCATCGCAGCTCGGCGGCAGCCCGACCGCTGCGCGACGGGGCCCCTGAAGCCTGGGTTGTTCTACGGACTCCGCTCATGGATTGAGCCACCACGTGCGGTCGCGCAGCATCTCGGCGGTGACGAAGTCGGTCACCGGCGGACCGTTGGGCAGGTTGCTGTTGAGCTTGGTCACCATCTTGCGGCGCACGTACTTGTCGGTGTCGCTCTTGCTGTTCCACTTCGTGCCCGAGAGGTTGGTGTCGAAGGTCTTGCCGGATGGCACGCGATTGCCCACCTGGATGATCTTGACCTCGCCGAGCCGGGAGATGCCGACGCGGAACATCGGCGTCATCGAACGCAGCGCCATCTCGGCGGTCGGGAACACATCGTCATCGCTGGGGGCATCCGGCGCCAGGGTGATGAGGAAGTAGCCGGTACGCGGCTCGAATGACACCGCCTCGTGGTTCTCCTTCAGCCAGCTGATCAGCCAGCCGAAGTACTGGTTGCACATGTCGCCCATGGCCACCTCCGACTGCGTACCCTTCACGGCGTTGAACGGGTCGCGGAACAGCTTCGTCCACCAGCCGCCGTCGATGTTGCGGCCCCACCAGTGGCGCAGCTCCATGAAGGCGGAGTCGCTGACCGAACCGTCAGGGCGGAAGATCAGGTAGTAGTCGAGCCACTCGGCGTTGACCACCGGCCGCGGCTGGCCTTTGGTGAGCAGGCGGTACTTGGCGTTGACATCATCGACCAGGGTGGGTTTGTTGATCGCCGTGTGGTAGATCCAGCCGTCGGCATTGCTGTCCATGTAGATGTCGCGGTCGCGCGGGTTGACCGAGCCGGTGATCAGACCGTCATCGCCCTCATAGTAGAAGCCGGAGTGGCTGATGACCTTGCCCTGGCGGGTGCGCGGCTGGTATTCCTGGATGCCGTCGCCGGTGGGTGCGACCATCTGCAGGGTCGGGTCATAGCCGCCCCAGCCGCGCAGGCGCTGGTTGGTGGCGTCCCAGAAGCCGAACCACGGCCGCGGATAGGTCGCCGGGTAGGTGTCGCCCTGGCCGCGGTAGCCGCCGTCGTCCTGGTCGTTGAGCGCGAGGAAGCGCACCTTGCCGGGCGGCAGCACATGCTTGTCGCCGCTCCACGCGCGGTTGACGTCGCCGAGGAACTGGTGCACCGGCCGTTCCTTCCAGCCCGGCGCGCTGTCGTCATGGCCGGGGCCGGTGCCGTTGTAGTCGCGGCTGGGCAGCGGGTAGGTCGGCGAGCCGTTGTTGCCCATGTCCCAGTTGTCCTCGTGCGGCCCGAGGATGCGGTACCAGTGCCCGCCGCTGCGGTTGTTGAGCACCAGGCCGCTGCTGCCCGGCGCATTCTGGATGTTGAAGGCCAGGGCGTAGGCCGCCTTCTTGTCGATCGCCAGGTTGCGCGCCAGGCGCATGGTCGCGGCCAGCTCGTCGGCGGCGCCCTTGACCTGGGCGAAGCGCAAGTCGCCCTTGGGGATCGCGAAGGTCATGCCCATCGCCAGGACGATGATCGCCACGACGATGAGCAGTTCGACGAGCGAGAACGCCTGGCGCATGCGCGGGAGACTCATTGGCCGACGAGCTGCTTGTTATAGGGTAGCAGCGAGATGTTGTCGTGGTTGTAGCGCGTGGTCGTGCCGCTGGTCGCGTCATGGCCATCACGGTACCAGGTGAACCTCCCATCCGGACCGGCGCTCCACAGTTCGACATCGAGTTCGAGCTTGGGCGCGGCGTAATGGCGCATGTCGGAGTGCATCAGATTGGACACGTCGGGGAAGTACTGTGCATCGACCGGCGTCGGCTGGCCGTTGCCGGCATCGGACTTGGAGAGGATCGTGCGCCCGGTCGGAGCCAGGCCGTAATAGGCGGAATTGAAGGGGAAGATGGTGCGGTTGATCGGCGAGGCGGTGGTCCCGCGCACCCCGGGAAGGATCTGTCCGATGTAGATCAGCGGCCGGCCGAAGTGGTCCTTGATCGCCTCATTGTCGATGAAGCGCTTCTCCAACTCGCCGCGCAGGTAGTCCGCGGCCCAGCCAGGGGACCCACCGCTCTGCAGATCGCCGTCCGGCACCAGCCGGGTGGTCGACAGGTCGATGGACTTGAGCGGGATCTTCACCCCGCACACCTTGGCATGCCCCACCGCCACCGCCATGCGCGCGCGCTCCTGGCCCATCTGGTTGAGCAGCGCCGCCAGGCTGAGGCGGTAGTCATCGGCGTCCCAGCCGGCGAAGTTGATGTGATGGACGCTGTAGGGCGACTCGATGATCCAGGCCTTGCGGAAGGCGTTGGCCGAGAGCGTCGCCGGCTGCACTTTGCCGAACGGATCGAGCGGATCGGCGGTATTGGTGCAGTCGTAGGCGTACTGCTTCGACGCCCAGTCCATGTCGGCGCGCACCGCCGTGACCTCGAGGGCGGTCATCTCGCGGCCGAGATGGTAGGCGAGGCGGTTGGTCCAGGCCTCGCCGGCGCCAACGTCGGCGTAGGACTGCTGGTAGGGGAAGCCGCCGATGTCGGCCTTGAACAGGCGCAGGCCGGTGTCGACCTTGGCCATGATCGCCTGCGTGGCGGTGATGCCGGCGCTGCGCTTGGCGAACTGCATGACGGTGATGAGCATGCCCATGAGCAGCGCGATGATCGCCAGCACGACGAGCATCTCGACCAGGCTGAAGGCGGACTTGCGCACGGCGGTCACTTGCTGTTCGCCCGGTAGATCCAGCGGTCGGCGTTGGCCGGATCGGCGTCGACGGCGTCGCCCTTGCTGCGCGGCCGGCCCAGCGACCAGACGTAGGCGAAGGGCTCGCTGCCACGCGCGTTCCAGTCGTCCTGCGGCGCCGGCTTGTCGGCGGTGCCGTCCATGTCGTCATCGAGCACGTAGAGGATCGGGCGGTACCAGCCGTCGACGATGACATGGCCGCCGTTGGCCATGTCGAGGTCCTTGCGCGTCACCGCCAGGCCGGCGCTCTCGAGCAGGTTGCCGACCCACGACTTCTCCACGCCGTTCGCGTCATAGGCGATCTGCTTGTCGGCCTGCGGTGGCGGATAGCGCCGCTTGCGCTCTTCGCCGCTGTAGGCCTCCATGGCGATGACCAGCCCATCGATGGTGGCACGTGTGCTGGTGGCGCAGGCGCGATGCCGCAGCAGGGTGACCGCCGGCATGATCAGGGCGACCAGCACCAGGATGATGGCGATGACCACGAGCAGCTCGGTCAGGGTGAAACCGCTGGCGGGACGACGGCTCGACTGCGGTTGGGGTGTCATCCACCCGCCAGCATAGCTGGACCGCGCCGGCGCGCACCTGCCCGAAAAAGCGGCCCCGACCCCCTCCGATGAACGGCGAGGCAACGGGCTGTCAACGGTATGGGACATGGCGTGGCAATGGGGAAGTGTCGGCAGAGGACGACATACTAACACGGTAAATCACCGTGCGATCTCTTCAACGGTTTCGATGGCCGACGGTGTGCCATGCGCGCTTCCACGCGCCCGGCCGCAGCCCGCCCAGCGCATTCAACGGATTCGATCCGACGGCTGGTCACCGCCCCTGACCACCCGGCGTTCCCGCTCCATGCCCGCACTCCGCCCCGGCCTCATCCTCCTCGTCTGCGCCGCCCTTCCGGCAGGCGAAGCCGTCCTGACCATCGCCGAACCCGCGGCGCCGACCGCCGCCCAGGCGCGCAAACCCGAGCGGACGCGCTGGAGCTGGAACCAGGCCATGGCCGAGGTCGGCGCGACCGGCGACCTGACGTGGAAGCCGCAGGCCTTCCGCTTCGAACCTGGCGCCAGCGTCAAGCACATCGACTTCGCCGGCGGCGATGACGGCGGCGACGGCTCGCAGGCCAAGCCGTGGAAGCACCACCCCTGGGACGCCGAGGCCAGCGGCAACGCCAAGGCGTGCAGCGGCGGGCATACCTACGTGTTCAAGCGCGGTGTCGCCTACCGCGGCCAGCTGCGACCGGCCGAGTCGGGTGCCGCCGGCAAGCCGATCCGCCTGACCAGCGACCCCGCCTGGGGCGCCGGCGAGGCCGAGCTGCTCGCGACCCTGCCGGTGACCGGCTGGAACAAGGGCGCAGCGCCGGCAGGCATGCCCGAAGCGGACAAGGTCTGGCACGCCGACGTCGCCTTCCTGCCGCGCAATCTCTGGGTGGTGGGCAAGGATGGGGCATGGACGCGCATCCCGCTCGCGCGTACGCCGAACTGGACGGTCTCCAACCCCGAGGATGTGATGAGCGAATGGTGGACATGGGAACAGCCGGAGTGGTGGACTGGGAAATGGCAGATCGACTGGAAGGGCACCACCTTCGGCGCCAAGCGCGCGCACATGGGCATCGACACCCGGAATCTCAGCGGCACCGCCGACGACTACGTCGGCGCCATCGTCCGCACCGAATACGGCATCGTCATGGGCACGCCCTTCCCGACCAAGGTCGAGGGCTTCGACGCCGCCAAGAAGGGTCTGATCTTCCAGGGCATCTGGACTGGCGACTCCGAGAAGATCCTCACCCGCAACCGCTACTACCTCGAGGACAAGGCCAACTTCCTCGACAGCGCCGGCGAATTCTGGGTCGAGCGCACAGGCGGCGGCGGACGCGTCTTCCTGCGCCTGCCCGGCGACGCCGATCCGACGAGCGCGCGCATCGAGGCCGGGCGCTGGACCAGCCACATCGAGGCGACGCAGCTCAACCATGTCGACATCTCCGGCCTCGCCTTCCGCGGCGGCAACACCGCCTGGGAACTGTGGCAACCGGCCTGGGGCCATCCCGAGGTGGCCAACGCGGCGGTGCGCGTGCTCGGCCCGTGCGAGGGCCTGCGTGTCGCCAACTGCACCTTCGAGCAGCTCCCTGGCCGCGCCCTGCGCGTCGATGCCGGCAAGCCCGGACTGGCCTTCGGCGGGCTGGTCTTCACCGACAACGACCTGCGCTTCCTCGACCAGGGCATCGTCGAGGTGAAGGCCAGCGGCAAGGGCGATGTGCAGGTCCTGCGCAACCGCACCTTCATGACCGGCCTGCGCCCGCACCGGCAGATGCACGGCCACGGCATCATCATCGAGTTCCCCGAGACCATGCAGGTCGCTGGCAACATCCTCGACCGCACCTACGGCGCCGGCATCTTCGTCTTCGGCGGCAAGGGCAGCGGCGACCGCCGCGACGTGCCGCTGTCGCGCAGCCTGGTGCACGGCAACCGCGTCGTCGATTCGCTCCTCGCGGCCAACGATTGGGGCGGCATCGAGACGTGGCAGAGCGGCCCGCACTACGTCTTCAACAACATCAGCGGCAATGCCAACGGCTACTGGAACTGGGCCGCCAGCAAGGACAAGCCGGGCAGCGCCCGGCTCGGCTTCAACTACTACTTCGACGGTTCGTTCAAGAACTGGGTGTTCAACAACGTCGCCTGGGGCAACGCCGTCGATCCGACCAGCCCGCTGTGCAGCCACGCCGCCTTCTACCAGGCGGTGCCGACCATCCACAACGTCTTCTTCAACAACACCGCGCACGGCTTCCACGTCGCCTCGAACTGGTCGCCGGCCGGCGGGCGCAATCTCTTCCTCGGCAACCTCTTCGCCGCGATCAGCGGGCCGGTATTCCAGCACGGCAAGCTCAAGGAGGACAAGGGGCCGCAGCCGGCGCAGTACCCCTACGATACCGTCGCCTTCGCCCGGAACGTCTTCGCCGCCTGCACCGGCAAGGTCTTCGGCCACTTCGAGGCCAGCGGTACGGCCTACGCCGATGCCGCCGCCATGGCCGCGGCGCTGACCCAGCGCAAGGCCCTGGCCGACGGCCTCGGCACGCAGGTGGCCGAGGTGCCGCTGCCCGGCGCCGCCAAGCGCGACTTCCGCCCGGCCAAGGGCTCGCCGGCGACCGACTCCGGGGTGAAGGTCTATGTGCCCTGGGCCCTGGCGCGCACGGTCGGCGAGTGGCAGTTCCGCCGTAATAACACCGATCCGACGGTGGCGCTCGATGATTCGTGGTATCCGGGCGACTACCACGCCAAGCGCGAGGATTACCACACTGCACCGGTGTGGAACCTGCGCGGCGATGGGCTGACCGCTGCCAGCTGGGTCGACGGCCCACTTGAGGACTGGACCGCCGGGGCACTGCGTCTGGATGGCAAGCAACGCCTGGTGCTGACCCAGGTGGCGATGACCGCGACCTACGAATTCGATGCCGGCAAGCAGGGCCGACAGAAGGCCGAGGGTAGCCAGCTCAACAGCCCGGACGGCACGGCCGGCAACCTGATCATCGAACTGTGGCTGCAAGCCGAAGCCGGCCAGGGCGTGTGCGCCGTCGTGCGCAAGATGGACGCCAAGGCCGGCTACCAGGTGGCCCTGAACAAGGCCGGCGGGGTCAGCTTCGCCGTCGCCGCCGGCGGCGTGCGCGGCGAGGCGGCGAGCGGTGCGCGCATCGTCGATGGGAAGTGGCACCACGTCCTCGCTGAGCTCGACCGCCAGGCCGGCGTCGTGCGCATCTTCACCGACGGGGTGAAGAGCGCCGAGGCGCCGATGGGCGTCAGCGTCGATGCCTCGCTGACATGCGGCGCCGATCTGGTGGTCGGCGAGGGATTCCGCGGCATGCTCGAGTTCATGCGCATAGCCCGCAGCAGCCTGGCCGAGAGCCGCACCTCGATCGAGGAGCTGTGGGACTGGCAGACCGACGGTCCCTTCCTGCGCGATTTCGCCGGCCGCGCTCCGGCCGGCAAGGCCCGCGACGCCGGCGCCTTCGAGGCTCCATGAATGCCGGCGCCATCCTGCTCCTGCTCCCTGTCCTCGCCGGAGCGGCGGTGACCGAACTGCCCTCGGTGCTCGGCAATGGCATGGTGCTGCAGCGCGAGCGCAGCGTACCGGTGTGGGGCTGGGACGCGCCCGGCACCATCGTGAACGTGTCCTTCCGCGGTGCCGAAGCCAAGGCGACAGCCGGCGCCGATGGACGCTGGGAGGCGCTTGTGCCCACCGGCAAGGCGGGCGGCCCTTTCAGCCTCGCCATCGCCGGCAGCTCGCGCCATGAACTCGCCGACGTGCTGGTCGGCGAGGTGTGGATCGCCGGCGGGCAGAGCAACATGTGGTGGCAGCTCAGCAACTGCGCCGATGCCGCAACCCACATCAATGCGGCGGCGGCACCGCAGCTGCGCTGGTACGACGCCAACACCGGCGATCGCGAGGCCGGCTGGAACGCCGAGCAGCCGCAGCGCACGGTCAAGGCGTCCTGGGTGGCGAGCAGCCCGCAGACCGCGCCCGGCTTCGCCGGCACCGCCTGGCACTTCGCCCGCCAGCTGCAGGCGAAGCTCAACGTGCCGATCGGCATCGTCCATCTCGCCGTGCCGGGCACGGCGGTCGAACCGTGGATCAGCGCCCCGGCCCTGCGCGGCGAATTCCCCGAGGTTGTCGAGCTCAACGAACGCCGCCGCGCCAATCCAGGCGGTGAGAAGGCGCCCAAGGCGGTGCAGTGCAGCACCCTGTTCAACGGCATGGTCGCGCCCTGTGCGCCCTTCGCCGCACGCGGCTTCCTGTGGTGGCAGGGCGAGAGCAACTCCGAGCGCTTCGGCGCCTACCGTTCCCTCTTCCCCGCCCTGGTCAGCGACTGGCGCCGCACCTTCCGCCTGCCTGACGTCCCCTTCCTCTTCGTCGAGCTGGCCGGCTTCGGGACGAAGGCAAACGGCCCGGTCGAGGACGCACCGTGGCCGGCCCTGCGCGACGCGCAGCGCGCCGCCCTGCGTCTGCCCGGCACCGCCATGATCTGCAC
>Ga0172380_10004188_pt1 | contig 18821 bp, 22 predicted proteins | sample Leawe162metaG_FD_119747 | JGI IMG/M metagenome (GOLD analysis project Ga0172380, IMG submission 119747) | Leachate microbial communities from a municipal landfill in Southern Ontario, Canada - Leachate well 162 metaG | ecosystem: Engineered > Solid waste > Landfill > Unclassified | place... | reverse complement strand
TAAGCAGTATTATTATTTTTTCTCTTTTTTCTGTAGAGAGCCAGAACGATAAAATTCCCATAAAAAATATAACCACTCCCAAGATGGCCAAACCCCCCATTAAAGTTTTTAGCCATTCCGATTGTTCAATGAGCATTTTGTAAGCACCTCCAGACATCTATCTGGCTATTTATTGAATAACTCAATTATGACGATATGTCAAATCAAAAAAAAGCAGAGCTCTCCGATTAAGAAGAGCCACTGGAAATAAAAAGAAGGAACAACAAAAGTACAATTGTCAGCAGTAAGGAACCGTTCATTCCTACCGCAAAAGAAAAGTAATCTACGTTTTTCGTAATATCACCTCCGCTACCTTATTAATATTACATCTCTTTCTCATTGTCAATCAAGGGTTGAAACAGCTCTCTTTCTGTTGTAGGATAATCATATGAAATATCACATCGTCACCTTCGGTTGCCAGATGAACCGTTCCGATTCGGAAAGAATTGCCTCGGTTTTGGAAGGCATGGGATATGCGGAAACCCTTAACTTAAAAGAGGCCGATTTGGCTGTATTGAATATGTGTTCTGTAAGGCAATCGGCGGTTGATCGAGTTTACGGACTCACGCCCCAGATAACAGCCCTTAAAACGAAGAATAAGGGCTTTAAAGCGGTATTAACGGGCTGTATTTTGAAGCCGGAAAGAGCCAAATTGGAGGCTGTTTTCGACTTTATCCTTGATAAGGAGGATTTGACCAACTGGCCCCAATTACTCAAAGGAAAAGAGATAAAAACAAGAAAAACAGACTATCTTAAAATAACCCCCAAATACGGAAACAGTATTCAAGCTCTTGTCCCCATTTCCAACGGCTGCGATAATTTCTGCACCTATTGTGCCGTTCCTTTTACCAGAGGGAAATTGATCTCCAGAAATCCCAAAGACATTATTAAAGAAGTTAATGATTTGGTTACTAAAGGATACAAGGAAATCTGGCTTTTGGGGGAAAACGTCAACAGCTATAATTCCCATGGTTTTAATTTTGTAAAACTGATTAAAGAAATTGATAAGATAGAAGAAAAGTTCTGGTTGCGTTTCACCAGTCCCCATCCCAAAGACTTTTCCGATGAATTAATCAAAACATTGTCGGAAAGCAAGAAGTTTGTTCCCTATCTCAATTTGCCCGCTCAATCCGGAGACAATACGATTTTGAGAAAAATGAATCGCCCGTATACCAGAGAGAAATACATTGCTTTAATTAAGAAGATAAGAAAGGCATTTAAGAATAATATCAGCATTTCCACCGATATTATTGTCGGCTTCCCGAGTGAAAGCAAAGAACAATTCAAAAACTCGGAAAAATTGATGAGAGAAGTCGAATTTGACATGGCCTTTATCTCCGAGTATTCTCCCCGCCCCCAGTCCTTTGCTCATGAAAAACTGGAAAATGATGTTTCTAAAAAAGAGAAGCAAAGCAGATTCCAATCTCTGACTAAAATATTAAAGAAGACGGCTTTGAAAAACAACAAAAAGTTTCTCAACAAAGAAGTGGAAGTTTTGGTTTTGGAAAAAGACGGAGAATACTACAACGGAAGGACAGAACAAAACAAACCGATAAGATTCAAGTCCGATAGTGTTTTAAAAGGATTTGTTAGGGTTAGGATTAAGAAAGCAACCACTTGGAATCTGGAGGGAGAAGTCATCAAACCTAAATTGGTCGTGGTTTTGGGTCCGACCGCTTCCGGCAAGACTGACTTGGCTGTATCTTTAGCTAAACAATTCAATGGAGAATTGATTTCAGCCGATTCAAGGATGATATATAAAGGAATGGATATCGGGACTAATAAGCCGAAAGAACCTCATCAGATGATAGACATTGTTTCTCCTGACGAAGATTTCAATGTGGCTTTGTATAAGAAAATGGCAGTGGAAAAGATTAAAGAAATACAAGAAAAAGGAAAACTCCCCATTTTGGTCGGAGGAACCGGACTATATATTAAATCAATTGTTGAAAACCTCGACTTCCCTGCTATTAAAGCCGACAAGAAACTGAGAAAAGAGCTGGAAAAGAAAACAGCGGAGGAACTCTTTAAGATGTACCAGAAGATAGACAAGAAAGGAGCGGAGATAATAGACAGGAATAATAAAAGAAGATTAATCAGGGCAATCGAAGTCTGCCTTTCAACCAATGAGTCCTTTTTCAAAGAAAGAAAAGGAGAACAACTGTTTAATGTTCTTCAAATAGGAATCAAGGTTGACAAAGAGGAATTGGAAAAGAGAATATCAAAAAGAGTTGATTTGATGTTCAAGCAAGGGCTGGAAAAAGAAGTGAAGAAGCTATACAAGAAATACGGATTTAAGATATATCCCATGCAAACCATCGGTTATCAGGAATGGCAGGATTATTTCAAGGGCTTGATATCTAAAGAAGAGGTTAAAGAAAGAATCAAAATCAATACTTTTAATTTCGCTAAAAGACAGATGACCTGGTTTAAGAAGGATAAAACGATTAAGTGGATTTAGATTTTCTCTATTAATCTTATCATTCTTTCTATTTCTTCCTTATTCGGCTTTTTGTTGCGTAAAGTTCTAAAAAAAGCTGGTAAATGTTCAACTATGTCTTTTTCGGAAAGAATTTCCTTGGGAATCATGCCTTGGGCCACAATGGCTTGGTCTGTAAAGTCTTGAATTTCTTTTCCTTTTAATCCCAATACCTTTGCCCATTTGTTTAAAATAACAATATTTGAAGGAGGAAACATTTTCCCTCTTTCTATTTTACTCCAATTGCTCGGATCATATTCGGTTAATTTGCAAACATCCCTTAAACTTAATTCTTTTTTAATCCTCAAGCTTTTTAAAAGATTGCCGAAGTTGGTTTTAGCCATAATTGTTTTGTGGTTTAATTTTACCACAGTAGAAATATTTGTCAAGTTTTGTAAATATTAATTTAAATTATGTATAAAAAAGAGCCGGAAATTACTTTATTTAGGGATGCCAACAACGTTAGCAACGATAAGTAATTTCCAGCCATCATTGGTGGTTTCGATAAATAAACCTGTTCCTATCATATCGAATTTTTGACTTTCTGTTTCCGCTTTTTCCGGATCCATTAGGCAGGGGTCGCAATATTCAACCTCTTCCAGCCATCTTTTGATATGCTTAACAGATTCTTTGAAACCATTGGTCAGCAGTCCTTTATTCAGATAAAGCTCACCTTTTTTCATTTTTTTTCGTGAACCATCGCTCATGATGGCATCTTTTTCAATTAGCAATTCGAATTGTCCGTTTTGGGCAATACGGATGGTATGGTCGACGCTTCGTATGGCCTTGCCTCCGTCAACTTTGTCGCCGATTTTCACATCTTTTGAGAAATTCTCGCTCTTAATCCACCATTCAAGGAAGCTAAGAACGTTTTCCTCCTCAAATCCGTACGCAAATGCTTTAATCTGCATCTTCAAACCACCTTTTAAGGTTTGTGCCATATTACTATTTCAACTGTCTATTGTCAATTAACAAAAACCGACTAAAATAGTCGGTCGTTTGTTTGCAATATCGTCTTTAAGGCTTGGCCAAGGTGCTCACAAACACCCCGATATAGTATGGCCACAAGATTATCGCCAATACCCCGTTCCAGAACGGCAAGTGCAGGAACCCAATAGTGAAGAGCCATCCGGCAAACCACGAAAAGGCCAAAGGATTATTGGTTTCCACCTTTATTTTTTCCATATTAATTCTTTAATTTATTTAAAGTGTAATTGCTCAAACTGCTTAAAGCGACAAGCAGGATGATGAATTTGAACAGCCATCCGATGAAAGGTATGAATGATATCATTCCGAAGATGATAACGGAAAGAATGATAATCCACCAATTGAGCTCTCCTTTCTTGAAAACATTTATGCACAATTGGGCGAAGATAAGATTGGCTATGATTGAGGAGACAATCAGAAGGGCGACATACAATATCCCTCCGATTACTCCCAAAGGAGCTCCGATGATTGTGATAAAGCTGAGGATGACTGCCGCCGGGACGACGATAAGGATTACAAATCCTTTGCCGGCATTCTTCCAGAAGTTGGAAACACCTTCTTTAATGATTACTTCGGTTTGTTTTCTGAAAAAATAGAAGAATATCAGAGCTGCAAAAATAATTGCTGATAGTTTTGTAATAAGGGCGAAGGTCATAAAGCCCATCATCGGTTTAGTGTCCGAGCTCTTTTCAAAAGCTGTTGTTTTTGTGAATTCAACGGTTCCGTTGACTTTGGCTCCTTGTTCCAAGACAGCTTCCCTGGGAGAAGAATATTCAAAGTTGCCGTTAATCATCGCGTCCGGTCCTATCTTTATACTCTGGGCGGTGATTGACAGGTCTCCGTTAACTTTTCCGTTTATATATACGTCTCCTCCGCTTATAGACAGTTTTCCATTGCTTTCACCTCTGTAATTGATATTTCCGCCGGATATTTCAATGTCTTTTCCGATGGTTGAGCCGGGCAGAATAATCACCTGGCCTCCGGCAACCAGCAAATCCCCTCCTATGACATTGGAGATTGTAACGGTTCCTCCGGCCACCCTCTCATCTCCGGAAACCTTTCCGCTTATATTCAAACTTCCTCCGGCCGCCATCAGGTCTTCTTCAACCGGACCGGATACGGTTACATTGCCTCCGGCAGCGAACAAATCTCCTGTTACCGTACCGGAGATGTTAACGTCGGAACCGGCAACATATAGATTGTCGTTTATCGTCAAACCGGGAGCGAGATAGTAGTTATCTTCGGATTCGCCCGTGGCACCATTGGCCAAAAAAGGAGCAACGATTAAAAATGCTGCCAAGATACCAGAGAACAGTTTTTTATTCATATTATTTATGCTTATTTATTATAATCTGATTATATCACAAATAAAAAAATATAAAATAAAAATCGCTGTTTATTTAACATCATTTTCTCTTTTAGCTTTCTTTCCTTTTATTGCTCCCTTTATTCTATTACTGGCCAAAGAACCGCAATCAAGAGTGCCTATTGCAGTCACCATCGCTTCTTTTTCTTCGGCATTAAGCGAAGGTTTTTTCATTATTTTCATTAAAACACTGATTGCTTTTTTGTATTCCATGATTTTTGTTCTATTAAAGCCCCAGCTCACCGGCAATACTCTGCAGAGAAGATAATCCTATTTGCAAAAACTCTTCCAGTGGTATTAAAGCTTTTTCGCATTCTAAAACATTATCTCTATTACAATTAGAAGCAAATGATTTATTCTTGAATTTCTTTTTTAATGATTCAATGGTAACGCTTTGAAGCTTCTTATCCGGCTGGACAAGAGCGGATGCGATTATAATCCCGGTAAGGGTTTCCGCTGCAATTAAACAATACTGCACTCTATTCGAGCGTTGCTTTGTTAAAAGATCGGGAATTGATTCCAATCCATAGCCATGAGAAGCTATGGTTTCAATTAAGAAATCACTTCCTCCCGCATTTCTAAGTATTTCCTCTGATTTTATACAATGTTCGCTCGGATTGTCTTTGGTCAAACCCCAATCAATATCATGCAATAGGCCGATTATTCCCCAAGTCTCTTCATCCTCATTTAATCTCCTTGCTATCGCACGCATAAAAACTTCGGTCTCTCTGAGATGAAGTTTTGTAACGGGTTCAGATATATATTTATCAACCAATTCCTGGGCCTGTTTATATGTTAAATTTAATTCTTCCATTGGGATTATTATAACATAAAAAACGACAAGAGTCGCTTTTGTGTTTAATTTTAATAAAAAAATGGGTCAATAATGACCCCTGTCTTCTCTTGCCTTGTCGTGTATAACACTCATGGCTGCAAGAAGACCAAGCTGCTGGACCGGCGTGTCAACGTTGTGACAGCTGAATTCGCAACCTCTTCCGAATGATGAACTTTCCGAAGGATGGATTCCGCAACGATCGCCCGAGAAGTTGATTAATAGCCAGGCATTAGCTTCAACGCTTACCCAGAATTCATCTCGGAAAAGATCCTTGTTTTCTCTGTAATAGCAATGGAAGTGAATGGCTTTCATCGCTTTCACAGCCTCTTCGAAGACTTGCTTCCTCCTTTCCTGGTTGTTGTGGATATAGCGGAGGTAATTGCAGAATTCTGCGCTCCACACCCCGCCGATACCGGATCCTCCCATTTCACTTGAGCATACAATATCCAGAGCAATCAATTGATTGGCTCTTGATGTTGTTTCCTCTTCGGGAGAATACATTTGAGGGCATCGGAACAAAACTGCCAAGCTGGCCGAAACTGCGGAGATTGATTTGTAGTCGTGCGAAATTTCTTTCTTGGTTCCTTCGCAATAAGAGCAGGGATATCCGAAGTAGTCGTCCTTTCCTGTTCCTTTGCAATGCGGACAAGTTTTGTCGGTTACAACATCAATAGGAGGAATAGCGAAGAATATCTCCACAAACTCCCCCGCATCTCTTTTGATTCCGGCATGGTCAAATCCGAAGAATTGGACATCGTCAGGCATCTTTAAAAATTCTTGGAATTTGAACTTCTCCAGAAGAAAAACAATCATTTGCTTGTCTTCAAGAAGATTGGCCACTTCTTTGTGTATTCCAACGGCTATACCAAGCGGATTATCCCTAAAGGATATCCAGCACCAGCAAGGGACGTCCTTGCGTTCCATTTCTACTCTCAGCATGTAAACATCACCCGATTAAATGAACTAAAAAACTGTAACAAAAGAATACAATAAAAATAAGGATATGTAAAGGTTTTTTGTGAAAAACTTTAAATGAAAAACTTAAAACCTTCAATTAATAAGTTAATGCTAAAATACAGGAGAATCAAGGCAAATATCTTAAAAACAACAGGAACAACCTTTTCTTTGGTTAAAAAGCTCCTGAATCGGGAAAAGAGGAAGGTCCAGAACACAGTTGTACTAATCCATCCCAATTCAAAAAACAAGAGGAACAAGATATGGCCTTGCGGAACCCGTTCTTTTAACAAGAAGGCAGTAGGAACGCAGATGGTAATCCAGAATATCCAAAGTGAACTGTTTAATACCGTTAAGGTGAAAATCTTCCCAAAAGAGAATATTTCCCCTTCATCACTCCCAATCCTTTCTATCTTCCATACCTGAAGAGCGAGATATATTAAAACAACCGCTCCGGCAAAGGAAATGAGATAAAAGAATGATTGAGGAACATTAAAAGAAAAGAAGATTGTTAATATGAATACAGCCACTATGATTTCAGACAGAGAAGCCCTCAATATCACTATTAAGCTCTTAGCAAATCCCCTCCTCATTGATTCGGTAAAGGCAGCCGTCAATATCGGTCCGGGAATAGAAGCCCCTATCAATCCCAAGACAAATATGCTGATGAGTTGAGTTGATAAATCCATGATTGTGTCAAAATTAGCTCAACCGCCTAGTTTATTAAAAATTCCGACCAAGCACTACCATCGCCACTAGGAACACCTAATACTAAAAATTGTTTAGGTCTTGTTATTGCTACATATACTGTTCTTAATTCTTCCTGTAATAAATTATTTTTTTCGCATTCGCTCATCATGGTTTTATATTTTTTTCTTCCACCATTACTATCCAAAATAACTAGAGTTGCCTCAAAAGTTTCACCTTTTGCCGAATGTATTGTTCCTACTCTTATGGGCAAATTCGATGGCTCACAATTAATTGAACTGCCAAAAATATCTTTAATTAATAGATTTCCCCTTCCTTTTTTAATGGCATCTATATTATCTATTTTAAATTTTCTCCTAGACACAGAAGAAAAAGATAACAGCCAATTTGATATGCGTTCCGATGTCGATGGAGATTCTTTTATAATGCTATACATAAATTTCCGCCATTTTACTAATCCGTTTTTTTCAATAAGTTTTTTAATTCCCTCCCTAGAATAGTTTAATTTAGTTAAAACTTCGAAACATCCTTTTTCGAATATTTTATGTCCAATTTTATAATCTCCTTTTTCAATTAAATAAAGACCTTCGCAAATATTTTTACACCAACTAAAACCATCTCTCCAAATATCGAAATAATCTTCAGTCGAAACAGGTAAGGTGTTATCAAACAAGCCATTGATATTGTTTACAATCTTTTTCTTTCTGCATAAGATAGAAACACTTTTTTTATCTAAAGGAATGTTAAAATAAGAACATTTATCTAAAAAATATTCTTTAATGTTTGATAAGTCATCGTATTCTATTATTTCTGGTTGAACCATTGAGCTTGATACATCTAGAGAAACTGCACTAGCAGGATTTGGTAAGGTTGATAATTTATAGACAAAATTACAAATATTTTGAGAGCTTCTTCGACATTCGTCTAATTGACCTAAGTTCCACTCATTACATTTTTTTATAAATAATTCTGGATTTGCATTATTCCATTCAAAAATAGCCTGATCCGGATCACCCACCATAAAAATTTCTTTTAATCCTGCCCTTGATAACTCGTCTATAATTGCCATTTGTATTTCTGTTGTATCTTGAGCCTCATCAATAAGTAATATGGGAAATCTACCCACTAAAGATTTGACGATTTGAGGATATTCTTTAATTATCTTTAGTGCAAAGTAATTTGCGTCATGTTGATTGGCATATCCTCGCTTCAATAAAGAGTTTTTAGTTCTTTTGATGGCAGACAAAGCTCCTGCGTTGGATGGCGGTGCTGGATAATTTTGAGTAAAGATAAAATTCCCATCTATGTTAAATGATGACCTGTCAAAATATTTTTCTCCTATATTTCTTCCATGCCATTTTTCATGTGGTTCTCCAACTAAAACTGGCCTCCGATTGCAACCCATAACCAGATGTCCGAATGGAAGAAATATATAGTGATTAATAAAACTATCTATCGTTCCTAAAAAATGAGGATACTTAATAGAAGTGTTGTCAAATTTTACTAAATTTTTTTCAATTTCTTGCCAAGCGGTATTCGTGAAAGATAAAGTAGCTATTCCGATATATTTTTCTTTCCATTTTAAAATTTTATTCGCTAATCTCGCCGCGACCACAAAAGTCTTGCCGCTGCCAGGACAAGCCTTGATTACCACTCTATCCGAATCAATAAAAACAATTTTTTTCTGTTTTTCGGATAATGAATTGAACATCTTTATATATTTTTATTATTATCCTGGGTTACCCATTCTATAGAATTTTTAATATATTCGGGAATAGAAAAATTACTAACATTAATTCTAGAAGCTAATTTTTGGGCAAATTCTCCCTTATCTTTATTTGACTCTAATTTTTCTAAAAACTCATCAGCATTTTTTATCTCTGTCTTTGGATGCATTCCCTTATAAACTTCCTTCATTATTTTAGAATTTTGAGTAGATTCTTTAAATAAATCATATTCAAAAGTTTTTTTAGATAATTGCACATTAAGAATGTCTGACTTTAATTCTAGTGCATTCTTTGCTCTTTCAGATATACTGGCGACACTAGTGCTGTCCGAATCTGTGACAATAACGCACCTACTATTTAATCTTTTTTTACTATCCGTCGAATTAAATATTTTTGCAAAATGACTAAAAGATATACCCCCCACGTTGACTATCTCTACGCCCCACTTTGTAAGATTGTGTGCATCTTTATCATTCTTTTTTTCTCCCATAATTTTAGCAAAAACTGGAAAAAGCAAAGATTCGGATATTCCTTCCACTAAAATAACTCCGTTAGCAAAAAACAGTTGTGCTTTTGTCACATCAAGAAATCTATGCAAATAAGACCTATCGTCTTCATCAAGGTTGGAATTTTTTAATGACAATGTATGAATTTCGTTATTAATGTTCTGAAAAACTATAATAGTATCGAGAAGGGTTTTGGCTGTAATTGTTGGAGAATGAGAGGTAATAAAAACTTGGATATTGTCAGACATCTTTTCAAAATATGAAAATAAAACATTTTGAAGTTGTGGATGTAAATGAGCTTCGGGCTCTTCAATTAGTAATGCCACATAGCTTTCTTTTTCTATATTTTGTATACCCAATAATTCACTCAAAACAGAAGCTATGTATATTCTATTATTATCTCCTAGTCCATTTTGAATAATTTGGAACCATCTTTGATTTACATCATCATCACTTAATGCTGGAAAAACTGGTAATCGAGCCCTTAAGTCTCCAACAATTCTTCTAAAATCTGAATCAATAAACCTTAAATCTATCTTAATTTCTTTACCTTTTATTGAAGATTGATAGAGATGTTCGTTTATTTTTTCCCTTGCCTCCTCTCTTAATTCTTTCCAATCCGGATGTTTGTGTAATAAATCATTTAATGTTTGAGATAGTTCTATCTGATTATTTTCTGGTACTAATTTTTCTAATAAATTTCCTAATTTATTTCCTTTACTAATTTGCAGGTCTCTTGATGCATCTCTCAATGCTCCCAAATATACATGCCTTATTAAATTAAGCATTTCTACTGGAACAACTTGACCTTCGTTGTCTCCTCCCCAGACAGAAGAACGAAATAAATTTCTATCATTTTTTTTCTCAAAGAAAAATCTATAATGAATCTGAAGCTCTAATTGATCACCATTTTTACATAATAAATCATAAAAAATTGACTGCTCTATTTCATCTTCGATTTGAAAAACTAAGTCAAATTCAATTGGTTTTGCTTCAATTGAATAATCAACTCTGTTTATATAAGAGTCATCGGGTTTTACAAAAATACTTTTATCTTGGTCACCCCAAGCAAGGCATATTCTTAAGGCATCTATCATGGCAGTTTTTCCAGAATTATTTTCACCAATAAAAATATTTAAACCTTTGTTTAAAGATAAATTTAAATCATTAATATTTCTAAAATTTCTAATTAAAAAATTTTTAATAAACATAATATATTCTAATAGTAATTATCATTAATGTTTTATAAATTAAAACACCTCAAAATAGAGGTGTCCATTATTATCTATCAAATTAATAATTGTCTTCTTCATAAGGCCTTTTTCAACAACTCAGCTATCATCTGCGGATTGGCCTTCCCCTTTGACGCAGCCATAGTCTGTCCAATCAAGAAAGCGAAAGAATTCTCCTTTCCCGCTTTAAAATCTTCAACCGCTTTGGGATTCTTAACCAAAACCTCCTTGATTATCCCTTCAATTTCACTAGAATCAGTTATTTGAGCCAAACCCTTTTCAGATATAATATCTGAAGGGTCTTTCTGTGTTTTAAACATTTCGGATAAAACAATCTTGGCAATATTGCTTGAAATCTCCCCTTCTGAAACCAAACAAATCAGCTCGGCAAAGTTCTCCGGTGTGATTTTCTTCTCCAAATCAACAGTTTCTTTTTCTTCTTTCAATAAGGCCTGTAAATCAGTTGAAATATAGTTGGAACAAATCTTAGTGGCATTGGAACAACTGGTTTTAGCCCCTTTATCCTCCTGCCATGATTTCAACTCGGAAACAACTTTTTCAAAATAATTGGCTATTTCCATGTTTTGAACATAGAACTCAATTGATTTCGGGTCCAAACAATACTCTTCCTTGAAACGAGACCTTTTTTCTTCGGGAAGCTCGGGTAGTTTTGTCATAATTTTATTTATTTTATCTGAAGATATATTTAAAGGAGGCAAATCCGGCTCCGGAAAGTATCTATACTCAAAAGCATCTTCTTTGCTTCTCTGTTCCATGGTTATTTGCTTGGTATCGTGCCAGCCACGGGTTTCCTGAATCACCTTTTTCCCCGAATCAAGCAACTCCGCCTGTCTTTTAATCTCAAATTCGATTGATTTCTCAACCACTCTAAAAGAATTCAAATTCTTTATCTCCACTTTTGTTCCCAATTCATCAGTTTTACTCAAAGAAATATTGACCTCGCACCTCATCTGTCCCTTTTCCATATCAGCATCGGAAACATCAATATATCGTAAAATCATTTGCAATTCCTGAGCGAACTTCTTGGCTTCTTCCGATGAATTGATATCCGGTTCGGTCACCAATTCCATTAAAGGAACTCCGGCTCGGTTAAAATCAACCAAACTAGACCCTTCTGAAGAATGAAGCAGTCTTCCCGTGTCTTCTTCCATATGAATCCTGTTGATTCGTATCCTTTTAATATCCCCGTTATCCAAATGAATATCCAAATACCCATTCTTGCACAAAGGCATGTCATATTGAGATATTTGATACCCTTTGGGCAAATCGGGATAGAAATAGCTCTTCCTGTCAAACTTGGAATGGGTTTGAATCTCGCAATGCAAAGCCAGCCCGGTTAATATAATATTATCAATCGCTGATTCATTAATAACCGGCAGAGTTCCCGGATGGCCCATGCAAATGGGACAAACATTCTTGTTGGCCGTCTTTTCATCGGGATTGTTCAAGCAAGAACAAAACATCTTGGATTTTGTCTTTGACTCGAAATGTATTTCCAAACCGATCGTTGTCTGATACATATTATTTCTTTAATTCTTTCATTATTGATACTCCGGAAGAAGAGCCGACAATATCAGCTCCGGCCTTAATCATCGCTTTAATATCCTTTAATGTCTTAATGTTTCCCGAAGCTTTAATCAACAGCCCAGGAGCATTCTCTCTCATAATCTTCAAATGTCTGGCCTTTTCAACTAATTCTCTGTTTTCCAAAGGATCTTTGTCAGTCGCCGTTTTAACACAAATCGCTCCGGCTTTTTTAACGATAGAAGAAACCTTGGCAATCTCAGTATCGGTCAGCATTCCCGAAGCTATAATTACCTTGGTGTCCTGTAGTCTACAAATCGCTTTCAAGTCCTTTTCTATTTTTCCCCATCTCTCATGCTTCACATCAATTACATTAATGACAATATCCAAGTCATCAGCCCCGTCAACAACAGCTTTCTTGGCAATCTTTAATCTTTCTTCATGAGTACTATCTCCAATCGGGTCATCAATCAAGACAACCGTCTTAATTCCCGTTCCTTTCAATTGAGTAGCAACCAATTTAACAAATAATGGTCTAACACAAACTCCGCGGAAAGAATCCTCCTTGGCTTCATTGCAAGTTTTAATGATATCTTCCTTCTTGGACTCTTTCCTTATATTCGTATGGTCAATGTATTGGTTTATCTTCATATTCCGAATTTTTTATTTAATATTTCAACAATCTGATTAGAAACATCTTCAATTGATTTTTCTCCGTCAACGATAATCCAATCACAAAAAGTATTGTTGGCCGCTTCTTTTTCATATCCATCAGCCACGGCAGCTAAAAACTTCTTATCCTCTTCGTGTCTATCCAGATTTCCTCCTTTTTCCTTCAATTTTCTATTAAAGGAAGTTTCAGCCGATATCTTGATATATATGCAGATATCGGGCTTGGGCAGTTTGAACATTTCGGCCAATTCCAGCATCTTTTCCAAAGGAAAACCTTTTAGACATTGATAAACAAAAGTAGATGTGAAATACCTGTCCGCTATTATCATACTACCACTTTCAATCATTTTTTGCATATCCTCGACATCCTTGGTAAAGTCGGCGAAATACATCAAAGTTTCCGTACCAACCGGAAAATCATATTTCCTGTGAAGAAAATTATGAATCACATTCCCAATCGGCTTGTCATATTCGGGATATGACTTCAAAACAACCTTGTATCCTTTCTTGGATAAAAAATCAGACAAAAAATTTGTCTGAGTTTCTCCTCCACATCCATCAATTCCTTCGATAACGATGAATTTTCCTCTTGATTCCATTTGAATATGATTTAAGCTTTTTCTAATTTACTCTCCTGCGGATGTTGGGCGTTAACATACTTGGCATTCTTCTTCAAGCGATATGGATTGGTGGTTGGAGAAGATAAAGGTTCAAACACTAACTGACAAATTCTTGTTCCCGGATACAACAGTACCGGAATCATGCCGATGTTTTCCATTTCCAAAACAATCTTTCCTTGGAATCCCGGATCAATGTGTCCGGCGGTTGAGTGGATAACAATCCCCAATCTTCCCAAAGATGAACGGCCGTCAATTCGAGCGGCCAAATCATCAGGAAGAAGTATTTCTTCCGCAGTCACTCCCAAGACAAATTCTCCCGGGTGAAAGACAAAAGCTTCTCCTTCAGGAATCTTAACCGGCCTGGTCATTCCGTCCAATCCTTTCGGGTCTCTGGTATCAATGAAAGCTTTTTTAGTGTGTTCAAAAACAGCGAACTCATCACCCAGTCGTAAATCTAAAGAAGCCGAACCTAATTGCTCCTCAAGGTTTGGCTTCGGGGTAAGCTGAATTTTGTTTTCTTCTATCAGTTTTCTAATGTCTCTGTCTGATAAAATCATTTAAATTTAATCAATAACTTCTATTCCCAATGACTTGGCAGTTCCGGTTAATGTCTTAATTGCTTGGTCAACATCCTTGGTATTCATATCCTGCATTTTCTGCTTGGCAACCTCGATTAGCTGGGCCTTTGTAATCTTACCCACCTTCTTCTTGTTGGCCTCTCCAGAACCCTTTTCTAGGCCGATAATGGCCTTAATCAATTGAGGGGCCGGGGGCTGTTTTAGAACCATGGAATAGGTTCTGTCTTCATAGACGGTAATGTCTGCCGGAATCTTGAAGTTTCCCTTGTCTCTGGTTAATTCATTGAACTTGGAACAGAACTCGGCGATATTCACACCTTGTGATGCCAAAGCCGGACCTACGGGAGGTGCGGGAGTGGCCTTGCCGGCCTGAATATGCAGTTTTACGATCGCTTTTACTTTCTTTGCCATATTATATCTTTTTAATTTGTAATGAATCTAGCTCAAGAGGTGTATCTCGTCCGAACATATTGATCAACACCTTAACCTTTCCTTTTTCTTTGTCGATTCCGCAAACCTTTCCGTCGGAATCCTTAAAGGGTCCGTCGGTAATCTTGACCGCGTCTCCCTTCTTGAAATCAATCTTGTATTTGGGTTCTTCAGTATCGGTTCTCTTTTTCAAAGAAAGCATTTCTTCCAAAGATACCGGCAAAGGAACCGTTCCCGAACCGACGAATCCTGTAACATTCGGTGTGTTTCGAACAACATACCAAGAATCATCGGTAACAAGCATTTCCACCAAGACGTATCCCGGGTAAATCTTTTCTTCAACGGTCTTCTTCTTTCCGTTCCTGATTTTAATCTTCTTCTCTTTGGGAACCATCACATTGAAAATTTTGTCTTCCATGCCCAAAGATTCAATCCTTTGGGTCAATGATTTGGCCACCGCATCTTCATATCCCGAATAAGTATGCAAGACGTACCATCTTCTTTCATTTGTAATTTGTTGTTTTGCCATAATATTAGAATATGAACTTCTCCATCAGATACATGTATAATACGTCAAACAAACCCAAAAATGCGGCAACGACTATGCAAATGCCGATAACGACTAATGTATAATTGATAGTTTCCTTTCTGGTGGGCCAGGTGATTTTCTTCATTTCAGACCAAGCACCGCCAAAGAAATTGGATACTTTATTCTCAGATTTCATATATGGTTAGATTACCAAAAGAAGCACTAAATGTCAATTATTATACAACAAACGACCGCTTGGTGGGCCGTTTAAAATTATGAACTGGAAAGGTCTTCACAGACCATATAGTCGGTTGAAATATGATGGCCGACTGCACAGACCGTTTCAATCTCTTTCTTTGTCCTTTTGGATTTTATCAGCCGGTTAATGGCATCCGTCACGCATTGGCTGTTTATGAGCTTTGGCTCAATATATCTTTCCATGATCGGATCGTATATCGGAACATTTGAAAATGTGACATATCCGCCAATGTTTATCGTCGCCGTTACCGGACGCCCTGTCTCGTATCCGCACTGAATATTTTGCATCGTAATGTAATCAACGCTGAACGCAAGAGGGTCATTTTTCCAGCTTTCCGGAACAAAGGGCGGAGGGTCCGGAAACTCCTCTCCGGTTCCAGTCTTGTCCAAAAAAGAAGAAAGTTCTGCCATTATCGGTCCGTCGAAAAATTCCCGCAATATCTCCCTTAACCATATTTCCATGTCTAAGCCGAAACATATGCCCGGAAATGTTATCGGGAAAATCTTCTTTTGAATGGGACTGTAATGTATTCCCATGCTTCTTAGGTCGAGAACATCTCCGATTCTTAACGAACACTCGCCCGCTTGATAATGAGTTCTTTTGAAACCGTATAAATGAACTACTTCAATTGGATTCATGTTACAACTCCTGCCTTCTATCCAATGACAAAAAGGCTTGCAATCAAAATACTACAAGTCCCTTTAAAAATCAAGTATAAATGAAGTTGACTACCACTTGGTGGGTAGTCAAAATTAATGGAAGAATTGAAATTTTTGTCCTGTCGGTGTATCAACGAGACAAAATCTCCCATACAGATCAATTTCGGGAACCTTGTTCCGGGCGACCTGATACCAACGAGGAATGCCGCTACCGTCATCGAGGACGAGATAGGCATTGTCGCCGAAGATATAGGAATCAAGTACAGTGTACTCATTTCCTACTTTAAAAATGGTTGCTGGTTCGCCCTGGTTTATAGAAAGGGACGAAATCAGTAAAAGGGATACCCCAAGGAAAAGCAATACCGTGATAGGTATAACCTTCCACAAAGCGACTTTTTTAGCCATTTCATCTCCAAGTCCATGCAGCCATCCCACTCCAAATGCCCCAATGGCGAACATCACTAAGCCAACATAAAATATCATGTCAAGTTCCTCCTATGTCCCATAAGGTAAACTAAAAGAGATTAAATGTCAAGATTCTTCACACTCTTGGCCGAGGTCTGGATAAACCTCTTTCTCGGAGCAACCTCCTTACCCATCAGCATATCAAAAGTCCTGTCCGCCTCAATGGCGTCTTCAATCGTTATCCTCAACAAGACCCTCCTCTCCGGATCCATGGTTGTTTCCCATAATTGCTCGGGATTCATTTCTCCCAAACCTTTGTATCTTTGAATGCTGAATTTGGTGCCGTCTTTAAATCCTTTCAAGACAGCTTCTTTCTCTTCATCGGAATAGGCATACTTGGCTTCTTTGCCGTATTGAATCTTGTATAAAGGGGGCTGGGCTAAATACAGGTATCCCCGGTCGATAATCGGTCGGAAGTGTCTGAAGAACAAAGTCATCAAAAGAGTATTAATGTGGTTTCCATCGGAATCGGCATCACACATGATAATGATTCGGTGGTAGCGAAGCTTTTCAATGTCAAAATCATCGGCCACCGCCGTTCCCATGGCGATAATCAAATTCTTCACTTCTTCCGAAGCCAGCATCTTGTCCAATCTCACTCTTTCCACGTTCAAAATCTTTCCTCTTAAGGGCAAAATGGCCTGATACCTTCTGTTTCTGGCCTGTCTGGACGAACCGCCGGCTGATTCTCCCTCAACAATATATATTTCTGATTCTTCGGGAGTCCGAGAAGTGCAATCAGACAGTTTTCCCGGCAAAGACATTCCATCCAAAACACCTTTTCTCAAAACGGTTTCTTTGGCTGCTCTGGCCGCTTTCCTGGCTTTGAATGACAAGACGGCTTTTTCAATGATTATTTTGGCATCCTGAGGATATCTTTCCAAATAATCCTGAAGAGTTTCAGAAACAACCGCTTCGGTCGCGGTTCTGGCTTCCGGATTTCCCAATTTTGATTTAGTCTGTCCTTCAAATTGCGGTTCTCGTATTTTAACCGAAACCACGGCGGTCAAACCTTCTCTGATGTCATCTCCACTCAAATTGGGGTCAGCCTCTTTTAAAAATCCTCCTTTCCTCGCATAGTCATTAATCAATCTGGTCAAAGCGGCGCGAAATCCGGTCAAGTGCATACCGCCTTCGACGGTAAAGATATTGTTGGTGAAACTTTCTTCCGTAATTTCGTAATCATCCGAATACTGAAAAGAAGCTTCCACCACCACTCCTTCTTTTTCTCCCGTACCGTAGAAAGGATTGGGATGGACGACTTTCGATCCTTTGTTCATGTATTTCAGATAGGAAACGATTCCCCCCTCAAAATAGAAGTGGTATTCGGATAAATCATTCTTGTCCCTCTCATCGTAGAAATCGATTCTGATGCCTTTGGTCAAATAGGCCTGTTGTCTCAAATGGCTAATCAGCTTGTCTTTGTCATAAACAATTTCTTTGAATATTTCCGGGTCGGGCTGGAAAATCTGGGTGGTTCCCCTTTGTCGGCAATCCCCTATTTTCTTAACCGCAGCCACCGGTTTTCCCTGTTTGTATTCCTGGACATACCTCTTTCCTTCCCGGCAAACCTCGGCCCTCATATTTTTAGACAAAGCGCAAACAACGGAAACACCGACACCGTGCAAACCGCCGGAAATCTTGTAGGCATCGCCGCCGAACTTTCCTCCGGCATGCAAGGTGGTCATAATGGTTTCCAAAGCCGATTTCTTGGTCTTTTCGTGAATATCAACCGGAATACCTCGGCCGTTATCAGTGACTTTCACATAATTGTCAGGCATCAAAAACACTTCAATCTTGTTGCAGTATCCTCCCAAAGCTTCATCCAGAGCGTTATCCACCACTTCATAAATCAAATGATGCAAACCCTGGGGTCCGGTTGAACCGATATACATTCCCGGCCTTTTCCTGACCGGATCCAATCCTTCCAAAACGTAAATATCTTTAGCGCTGTATGAGCTTGCTTTTTCTTTTGCCATATGTGTTTAATTATTTTCTTTCTTCCCAATTAATGGTTTGTTTTAATTTATTCAATAAGTCGCTGACCATTGAATCGATTGTTTTACTATCAAGGGTTTTTTGCTCCGACTGGTATATCAAATGGAAAGAAACACTTTTTTTATCAGAAGCGATTCCCTTTCCTTTGTATACATCAAACACCTCAACCGATTTCAACAGTTCATTGCTGCTGTTCTCAATCGCTTCCACGATTTCCTCGATTTCCAAATCTTC
>Ga0172380_10004187_pt1 | contig 18825 bp, 28 predicted proteins | sample Leawe162metaG_FD_119747 | JGI IMG/M metagenome (GOLD analysis project Ga0172380, IMG submission 119747) | Leachate microbial communities from a municipal landfill in Southern Ontario, Canada - Leachate well 162 metaG | ecosystem: Engineered > Solid waste > Landfill > Unclassified | place... | reverse complement strand
TTTTCGCTGTCCTGCTGTTGTGGTGCTGTACTCCAGAAACCTTTTTCTCGTGCTCCAATTACTACTATTTCCGCAAGTTCATTAAACATTTATCTTTCCTCCATATATCCGTAACCACCTTGAATATTTCAGTTTTTAATTGACTTTAAATATTCTTTTACCCAATATTTTACATCTGCTAGTGTAATTGGTATAAGAAGCCATTTTATTGATATCCAATCACTATTGTTATCTTTTATTTTTATGAGTATTTCATTACCAAGATGTTTATATCTAATTTCAGTAACATCATATTGAATATAGTGGTTATTTAATGTAAAGTTACCTTTTTGATTTCTCATTTCAAACTATACCCGTAACCATATCCACCTTGAGTTGACCCCGTAGCCTGTACAGGACTTGAGAATATAAGACAGACTGTGACAAGGATTACCAGAACGATTGGTAGTATGATACGTTTCATTTAACTACCTCTTTTACCTCATTAAAGGCAAATACGTGTATTTGCTTATCTCCATCAATTACAGTTATTGGATTCAGCCCGAATAAACCGCCACCTGAATAATTGCAAGGGCTTTTACCAGAACACATATCGACATCTTCGTGTCCGTCATATCTACCTATGCAATTAAAGTATGCCGTGTTAGGTGTAGCGCCTACATCTTTATACTTTCTAAAATCCTCCGGTGTTTGAATATTGCCACAGGAAGGACAAACAAACTTCCATTTTAATGGGTCGTCACCAAACAATAACTGCCCCTTCGATAACCATTCAGCTTTTGTTAAAACTGTCTGTTCTTTCATCTTCTATTTTCCTCCTATATTTACAGGGATAATGTATTTTTTCATTTCATCTTCTCCAATTCTGATAGGATAATAGAACGGAGATGTCCAAAACCTAAACCACATCTATAAGTATTCTCGCTTTGTATGCCAGTAATGTACGGGTTTTCAATTCCTTTTATCCACTCTACGAAGATGGGGAGAATGAATATTTTAACGTTATCTTTGTTATCACCGATAGCATTTGCCAGTTCTTCTATAAGATTCATTTACTTACCTCACAATGCCTCGATATATTTTTCTAATGCCATGAGTTTTTTATTATTCGGCACACTGTCATAAATGTCAATCAGTTTTTCCTTAATTCCCTTCCTCACTTCCTCACGGATAGTAAGTACATTGTTTTCTAATTCCATGATTCTATCGGAGAGTTTGGCGACAAGTTCTGCTCCGGCTTTCAGTTCGGATTCGAGAAATTGTATGCGTTTGTATTCTGGATTGTGTCTTTCGTAAACTTCATCTGCCATTATTCAACCTCATTAAAACGACAAATTATGTTACTTATGGCTATCGATGATTTTGTTTTTTTCTTCAATCGTTCCGTGTTCATGTTTCATGTGTTCTTCAAGGTTAGTAAAATGCCTGTGACATTCAGGGCAAACACCGTTATGAACACGATTTTTAATCTTGGTTATCTGCCCTTTTGCTGCCGATAATCTTCTCTGTGTACCATCAAGGTTATTGACCAATCTTTCAATTGTGGCATCTTTCTGGTCAAGTTGATGTTTGAGTTTTAATACTGTTGGTTCTGTATAGTGCTGCCCGTGCCCGTTCGGGCAATAAAAATCACCACCCTCTCTCTTGAATCTATCTTTCATTTCTTTCGGCATGGCAAATAAAACGCCGCAGTTGCAACAAGTTTCGGTGATTAATTGAGTTGTGGTATTGATTACTATATTTTCGTTCATCTTTATTTCTCCTTTTCATTAAATCTACACTCCATATTCTCACAGGTATACCGTTCATCAGGCGGGAAACCGTGAGTTATTATCTTATCACCGCAGTATGGGCAGTTTTTTACGGAGGTTAAGCATCCATAAACCATAACGGAACGAGCGGGTTTTAATCATGGAGGTTATCACTTCCCATAAATCGGAAACTCCACCGAGTAAAAGCATGAGAAACAGGAGTAGGAAGAAAACCGGGGCCAGTAATAATGTTTTAATCATTCTCTTTCTTCTCCAATAATTCTACCCGGCGGTCCAGGTTGTAAACCATTTCCATGAGGTTGTTTATCAATTCACTATCGGCTAATACCTTGCGTTCTAAGGCGGTGTAATCATCAGGCATTATTCCCTGTTACCTCCGTATTGTGAGTCATAAGTAGATTGGCACTCTTTCAAGAACGGGCAATCGTCACAGGTTATATGTGATTCACTGCACCTTTCAAGGATTTTTACCGCCCGGTCAATATCTACATCGGGCAGATTCCGTAAAACTTTTATTCCTGTATATTCTGCTATCATGTAACCCTCTGTAATCAAATTCTGGCGTATCGTTTTAACTGGTTGTATGGTTTGTTGTTATTTAGTACCAGTGGATTCAGTTCAACGGTATGACTGCACTGGAGACAGGTGTACTGCTTTATCCGGTAGCGATAACTTGTCAGTTCATCGAAATACATATCGCCGCCGCAGCGAGGGCAGGATTTTAAGTGCCATTTAGACATCTTAATAATTACCTCTCCTGATAATTATTACAAAAACCCATGTTACGATTAGTAATGCAATAGCAGATGATATTATAATTGCCGATATTTCAAAACCTGTCATAATTTATTCTCCTCATTAAGTCCTTACCGATACCCGGGACCGGCTCCCGGGTAAGAGTAGTTACTTAATCACCGCCTTTCTGTTTTTCTTCCTGTTCGTCAATGTAATCCATTTCGGCATTGGCATCTTCGATGCGCCGGGTTAAGATTGTTTTTCGGTTCGGCCGCCATTCCTTACCATAATCAGGGTCTTTTAGATACCGCTTAAATACTGCACGATTTCGGTACCCTATAAAACCTAAGAACGCGAGAAGAATGAGCAGCATAATAAAAATAAATACATCAGCCATAAGTTAACCTCCTTTCTCTATTATTTTCTCACCGCAGCGATTTGCTGGTATGCTTCCGCCGGGGATATCCGTAATTCAGCCCAATTTTTTATACCAAGCTCGGCAAGCTGAGATGTGTTATTGAGTGAAAAATCTTCCAGAAGTGCATCCTGTAGCCCGGTAATCGTCTTGATTTTATTAACATCGCGATTGTTTATTTCAGTGCGGCCGGTAAATGGTAAATCATCCGGGAGAATGGTACCGGTTGAATCGATAACGTCGGCATCAGGTGTGCCGATATCCTCAAATGACGGCAGGGGAATATGAAAGGCTTTCCGAAGTGCCTGCGCCTCTGCTCGTTTTTCTGCCATGCGCTGCGGATTGGTAACGACCGGTTTATAGTAATCACCTGGTTTATCTTTTCTCGGTTGAGTTTCTTCTTTCCTGACCCGGCCCCATCCGGTGAAAGGGAATCCGCAACCTTTAACATGAACATCAGAACGGAAGAAGTAATCACCGTCAGGAATCTCCCAGTCGGCGCGCTCCTGCTTTGATGCCGGCCGTGATTCAACACCGTCAAGCCGCCCGGTTTCCTGTGCTGCCCGGTACCGGCCGTCAATCGACACAAACGGCCTGCCCTGGTAGATTGACACTTCACCCATAAGCGGATCGAAACCGTAATTGATTGCCACCTTTGCAAGTAGTTGAATCTCGTTCGCTTTCAAATCCTGCGGGAATTTTGCCATACCGATTCGTTTTACCATGGTATTCTCATCCATTGTTGTAAGTGCTTTACTGTCCAAGTTTGCCTCCCTTAATTTATTTTCTAATTCCATATCATGCCGGGTAATTGTCGAGTGGTTTATGTCGAAGGCGCAGCGCAGGATATAACCTTCGTAACCATAGTAACCGCCCCATGAGATAACGAGCAGGCCTCCACAATCCCCACAGCGTTCACCGCGACGTATCAGGCTTACCATGTCATCATAGATAAGGCAGTCATCGGTAATCACTTACCAGCTCCTCTTTACTGCAAATATTTCTTCACTGATGGCGTTATGGAGTTTCAGGGCGGCGCGACTGGTAAGGACAACCAGCGGGCGGTATTCGCGGACGCCTTCATAGTTGATTGAGGTTTCAACGATTGCAAACTGGTCTCCGGTTATCATAAGCCGGGTTTGGCTGCCTTCTGATTCGTCGATGATGAGTTCTTTCATTACCTATTCTCCACGTTCTTTATTAAACCAAGACTTATAAAAATAAACAAAATAATAACATAAAATTGCCAAGTTAAAAAACCGATATTTACATTTGAATACTGCTTACATACCTCACCCACCAAGATACCTATAATAGCAGATGTTAAATTATCACTTGTGATTATTTTTTTAAGTAACTTCACTTCTCCCACTCCTTTATTATTCTCATCGTGCCCGTGCGGTTACAGCCGGGACAGTGTGCCAGCTCCATCGGGTAATGCTCAGGGATGTACTTATTACCCTTGTGATGGCAGCGTGTGCAGTGGATTTTGAATTTAAGGTGGGACATTTTAAAAACCTATTTCCGACAAGTTTGTAACACTTTGATTTTCTTCTTCATACTTGTCGCAGATATATTCGGTTGCCTTATCACTACCAATGCGAGTAATTTGTATACCGTGAACCTTACATTCAAAACCGTGTCGGTTAGGTGAGTGCCTATAATTCTCGTGATATTCTCTTAAAAAATTTTTACAGTTATGACATTTTTTCTCTGACATTTTTCTTTTCTCCCCGTTTTTGTTTATTTGTTACTACTATATACCCGTTTGTGGACTTTGTCAAGGGGTATTTTAAGGCTGTGAGAAAATATTTTATAAAATACTGTCCAAAAGTATTGACAGAGTTTATTTAAAGTGATATATCTATTACATGAAGAATAAAAAACAGTTAACGGAAAAACAACGGAAACGCCAGTACAGGAACAATCAGATAAGGATATTTTACGATAGCCTACCCGAGGAATTACGCAGCGTGCGCCGTGTTGCCATAGCTTTTGACGTGAGTAAAAGCACGGTTGCTTATGCGGTGAATGGAAGGAAGAAATGACAGAGTTATTTATCAACAATGCTTTTCGAGACTTAATTCCGACATTATCAGAAGATGAACGAGCCGAGCTTGAAGCAAGTATAATCAACGAAGGTAACCGGGTACCGATTGATACATGGAATGGTTATATCATAGACGGTCACAACCGTTATGATATCTGTAAAAAGCACAACATACCACTTAAACCAGCAAATGAAGTTAAACTTGAAGATGAACAGGCCGTTATGGAGTGGATTATCCGTAACCAGTTCGGGCGCCGGAATTTACACCCTTACTCGCGTTCAGTTCTAGCCTTAAAACTCGAAGATATCATCAGGGATAAGGCGAAGAGGAATCAATTATCAGGATTGAAACAATATAGAGATGCCGTTCCGCAGAAATCTGCTGAACGGAGTGAGACCCGTCAAGAACTTGCAAAGGTAGCTAATGTATCACACGACACCATCGCAAAGGTAAAGGTTATTGAAGCACACGCCACGCCACAGCAAAAAGCAAATCTGATATCTGGTAAGGTATCCATCAATAAGGTTTACAATACTGTCAAACAGAATTTACCGGGGCCATATATCAACAAACCAGAAACAAAATCAACCAAAAATGTGACAATAATACAAGGTGACATGGTTAACGAAGTGCCAAAACTCGGCAAGTTTGATTTAATCATTGCTGACCCTCCATACAATGTGACTGACTTTGAATGGGATAAAATAGACGATTTTATCAAGCAAACCGAGATATGGCTGACAATATGCAAGCAGTCACTATCTGATAAATGGCACCTATTTTGGTTCTGTTCACCGGCTTATGCCGCCGATATAGAAATGGTAATGCGCAAACTTGAATTACCTATAAAGTCTCGTATCGTATGGCATCGGAGAAATATGTCAATGGGTAGCCAGGCTACATCGAAGTTTATTGATTCATGGGAAATGATATTCCACTGCGGCAACACTGAATTGAATATGCCTGAGAAATGGGATTCCACCCGGTTTGATGTTCAAACATTTGCCGTGCCTCAAACAAACTTTAATGATAAAAAGATTCATCCTACACAAAAACCAATCGAATTATTAAAGTGGTTGATTCGATATGCCTCATTCGACAATTCGAGAATACTTGACCCATTTGCAGGATCTGGAACTACCGGCGCGGCCTGTAATGGTAATGAGTGCATTTTAATAGAGAGGGATGCGGAATATTTCAATTCTGCAAAACAACGACTTGGAATACAATAAAAATTTCGACAAAGACCCACGCCAAATTATCAACAAAACAATGATGCCGTTTATGGATATCATTTATAAAAATGTGTTCGGTAACAACACAAAAATTGACCGAATTGAATATCAGGCAGATTATATCTTGGATAGAAAGTTTGCTGTCGATACAATTTTGACACTTGAATCAGGTTGTATTTTAACCGGGCAGGAAAAATGTTTAACAACAAACTTTATGACGCTAACAGTTGAATATGAACAAAATCAATACAACCATGAGCATGGTGATTGGTTTAATATGGCAGCACAGTTTTATTTCTGTGGGTATGTTAATAAAAACATGAACGGATTTAGGCAGTGGATTATTGCCGACTGGACAAAAATTACCTACATGACAAATAAAGGTGATATTCAATGGTATCTTAACCAAAACAACGTGAGGGGTTTAGCTTCATTCAAATATATAAAATTCAGTGAATTACCGAAATCGGTTATTATTGCACAGGGATAAATTATGACTTCGAACAGTATCATCAAATCAAAACGCACCGACACAGGAAAAGAGAAACTATGTCCGGCTTGTGGTGAATACTGGCCTGCAAATAAAACATTCTTTTTTACAAACAAACAGTACCCGCAGGACCTTGATATCTACTGCCGGGCATGCCGGGTTCAGTTAAGAAAATACCGCCGTGAATGGAGACTACAAAATGGCAGATGTTAAATGGATTCGCATTACAACAGACATGTTCGATGATGAGAAGATTAAACTCATCGAGGCTATGCCGGATGCCGATTCGCTTCTCATTATCTGGATTAAACTCATCTGCCTGGCCGGTAAGATAAACAATTCCGGTAATATCAGTATGACAGAAGGTGTGCCATACACCGATGAGGATTTATCAACCATATTCAGCCGGCCACTAAACACAGTGCGGCTCGCATTAAAAACATTCGAACGGTACCGGATGATTGAACTATCTCCGGAAAGTATTTACCTTGTAAATTTTGCGAAACACCAGAACTTTGACGGGTTAGAGAAAATAAAGGAACAATCAAAGTTAAGGTCTGCAAAATACCGCCAACGCCAAAAAGTTCAGTTAATACAACAAAATAATACTCAGTTATTACCACAAACTAACACCGTCACGTTACCGTCACGTGACGCAGAAAAAGACAACAACGAAGTAGACATAAATAGCGATTTAGTCTCAAAAAACACCGTCACGTTACCGTCACGTGACGTCACGCAACAGAATAGAATAGATAAGAATATAATAAGAGAAGATGAGAAAAGTTTTAACTTATGGAATTCCGTTTTAAAATCCATACAAAATAACGTTACAAATTCCATTTTTAAAACTTACCTTGAAGGATCAACAGGAATAAGTAACGGTAATGAGTTTATTATAGCCGTCGATAATGATAACAAGGCAAAGTACATTGAGAAAAACATGGGTGGATTATTACAGCGCGAATTGAATAAAAACGGAATTAATAACGCAAAAATTAAAATAGTGTTAGTTGATAATGGTGAATAGTTGTCTGGAAACCTGTCCGGTTTTTGTCTTGTCTATAACTTAACAAATATGAGTGATATGTGCATATTACTTAACTAGGATACTGCACTAACTTTTTAAAATAGGAGATTTTATATGACTCTCATCAACCAGGTTAAAACATACGGCGAATACATAACCACAAATTACCTCGGAGAAGAAATCTATAAACTTAAAAGCCTGATAATTAAAATCACGCGTGACGGACAAGTGAAAGGATGGGTGGAGTAATGTGGCATCGTGAATCATCAACCGTAACCAAACTCCGGCAGGCGGCAGTTAGAGCTGATAAACTCCGGCTCCGCTTTCTGCTCGCCATCGGCCAAAAAGAAAAGGTTGCTATGTACATCCGGTATAACGGGAAAGGCCGCGACTATCTTAATTAGTCTCAATTCTTGACATATTTCAAAAAAAGTGCTATCTCTTAAATAAGAGGTAGTATGTCAAATCATACAACTCAACGAGATATAAACCTCAAGCATCAGCAGCGTGCAGATGCCCGGCGGCGTGCTATCGACAAACAGCAGGCCCGCAATCTTAAATATTCAATCATTAAAAATACCGCAATCCGCGCAGTTACATTTGACAGACAGGACATGAGTTTCATGTCCTTCTGTTTTTTTGTTAGTATCAGTTTTATCACTGTTAGTTATACAGGATGGTTGACGTAATGCGAATACTATGGTCGTTTGTCTGTATATTCATCGGTGCCGGGTTATTCCTGTTTCCTATCACCGGTGCGACGTACGACTTCCGGACCGATGTTAGAGAAGATTCACACACGGTAGTAACTGCCTCTGAGACTTCCGGCAACATGACGCTCGTTAAGGCTGTGTACGATAACGACACTTCAACTATTACACTCACCTCCGACTTATCAACTGATGCGCCGGCGTATGCCTCATACAATACAACAACCAGATTTTTATCCTTTACCGGGCTGACAGCAAATACTACTCGAATCATTACTGCAGAGTATGACATCGACGCTTTATCAGATTCCCCGGCAATTGGCACACTTCTCAATATAAATCCGTTCTTATGGTATGCGTTTTCAATCGTGTTTATCGGTGCGGCAATTGTAGCGCTACTTACAGGGAGGGCATAACGCCTGTGGTCGATCAGGCTTAGTGTGCATATTAAAAATATTTATGGAGGCAAAAAGATGAAACTCATTCGAAAGTTCCACTCCGACGAACGCGGCGCCATCAATATTGGTGGCATAATGATGATGGGTATAGCGATGGTTTTCCTCGCTATCGGCTTCATCATGTTCCCTATCTCGACCACGGCAACATCTACCCTGTTGGCCTATGCATATTCAGCTAACAACACCATTACCGATGAAACATATACCGGCTTTACCGCCCTGCTCGGTATCACCCCGTTACTGATACTCATCGGCTACGTCAGTGCGGCTGTTATTACCGGCTTCCTCGGCCTTAAGATTATGAAAGGCGCCGAGGGTGGCTCAGCCAACCTGAACCCGGGCAACCTGCTCATGCTTGGCCTGTCCATCGTGTTCATAGCCATCGGCCTCATTGTCGAGCCGGTTATGCTTGATGGTATCTCAAGCGTGGTACATGGCGATGGTGCTGGTATCTCATCCTCATTCACCGGCCTGTCAGCCATCATCCTGGTTGTCCCGATGCTTGTTCATATCTCATTCCTTGCGGCTGCTGTTATTACCGGGTTCTTCGGTATTAAGAGCATGGGAAAATCAATGTAGTTGCCGACGGGCAATCAATACACCGTCCGGGGTACTGCTACCTCTCGTACCTCGGACGGTTAAGAGGTAGATTGATAAATGGGTGATAAAAAACAAAAACTATTTGAACTCGGTAACCCGAACGATAAAAAGTACCAGTTCAGGATATATGACGACCATACATTCGACATACTCTCCCTCGAAACTGATGGTGGTTTACTTATCGAGAAAAAAGACGGCGAACCAGTTGCGGCCTTCGAACACCGGTACAATAACGAGTATTACTTCCCGGGATATAAGGACCTGCAGCCCGGCATGATAACACCTGGGTTTAACCGCGACACCTTGCTCGAACTTCATCCACTATTGAGTGACACTGAGAAGCCCAAAGAGAAGGTTGCAATCCTCGGCCCGGACACTTACGTTAACAACATAGCCAAGAACCGCGCTAAGATGCTGAGGGCTGTGCCAAAGGTATCATGGCAATTCGACAAGATAACCCTCGGTGAGTTCTGGGTGTCGATTATCCTGGCGTTGTGTGTTGGGTTAAGGGTGATTTTATGAAAAGAATTATCGGAGGCGTACTTTTAATTGCCGTCGGTATTGTTGCGGCGGTTATGTGGCTAAATACCGGGTTGATGCTTATCGGTTTATTCGCAGTGGGAGTCCCGGCTGGTATTGCCCTGCTGTGGAATACTTTAAAAAGTAATCCGATATCGTTTATCGGATTACGCAACCTTAAACCGGTATCTAAAAAAGAACCGGAGGTCAACAGTTTTACCTTCTATGCGAAGAAACTGGATGAGAATAAATTAAAAGCCGACTCACTGAAAGTTGAGTATATAAATAGTCCGGAGGGTGTACCGTTTAAGTCACGCCGGTGGAAAGGTGTATCATATTACATCAACATATTCGACCCGGTAAACCGTAAGATGATGCCGGTATCAGATATCTTGACTGACACGAAATATCACGACCCGCGAGCTTTAATCAAGGCGGCATACCTTCCGGCAAATACAGAACTTGCAAAGAAAACAGATGACGAAAAGTATAAAATATCAGCGTGGTTACTCGTTGTAGTCATATTTATTGAGTTTCTCGCGCTGGTAATTATACCGTAAAGGTGGAACATGGCAAAAGGTAACGGGAATAATGGAGCTACAACAAAAGAGGAAAGCACTGCCGATGTCATAATGACTGACGAATTGCGCGCCCGGTTTAGGGGTGCACACCTTGCCCTCGACGATATAAAGGCCGAGGATGGCCGGTTAGCGCAGGCAGCCAGCCAGTCAAATAAAAATATCGGTGTAATCAATACCGTCATAAGCCCAACCGATGAGTTTAACGCTATTATCCTGCGCGTCGGCGGCAAGGACGGCCGTATGCTTTCCGAGGCATACTACGAGGCATTATCATACGACCTGAAAGACCAGATGGAGTACATTAAAACCCGCGCCCATGTCGAGGCAGCAAACAAGCCGAGTAACCTTATCCTTAAAGGCTTACAGGCATTGACTCATACCTCGTTTACCGCGACGGCTAATAATTTTTCCGGTAAAATGAAATCATGGTGGAATAAAAACAAGGATTCGGACGGTGGTTTAAAGAATGACAACTTCGACAATTAAATCTGAATATGCGGATGCGCTCGAACAACTATACCGGCGCATAATCGATAAACAGACCGGGCGTATACTCATCCGGCCACACCTTAATCCTGACTGGAAAATCGGCTTTATCGGTGCGCCTGGTGACTGCAAAAGTATTACAGGGACCAAGTTACTGATACGTGACTTCCTTCTCCACGGTGTCCGGTGTTTCTCAAATATGCACATAAAAGTTACCGTGTCGATAAAAGACGGCGACCCGGCATTGAACGGCTTTCCCGGCGGTGAAGTTGTTTATGAGACAGAGGAATTCGACAAACTTGCCTTATTCAGATTCGATGAACGGTATCGCAATAGCGCCATATTCGTCGATGAAATAAACCTCGAAATGGCAGAAGCCCGGAGGTCAAGTTCAAATCTCAACCTAAATACAAACAAAGTCGGGCAAGAATTGCGGCACCTGGAGGCCGCTTTAATTTATACCGTCATCGATGAAATGTGGGTAGATAGCCGCGTCCGTGACTTAACCGATATTTTTGTCCGCACTCAGGACACCGCCCTCGACGCTGAAAATCTCGCGCAGCATAAAACACCCGGTGAAGTTGCCCGGCTGATGATTTATCCGATGTCCCGTAAACTTAACGGCTCAACATTCTTTGAAAATCAAAAGAAATTCGGCCCGTATTATAACCACGTCCGGGATATGTGGGAGGCATACGATACTCACGAAATGCAGGCCTCCGAGTCATTAAAGTATGGTATAGATATTAAACACAGCACTACCGTCGAGGTATCGAATACCATTGACCATCAGAATACCATCGATGAGTGGGCATGGCTGAATGTCTTGGCTGATGAGTTACGCACACGCCCGGAAGGGTATATACCTGCCGAGGAATTCTACTATAACGAGGAAGTCCAGAAGCGTGGTATAAGTAAAGATGAGCTCACTAAGCGGTTGAAGTTGCTCATACCTAACCTGAAATCAAAGGCTAAGAGTATTGGTGGTGAACGGATAACTGTTTATACATTACCAGATGAAGAATCATCCGCTGCTGCCGTTGCCGTGCCGTTCTAATATATAGGTATTAAGTTAAATTAACAAAAAGGCTTTTCATTTTAAGAATATGAATATCAATATTAAAAAAATGAATAAATTTCTACCTCTTATTTTAATAGGAGTGTTTTTTCTTTCCGGGTGTACCGCCGACGATCCGGCATACGTCTATGATACCGACCCGATAGATATAGAAGGTACCGTTAATACCATCTTTCCGTCCGGGACAACCGACATAACAACCGGCGCAGTTATTACAATAGAATATGAACACTACGAGATACACGAAGGCGACCATTACTATATATCAGGCTTTGAAACGGAGGCTACCGGCGCAAATGTGACATTCGGTATTCTCTCCCCCGATTCACCTATCCAATGTCATGTCACGATTGATGTATTCGGGACCAGTCAAACAGAACTATATCTATATGAAGGCAGTGTCTATGTCGGCGGAGTTGCGGTAACTCCGGTAAACAATAATCGAAACAGTGCGACGACAAGTACACTTGTCATAGCTAAAGACCCGGCGATAACGTCATACGGAACACAGATATATAGACAATCCTCCGGCCTGGCAGGTGTTACTCCGGCGAAAAGTGATTTGAACAGCCTGCACGACCGCAACCGGGAGATAATCCTTAAACGGAATACAGCATATACGGTCGTCATTGTAAGCCGTGACGATGATAATATAATAAGTTACATCGCGGAATGGTACGAAGAATGACAACCGCCTTTGAAATAACCGGGCTTGTCCTGTCACTTGGCGCCGTGGGTTTATTCAGTGCATTAGCTTTACTGTCTACCCGGTACTTTCCTATCATGTCCGGCGCCTTATTCGTCCTGACGGCAGTGATAGCCCAGTTTGCCGGGTGTAACCACTATGACTCGTTCGTTAATTCGGCCGGGCTTGGTATAGGTTTAGCCCTTATTCTATACAGTTATATATGCTTCGGCGCGGCGATATATGCACAGGTAAAGAGAGTAATCGGAGGTAATTAGGATGAACATGAACCGGTTTATGAATGTACTATTGACGATGGCGGCATCGTTCATGGCAACCATTATATTTTTAATAGTGGTGCCGATTATGATGTCGACTAATGAAACAGTTCAATTGCAAAACCTTGATTACTCATTAAATTACTGGCAGGATTATGGTTATGTAGCCGTAGCTACCCCGACCGGCGATTTAACTGTAACCGGCGATTTAACGGTAACCGGTGATATCGATTCTTCCCTCACGGAAGCTTCAGTCCCCTACATCGGGGCAGGTGGCGTTTTAACAGAAAGCTCAAATTTAACCTATAACGCAACAGGAAATTTCTTAGAGACTCCAACCGGTCGTACAGCTACCTATGTCATAGCTGCCTCAGATGCCCCTGCACACGTTAAAGCACAGGCGGACATAGTTTCATCGGGAGTTGTTGGTTCTGATGATGAATTGTTTATAGCAGGATTAGCTATCGGGAATGTACTATTGTCAGAAGGTAGTTTTTCATGCAATAGTGCGAGTATTACTATTGGTGACAATCAAACATTATCAGGTTGTGGATGGAATACGATAGTTAATTTCGCAGGGGCGGCAGTTACTAACGGATTTATTCTTGGCAGCCAAAGCGTGATAGAGAATATTAAAATAGTAATGAATGATGGAGTAGGAACAGGAGGAGCAAAGCCGAATATCATCTCTGCTTCTGGAAAAACAAATGTCAAAATCAATAATGTGTGGGCATACAATGATAGAACAGGAGCTTGGGATACTGCTTATTCACGTCAGAACAGTGTATCTTTAGTAAACTGTACTAATTTTGTGTTATCATTTTGCCGTTTGGAGAATAATGAATCCAATTCAATATTCTTGTCAGGTTCAACCAATGGTACAATATCTAATAATATTATCATAAGTGATTCTTGTTATGGGATATATGCAATATTAACTACAAACAATAATTTAATCGAAGCGAATACTGTAACAAATACCAGTATAGATGGTATATTCATTGAAGGATGTCTCTATAATACAGTAACAGGTAATTTTATCTCTAATTGTCATACTGGAATAACACTTTTTACTGGTTCTAATCATAATACTGTTGCTTCTAATACCCTAACTGATTCTGCTATCGGGCAGGGAATCTGTCTTTCAGGTGCTTCTTATAATGTATTAAGTAGTAATAAAATATACAGTTGTGTTACAAGAGGTGTTAATTTACAGTCATCGAGTGTAGGAAATACGATTACTGGCAATAATATATATGACTGTACTGGAGATGGTATTTTATTATCTACAAATTGTTCAGATAATACCGTTACAGGTAACACCATCAACAACAATGGTATTTACGGAATAGAAATCAGTGGTTCTACTCGTAATACAATTACAGCAAACATTATAGAGAGTAATACGAGTTACGGGTTATATATTGTCAGTAATAGCCATAATAATAATATTAGCCACAACACGATAAAAAGTAATTCACAAGGTATTACTATGCAGGCATCAAATAACTGTACCGTAGATACAAACTATATTTTAGATAATACTTTATATGGAATTATTGTTATAACAGGTAGTAATAACGTGTTTAGAGACAATACTATTACTGGCAATCTTGATACTGGACTGTGGTTAGAATCTGCGCCAACATTGTGTGAATTTATTGATAATAAGGTTTATAATAACACACTAAAAAATTACCAAGCTACGACATGGTATAACCATAAATGGGAAGGAAACCAAAATTATATTGTGAAGGGTGAAATTAGAACAGCAGGTGTACCACTCACAGCCGGAAATACCAATGCAATAGCGTTTTCTTGGCATAATCCGGAGGTTCAAGATATCTACATCAAAAAGGTAGTAATTACTGTAACAACTCCGGGTGGTACTGCTGGAAGTGGATTACAGGTTGGTATATCCGATGATGCCGCAGGAACAAACCTCGGAACTGAATTCGCAAACACTTTCGACTTAAATACAGCAGCAGTATACGATTCTATGTTAGTAGGCGATAACGGAACACAAACTAAATGGGTATTCTGTCAAGACTCTGCAAGTGCAACTGATGGATGGGTAGTCGGTAAGATACTGGTAGCAAACGCATCGTCATTGGTTGGTAGTTATTATGTGGAGTACGTGGGAAAGTAAGAGGTCAGTAATATGGCTCAACCATCAACAATTGAAGAAACCTCCGGTGTAAGTATCATACCTGACCCGATAGATACTATCCGGCAGCGTGATGCCGAATTACGGCAGCAATCCGAAACCGCCGGGAGAATGATATCCGGGCAGGACGAACAATCCCGGCAGGCTATGGCTATTCTGGCACAAACAAACCCGGCGGAGTACCAGAGATTGCAGGAAGGATTGAAACAGGAAAAACGGGCAGCCGATGCCTTATCACAATACACGCAGCAGGTAATAAAAGCACAGGAGAACTTACAGGAGATTGATAAACGGGTAAAGTCAGGTGATTATACCGTCAATGAACCCGAGTATCAGGCATATAAAGAGTCGGTGAATAAAGCAGTTGAGGCAGTCGAGGCCTTAACTAATCCAAAGTTAAAACCACTTGTCGATTTCAGCAAGTCAGGCGGTTATTCAATCGATGTTTACAGGGCTAGAAAGCAGGGAGTAGATATTGATTTACTGGTAAAGGCTGGTATGTCTCGCGGCGATATACTGTTACAGGATAAGCGTATCGAACGCGGACAGGGACCATCGAAAAAGTATATAAAACCGGATGAGGCAGAATTAAAACCGGCACTTGAGCGGATAATCTACCGTGAAGAAAAACGTAAATTCGAGGCAGCCACCACTAAATTAAAAGACGGCTACTTGCCGAATACCACGATTAATGAGATAAAGCAATCCAATGCGAAACTGTACGGCATACTCATGGATGAAGGTATAGAAGCCTACAACCGCGAAGCCAAGCGCTTGCAATCAGCCACGGAAAACCTGTCAAAATACCCTGTTATGGTAGCAACGTATAACGATAAAGGAATCAAAACATACCGTCCGTCAATGGGCGGCCAGGTTGATTTAGTACAGGCATATAAAGATGGCCGGGCATCGGAGATTCGCACACTTTACGGCGAAGATACCATCCGGCAGATTAAAGATTACCTCGACACCGATACCGTCCGGCAGGAATTCAGTAAATATACAAGTCTGAATACTGCCTTAATGGGTGGTATGTCGGAACATAAACTTGAAAGAATATTTACCAGAGAACAGATAAACGAGACTAAAAAAGGCCTCCGTATCATATTTGAAGCTGAAAAAAACCTTGCCGAATTACAGTTGAAGGTTGACCGTGGGGAGCGGTTATCATTCGACGAACAGCAGGCAAGGGCTAATAATATGAAGGTGTTAACCGATGCCAGCAGCGCCATAGCCGCCGCCGACCTTGCCGTTATCATACCGCAAGGGATAAATAGGATACTAAGTAAGGTTGATATAGCCTCACGGCTCGTTACTGAAAAAATGCCTGCTGTGGTAAGTATACCGACTCGGTACGCTATCGGCTGGTTTGTTGAGAGGCCGTTATATGCCACGGCCTTCGGTGCCACGGCACTCGGTATCATCGGGCAGACGAACCCTGTCAAGTACGCTGGTGATGTGGCAAATGGTATCGGTGACTTTTTCAAGACTATACCGGGCAGGATAAAAGCCGATCCGGAAAGCGCCGCGAATCTCGTCGGTGTATTTGTGGCCCCATCAACTATTAAAAGCATAGCCGCCCGGACCATCGACCCGGGATATGTGCCGTATGACGGCATTAGTTATGCTTTTCGGGCTGATAAACTGCCGGTTACAATGGCTGAAATACAGAAGTACATCCGGTCCGGTAAGTTAACCGAAGTAAAGATAGCTAATGCCATATATAAAGTGCAAAAAGCACTTGAAAAAAATCCAAAGGCAGACGCTACAATCAAAATTAAAGGCACTAACCTTGAAATAACGGCCAAAACTACCCCGTGGATTAAGAGATTCGGCAGTACAATGTTTCATGCCGCGCCTGATTACTCTCCATTCTTAAAAGACTTCATTGTTAAGGCTACCAATCCGAAGGAACCGGCGCTATTCGGCAGCCAGCACGCCGCCGGCCGGTTTGCTGTGTCAAGTGCCGGCGGTGTCCCGGGGACTAACCCGGTTATATTGAGTCTGTTCTTAAAGAATGGTATCAAGCAATATCCGGCACTTATCCGGGCAGCAAAAGACCTCACTGAAATGGGTAAACGAGGTTTTGAGTATCTCGGCAGTGGTAAGGCAAAAGGTGTTTATTCAGCGATTAAGACATACGCAGAGCGGTTTGAAAACGAAATACTTGCCGGCGTCGGTACTGAATTCGTCAGGGTGAAGAACCTGCGCAGCCGTATACTTGGTATAAAGGCTGGGGAATTTGTTACCGTGGTTAACGATAAGATAGTCCCGATAATGAGATATGCCGAAAAAGGTGCAAAAGTGCCGGATATACCATTATCGAAACTCGCCGCTTTACGTGTTGAAGTGTTATTAAAGACAGTTAAACGGTTACGGATGAGTAAATACCTCTCATTATACCTTAAACAGGAACGAGGTCTATCACTGGCTGATATAGCTGCAGAGTTTGAGAAGGCCGGTAAAAATAGCTCACTCGGGAAGATAGGCCCTTATGCTTCTGATGCCTCTGCTATTAAGGCGGTTGCCAACGGAACAAAGCCTGTGGCTGAAGTAATAAATACTATTAAAAATAGAACACAGGCAAAACTATCAGGATTGCAGGTTAAGGTTAATCCGAACGATACCCAGTTTATACAGGTTGCTCAAAAAAGTAATGCCGGGGTTGCTGCTATAAACACACTACAAAAGATAAGAGATAGCCAACCTTCGTACAATGCGAGTAACATTGTGAAGTTAAAATATGACATAGAACTCGGTAAGGCATTTGGTTATAGTAAGGCTGATATAGCTGCATTTATTCAGGCATACTATGACAAGTCTTTAATTAATAAGTATGCTAAAGAATATAACATTAAAGTATCTAATGGAGTAGTTGAAAAAGTTGTAACTGAATACAGAAGGTCAGTTGATAACGCTATGGCATCAGAACTAAGGCAAGCTTATGACATCCTGAATAAAAATAATCAACTTGAGCGGTATTATGCAAGTAATAAGGAAGAATTTGAACGGGCTTACAGTGATATACTTGAACGCCGGTTAGCGGATGTTTACGAGACAAAAAACATCAGGCCGCCGACACAGCGAAGCACTACGATGCGAATTAACAGGCTTGATATACCGGTAAGGGCAGAAGTATCAGGCCGCCGGGATATATCAGAGCGTGAATTAAGGCAGGCAATCGAACGCATAGAGGCATTACGTGAGAATGTTGAACGGGTAGAAACAATCAGACCGCCGGAACGGGCAGACATCGACAGGATTGATATTCCGACTCCACCGGAAAGAATTAAACCACCGGACAGGATTGAAGAACCGGAACCACCTGAACGAGTACCGCCGCCACCGGATGAACCGCCGTTAAGGGCAGTACCGCCGTCTGAAATAAAACCGCCGTATACACCTATCGATAAACCGAAGTACCAGAAGCAAGCCCGTAAAAAAGTAAGGGAGGCAGACCTGGCCCTCGGATGGCGGCAGGGACAACTACACGGTAAAGACCGGTACGATGTCATCCTTAACCCGTTTGAAGCCA
>Ga0172380_10004186_pt1 | contig 18825 bp, 16 predicted proteins | sample Leawe162metaG_FD_119747 | JGI IMG/M metagenome (GOLD analysis project Ga0172380, IMG submission 119747) | Leachate microbial communities from a municipal landfill in Southern Ontario, Canada - Leachate well 162 metaG | ecosystem: Engineered > Solid waste > Landfill > Unclassified | place... | reverse complement strand
AGTCGCCCCTTCATCAAATCAAACCTTTGCGCTATTGCCTCCAAGTCGCTGGTGCGATCTTTCACATCGGCACAATCGCCGAAACTCCATGCTGTATCAAGTTATTTCTGGACGATTCCTAAGGATAGGGGCAGCAGGGGAAGGGGGGTTGGTAACTGTTTTTTGCTTTGCGGTCTTTGCGTCCTTTGCGCGAGATGTTTCCGGGAGAAGAGGGTTTCGCGCGGAGGGCGCGGAGGGCGCCATGGGGGGAAGAGATTTGGGCTTGGGATGTTTTTTCCTTTGCGCGAGACTGGCTTGCTTTATTCGAGCCCGTTGCAGAGACGCTCAATGTTTCCTTTAAGGAGTTCTCCCCCGAAGTTGATCAGAAGACCGAGTTTGAGGCCCGACAGTTTGAGATAGGTGAGAACCTGTTTTTTGTGAACCCTCGCCAATGACTCAACGGACTTCAACTCCACGAGAACGAGGCCTTCGATTATAAGATCGGCGCGAAAACCTTCGTCGAATTGCCTGCCTTGGAAGAGGATGGGGATCGGTTTTTGCCTCTCAACGTTGAGGCCTTTTCGCAAGAGGAGGTCTGCCAGAACGGACTCGTAGACGCTCTCAAAGAGACCTGGACCAAGCTCGCGATGGATCTCAAGCGAGGCATTTACAACGATCGTCGCAATCTCGTTCTCTTTCATTTCCTTTGCGGTCTTTGCGGTCTTGGCGCGAGATGTTTCTGGGAAAAGGGAGTTTCGCGCGGAGGACGCGGAGGACGCTAAGGGGAGGGGATCAAGTGGGTGCTGACTGGATAGCCGCAAGAAACGAGGGACAGCGTGTTGTCGGCGTCAAGGAATCTTCCAATCCTTTCTGGCAAGCCACAGGGCATGGTCGTAGTCCGAAAAATGGATCCTTCGGCTGGAACCATCGACCATCAGGTAAACGGAGCCGTTGTTGTAGCGTCGATAGTCGCCTGCTGTTTTTTGGTCGCCATTCATGAGGTCCATGTAGCGGTTCCCATCACCATTCGCTTTCAGGCCGAAGAAAATAACCGACGTGGGGGAGCCGACCATCGCGTATCGCAGGCTGAAAGTCGGCAGGTTGTAATCCCCCAAATCATTGAAGCCGTTCATGACGTAGCTCGTGTTGTTGTCAAACGAGAAAACCGGCTTCCTGGATTTGATGCAGTTGCCGGGATCGGAGGGCGAGGCGAACACCTTCTTCTCGGGGATATACGGCCAGATCATGCGCATCCAGCAGTCTGTATCGTAGGCGACGCGGGGCATGGCAGCGTTGTTGTCGGCGGCATAGAGGGCGCAGCCCGTCCCGATTGCCCTGAGGTTTGCGAGATCCACCGACTGTTCCACAGACGATTTGATGGCCTTTGCCCCGGCAAGAATGAGGATACCGAGGATGGCGATGATCGCCATAGTCACAAGAAGCTCCAGAAGAGTGAAGGCATCACGCCGGGTCATGGAGTCGGCCGGCGATGCCGCCGTCGAGTCCGAGACAGCTCCCCGTAAGGAAGGGCGGCGCGTCGGAAATGAGATACCTCGCGACCTGTGCCACCTCGTGCGGTGTCCCAATGCGTCCGGAAGGGTGTGCGTTATGAAGGGCGGCGAAGGCTTCCGGTTTTTCCGCAAAGCCAGCCTCGAGCATGGGCGTGTGGATTGCCGCCGGGCAGATGGCATTCACCCTTACGCGGGACCCCAGATCGACCGCCATGGCGCGGGTGAGCCCGGAGAGAGCGGACTTCGATGTGGCGTAGGCGACGAATCCGCTTTTGGTGAGCTTTTCGTGGATGCTCGAAATGTTGACGATGGCTCCGGCGGAACGTTCCAAGCGGGATAAAAAGGACTGTGCGAGAAAGAAGGGGGCGAGCAAGTTGGTTTCCAGGGTCTCTTGCCACGCGTCGGGACTGAGGGAATCCACCCCGCCAAGAATCTGTGTGGCGGCGTTATTGATCAGGCCTTTGAGTGGGATGGATTCTGTGTCAAGCACACCGGTAATGCGTGAGACCAGCTCCTTGCGGGCGGAAGGATCGGACACCGTGTCGCGGATGTTGGCCTGAATAATCAGGTGTGCGGCTACGCTCCCTTCGGATCGGTCGATCGCGACCACAAAAAAACCGTGGGAGTGGAATTCCTCGCAAAGGGCCCGTCCGATTCCGCCGAGCGCTCCGGTGATGATGACGGCTTCGCGTTTCATAGTATGTTAAGCCTCCCGCGCGAGTCGATCGAAGAGCAGTTCGATGGCGCGAATCGATGTTTTTTGGACGGCTTCAACGGTGTTGGAACTGTTGTGCGAACCGAAAATACAACGGTCAAAAAATCGCAGCGGACTTTCGGTAGGAAGAGGCTCCTCCTGGAAAACATCCAGGGCAGCGGCGGCGATCCGGCCCGACTGGAGGGCGGCACACAATGCCTGTTCGTCGATCAGTGGACCTCGCCCGACATTTATGAGCAACGCACCGTGTTTTACTTTGGTCAATATATCGCGGTTGACCATATGGCGGCTCGATGGGGTGAGGGCGCATGTAAGGATCAAAAAATCGGCCTCTTCAATTCGCCCTGGCCAAAGGGCGGATTCTACAGGCAGCAAGGGATCGGTCTTGAAAAATGGATCATAGGCTATGACGTCGATTCCAAAGGCGAGGAGTTTTCTGGCGGTGGAACGACCGATATTCCCGAATCCGACGAGAGCGGCAGTTTTGCCCATCAGCGACAACCCCGGCGGCTTGGGCCATCCCCCGGCGCGCACCCCGCGATCGATCAGAAACAAATCGCGGGCCAACCCCAAAAGATACCCGATGGCAACGTCGGACACCTCTTCATTGAACATGCCCGGTGTATTGACGATGTCCAAGCCGCATGCCTTGGCCGCGGGGAAGTCCACATTGTCGGTTCCGATGCCCCAGCGGATCGCCGCACGTAGGCGACCTGCCACCCCGGCCTTAAGGACTGCCGCTGTTGCAGGGTCATCCCCGATGATCCAGCCATCGTATTGTGGGACGAGATCGAGCAGATCCTTCTCTGCCATGACCTGATGGAACTCGGGGCAAAATACTGTCGCGCTGCGGTTGCTGAATTCGATGCCCAAGGATCCGATCGCTCTGATCATGGGGGGGCAGGTGCATAAGATTTTCTTCATTAAAGGTCGTCAGGCGGGGAAGAAATAACGGATCTTTTCCATCGAACTTAGTTCGCGGTGGGGACGGTTGCCCTCCCAACTTCCCAGAAATTGATGGAATCGGTAGATGGCGGTCTCTTGTAAGGTGGCGAGGGAAGCGCGTTGTTTGATGATGGCTCGGGTATCGTTGAAGACGGCAGCAAGAAAATACAGGACGGCATCGACGATGCCAAAATGAAACTCGGGGTGAATATGACGCAAGGCGATCGCTTCCCGTTCATAGCGACGCCTGACTTGGCCCCATGTCTCATCGTGGATATGGATTACGGGGGCCGCCGGGGCATAGATGATCCGAAAACCCTCCCGGACGACTTTCTTGCCGAGGTCGATATCCTCCAATCCGGTCAAGGTCTCATCATACCGAAATCTCCTCCAGATGGATTTGCGCACCGCGCAATTTGCGTTGTTACAAAAAGCGGGCCCCTGACTGGTCTTGGCTGCGGGATAGTATTTTTCAAAGACGCGTGATTCGCTGAAACGCGTGGTCTTGCCGCCGACCTGGCGCCCATAGCTGATTGCGATGGAGGGATCTTGAAAAGGATGGAGGAGCTCCGTTAGCCAATTTTCGGCATACGGGATACAGTGGCCGCTCAACAGTATGAGAAACTCTCCTTTCGCCGCGTCACATCCCATGTTCAGAGATCTTCCAAATGTGAAATCCTCTCTACGTATATTCAGGATTTTGGCTCCCGCGCTTGCCGCGATTTCCAACGTGCCGTCGGTGGAGCCGGAATCAACGACGATGACCTCGATCGACTCGGTGCCCGGAACTGTCTGGACGGAAACCGCATCGAGCACGCCCCCAAGATGCCGCGCCTCGTTGAAGGTGCGAATGACAATGCTGGCCAGCATGGCGCGACCTGACCTTGCCACGGGCTTGTCCCCGCCAAGAGCAGTGAGTCGGCACTTCATTTTTCCGTTCGAGCTTTATTGATGTCGGCCAATGCCAAGGTTTCTGCGATGTCCCACCCTTCCTGATTGTCGATGTCGGCAGATTCTTTCCGGGGAGTTTCAAAGAGAATCGGATGCTTTCCGATGCGGGCTTTTGTTTCGGCAAAACTGGCTTGGGAAAAAAGGTAGAGGTTGGAGTTTTCCTCAAACCAAGGCTCGAGATCCTGGGTGCGGATGAGGTTGTCTGGATCGTGGTTTACCGCGCTCGTATCGGCGCGATAGAACCGGGTCTGGAATTTGTTGACCGAAAAAAGGCTGTCCGCAATTCCCCGGTTCCGCGCCTCTTCAAATGCGGCGAGAGCGGCGCGGATCGTGGCGGGCGAGAGAAGAGGGTTTGTGGTGTGGGTCATCAGGTAGGTATCGGACTCAACGGCCGCCAGGTCGTCGGCGACGATAAGGTTCGTGCTCACAAAATCCCCGCAGATTTCCGGTTTGCGGTCGCGGATCAGGATGCGGCCCGTATCCACGAGCCCGTGCTGCGCAAGGATGCCCCTGGCATCGGTGTTGATGACAATTTTCTCGATGGATTCCACCTCCAGCAGGGAGTCAAGGATCCAGCGGAACAGCGGTTTGCCGGCGAAGCTACGGAAGTTCTTTCCCGACACGCGGGCACTGTGGGCTTTCAGTGGGATGAGGGCGATCGTCTTCATCATGGTCATTTATTTGAAATCACAACTTTGTCTTGCGGTTCTCATCCCGCGTTCCTCCAAAAGCCGGAGCGCTGCTGCCAGCACCTCCGCTGGCGACTTGTCCGCCACGGTGATGACCGCCGCATCCGCTGCGGATTGCAGAGGGGACATGGCGCGGTTCGTATCCGCCGCATCGCGGGCGGCAATGTCGTCGGCTTCCCCTTGTGCAAGACGCCGCTTCTCGCGGATTTGAATGGGGGCGTCCAAGAAAAGTTTGAAAGGGGTATCTGGGAAAACGGCTGTTCCAATGTCCCTCCCTTCAACAATGCACGGGCCGTGCGCCGCGAGGTGCTGCAACTCGCGATTTACGCGATCTCTCACGAAGGGATGGGCGGAGACGGTTGCAACGGTTGCATTCACTTTTCCACTTCGGAGATCGAGGGGGCGTTCATTCCCTCGAATGGCGAGTTGAATGTGGTTCTTATGAAACGTGACCGCCAGTTCCAGGGAGGCTACCAGAGCTTTGATTTCCTGCTCCGCCGATGGACTGATCTTCGCTTCCAGAACGGCCCAAGTGAACGCTCGGTAGAAGAGGCCGGAATTCACCGCCACAATCCCGAGTTCATCGGCCAAGAGCGAAGCCAGCGTGCTCTTGCCGGAGGCTGCCGGACCATCGATGGCGATGATGTAAGACTTCAAACCGGGAAATAAAGAAAACAGAAATCGGAGAAGCAATTCTCATGCCCGCCACATGGCCGGAGCCATCGGCCCGGATTTGCGAGTGTTAATGACTTTTTTAGCCGGATGTTTGGTCCAATTGAACAAACGGCCGGTAGCGCTCGATCGTGGTGTAATGTTTGTCCGCCGCCTCGATGGCGATGCCCCGCGTGAACGCGCAGGAGGCGATGATCAGGTCTCCTGGGCACGCAGCGCCATCAGTTGTTCGTGGTCCATGAAGGAATCCGAGTCGCCTAAAGTCCGGGCCAAAGCTTTCATGCCGGCACGACGCGTGTATTCCTCGAGGGCTTTCAGGACGGCAGCCCGCTTTGTTTTTGCCCCAGAAAGCCGGATTGCTTCCGTGATGAGGGGCTCGGGAATATCCAGAGTGGTTTTCATTATGGATAAACAAAATAATTATTATGGATAAATCAAAGTGTATTTATGGATAATCAGAAGAAAGTTACTGCCCTGTGGGCATCGGAGCAGAATGGACAAAATATTGGCCATTTTCATGGTTTCAAAATTTGCCGTGTGGGCGGCTTCATGCTGAGTCCTTCTGTCGAACCCCCGCCACGGTGGCGGTTCACAAAATCCACCGCCATGTCCAGCCAGCGCAACCGATCCCACGCGCTCATCCGGGCAAATCCGGTAGTTCCCGAGTAGTCCTCCTGGCGGGTGTTTTGCAAAACATCCCAATCCGTTGATGTCGCCAAAGGCTGGGCGGGATCGCGGGGGTTTTTCTCGTCATTCATTTCGACTTAAAAATTCTATGTCCATGGCATCCTTGGCCCTGGGTGGATGAATGGCACGTTTCATCGCCAATAACCGCGCACGGCCGATAATTCTCACTTATTACGGCTCAGACGGAGCTTCGCCCTCCCTCGCGTTATCGACGAGTGGCTGACATTGTCCGTGGGAATTCCACGGCGCTGACGGCGCAGCGCCCTCCAGGTTTTGGCGTTCTCTTCACGCGGCATTGTCCCAGCGGAAGAAGGTCATGAAGAGGATCTGGATGTCGAGGGCGGGGCTCCAATTCTCCATGTAAAAGAGGTCATAGCGGATGCGTTCGGTGAGGTCGGTGTCGCCGCGGAGGCCGTTGACCTGCGCCCAGCCGGTGAGGCCGGGGATGATGTGGTGGCGGGCGTTGTAGTGGGAGATGGTTTCCTTGAAGTCGACGATGAGTTCGGGCCGTTCGGGGCGGGGTCCGACGAGGCTCATGTCACCGCAGAGGACGTTCCAGAACTGCGGGAGCTCGTCGATGTTCCAGCGCCGCATGAACGCGCCGATCCTGAGCCGCCGGGGGTCTTCCTTCGTGGCCCACCGGGCACCGGTTTCCTTTTCCGCATCCAGTCCCATGCTGCGGATTTTGAGGATCCGGAACTGGCGTCCGTTTCGTCCGACGCGGACCTGGCGGTAGAAGACCGGGCCGGGGGACTCGGCGAAGACCAGGGCGGAGAAAACGGCGATGATCGGGAGGGAAACGACGAGGCCGAATGCCGCTCCGAGCAGGTCCACCGTGCGCTTGATCAAGGCGTTGGCCGGGCGCTCCAAGGGGAGTTCGGTGACGCCGAGGACGGGGACGGAACTGATCGTGGTGACCTGGAGCCCGGAGAGCAGGATCTGGAACCCGGTGGGCACGACCATGAAGGTGACGAGGTTGCGCTCGCAAAGCGACGCGATCTCGGCGATCTCGGGTTCTTTTCTTTCGCCATCGGCGACGAGGACGATGTTGACGAGCCCGTTTTCGCAGAAGTGGGCGAGCTCGGAGTGGCTGCCCAGAAGCGGGGTTTCGGTGTCCGGCTCTTTCGTGAAGCGGTTCGATTTGGGGGGCACGGCCCCGACGATTTCATACGGGTGCCAGGGATCTTTCCGGATCTCGGTGACGAGGTTGGCGAGGCGGGGCGACCAATCGACGAAGAGGATGCGCTGGCGGAAGGCCACGGTGATGCCGCGGGCGAGAAGGTAGCGGTGCAGCACGAACCGGACAAGCGAACCGTAGAGCAGCAGCAGGACTGCCGAGAGAAGGATGAAGATCCGGGAGGCATCCGGGACCAGCTCGAAGACGAGGGTCGGGAACGGGAAGATCAACAGCCAGGCCAGCGAGGCTTTGAAGATGATCGGAAAGCTGCGCCGGTAGCGGAGGAGGACGAAGCGCCGGTAGCCATCGAACAGGCCCACGAGCACGCAGAACAGCACGGCCCCCAGCCCGAGGTTCAGGTTGAAAACCAGGGCGGACGGATCGGCTGGCGAGGCGTTCGGCAGCAGGTGGAAGCGGATATAATGCGCGCTGAGGAGGGCGGCGACGGCGCATAAAAAATCCGTCAGCATCGCGAGGTTGATGCACAACCCTGCGACGGCGGAACGTGTTTCTCGGCGGAACCAGGCGGACATAAAGAGAGGAAGGCGGTGACTCGGAAGCGAAAACGGGAATTTCGGGATTTGGAACTTGGGATGGGCGGGAAAGGGCGGGAAGTTCGGGCGGTTTGCGGGCGTGGGGCGACCGTCCCGGTTGCCTGTTTGCAGAGGGAAGAGCAGGTGGGATGCCCGCTCCACGTCGGTCAACTTCGTGCTGTTCGGATGAGCGGGATTAGCTTCAGGCAGGCTGCCGCCTTTCGTCATTTCCCCGATTTTGGCGGAAATGAGCCAATTTTTTTGTGACAATTCTGTCATCTTTTCCCATTTGGCGCGGGCGGGAGCCCGCTATGTCGTTCGTGGGGGAACCCGCCGGAGCAGAAGGTTCAGGCCTTCGCTTCCGGCGAACCGTAAACGCTCTCTTTGTGGTATTTGTCGCCGTAGTGGTAGTAGTAGTATTGGCCGGTGTGGCCCAGCGACGTGCGGTTGAGCACGAACCCGCCGAGCCGGGCCTGCGCCTTGGCGAGCATTTTGATCGCGCGGATGACGGCGCGTTTCGGCGTCCGGCTCGACTGGACGACGAGGCAGGTGTAGTCGGCGTTGGCGGCGATGCGGAGCGTGTCGCTGACGGCATTGATCGGGGCGGAGTCGATGACGATGCGGTCGAAGGATTTGGAGAGTTCCTCCAGCAGGGACGCGAACCCGCCCGCGCCGAGCAATTCGGCCGGGTTGGGTGCGCGGCGGCCGGCGGGGAGTGCGGAGAGGTTTTTCAAGTGTGTCCCGTGGATGACTTCGCTGAGCGCCGTGTTGCCGGCGAGCGCATCGGTCAACCCCGGGAGCTCCTCGCCGGTGTGGAGGAGGGCCTTTTGGACCGCCGGAAGCCGCAGGTCGGCGTCGATGACGATGGTTTTGAGGCCCTCGAGGGCGAAGGCGGCACCGGCGTTGATGGCGGAAAATGTTTTTCCCTCGGAGGGGATGGCGCTGGTGAAAAGAAAAACCCGCCGCCTGGCGTTGTCGGGCAGGAGGGAGAGCGAGGCCCGGAGCGTGCGGAATGCCTCCGCCTGGGTCGAGTTCCCCTCTTTTTCGATGATGAGCGGACGGTCGCTCCTGGCCTGGAACTGTTCGCGCGTCTCCCCTTTGAGGCGGGTGATCTGTGGGACGACGGCGAGACAGGGCAGGGAGAGGAAGGCCTCCGCCGAGTCCACGGAACGCAGGCTCGGGTCGAGGGCGTCGATGAGGAAAACGACCCCGCACGAGAGCAGGGCACCCAGGGCCAATGCCGCGAGCAGGATTTTTTTCCGGGCGGGCTTGACCGGCTTGTTGGAGACCATCGGTTCCTCGAGGATCCGGAACGGGCTCTTCTCGACCGCCTGCGTGATCTGGGTCTCGTGCAGCCGGTTGATCACGTTTTCGTAGGTGGTGCGGTCCGACTCCACCTCGCGGAGGAGGACGTTGTAGGGGATCGCGATCTTGTTGAGTTTGAGGGCCGCCTTTTCCTGCTCGGCGAGGGCGGTCTCGAGTTTGGTTTCCGTGTCGCCTGAGCCCTCGTATTGTTTGCGGAGGATATCCCCCGCGTTTTTCAACGTGGTGCCGAGTGACTGGCGGAGCTGTTCGAGCTGGCCCTTGGCCTGGAGGTATTTCGGGTGCTTCTCGAGGTAACGCTTCTGGGCGGCGGCGAAATCCGATTCGGCCTTGACGATTTTCTCGCGGATCACCGCGACATCGGGGATGGCGGCGACGCTGCCGATCTCCAGGATGCTGTCGTAGTCGTCCGGTGCCAGCGTCTTGAGCTGTCCGAGATCGGCCTCGATGCGCAGGCGCATTCCCTTGGCCTCGGTCACCTTGGAGTTCAGGTCCTTGAGGCGCTCGATCGTGATGTTTTGCGTCTGTTCGAGGGAGACCGCGTTTTCTTTTTCCTTGTAGCGCTGGAGTTTCTGTTCGGACTGTTCGAGCCGCAGTTTCAACCGCGCGGCTTCCTCCTGGAGAAATTCGTTGGCGACCCGGGAGAGCTCGAAGCGCTGGTCGAAATTTTGCCGGAGAAATTCCTTGATCACGAGTTCGGCCAGGTTCCTGGCCTGTTCCGGGTTCCTGTCCTCGACAGCCAGCTCGATCAGGCGGGTTCCGCGGCGGAGCTTCACGTCCACTTTTTTTGCCATGAGCTCGGCAAGTTCGGAGTCGGTGTAGGGGTCGTTCGGGCGGGGTGGGGCGAAGACGGGGTCCTTTTCCAGACCCGCCGCCTTGACGACGCGGAGGAGGAGCGAGCGGTTTTCCATCGCCTCCTGCATGGTCTTGAGGTAGTCGAGGGAGTCCATTTTCTCCGCCTGGATGTCGTCCATCTTGATGACTTTCTGCTCCTGCTGCTCGATTTGGAGCACCGCCTTGGAGGCATAGATGTCCGGCTGGCGGAGGAGCCAGGCGAAGGCGAGGATCAGGGCGAGCCCGGTGATCAGGCCGACGAGCCAGAGGTGGCGGACGACGAGGTTGAAATAGCGCCAGAAGTCGAAATCGAGATCGGCGAGCTGAGCGGGGAGGCGGAGGTGCGGGGTCGGGTGAGGTTCGCTCATGGAGCTTAAAAAATGGATTCCGACACGGTGATGACGTCACCGGGTTTGATGACGATGAACGTGTTGCCGTCACCCCTCGCCATTTTTTTCGCGTTGAATTTCAGCACGGTTTCCCTGTCGTTCTGGCGGCGTTTCACGGTGATATTGGACGGGTCGGCGATGCGGGTGTAGCCGCCGGCCATGCCGATCGCCTGGAGGAGGGTGATCTCCTCGCTGCCTTCGATCGTGTAGGAGCCGGGTTTCTGCACCTGCCCCAGGACGGTGAATCTTTTCTTGGCGTAGGAGCGCACGGTGAGGGTGACCTGCGGGTTGACGAGGTAGCCGTCACGATACCTGGCCTGGAGCTGGTTGACCGCCTCGGCGATGGAGAGCCCGCCGAGGGACACGCTGCCCACGAGAGGGAACTGGGCCTTCCCGTCGCCCGAGACACGGATCACCGAATCCAGGTCGGGCTCCTGGAACATCCGGAAGTCGATCAGGTCGTCCGGGCTGATCCGGTAGTTGGCGTCCTCCCCGGCAAGAAGACTGGCGGAAAGGAACCCGCAGGCGAGGAGAACCCGGAAGATCTGGCGCGGTTTTGCCGGAAGAAAAATGTTCATGTGCGGGGTGTTCTAAAACTCGACGGCCAGCGCGATGCCTGCCCTGTTGTCGTAAAAGCTGAAATTGCTTTCGTTGGATTCGTTCCGGCGGAACTCGTAAAAAACCGATGCCTTGTAGTGGGTGAAGAACGTGGCCGACAGCTCGGGGCGGGCGAAGACGAAGTTGTCGAGGCGGTCGACGCCGGACTGGTCGTCCGTCGAGAAATAGGCGTCGTTCTCGTAGCCGAGGGCGAGCTTCGCGGAGAATTTTTCGAAGAGCCGCTGCTCGATCGCGATGACGAAGCCGGTTGCGTTGTAGTCCTGGCCCGCCGAGGAGGCGGAGCCTTCGACGCGGCGGTAGGCATCGAAGGAGATCGTGGTCGAGGGAAATGGGGAGTAGTCACCGCCGAGCGAAAAGACGGGGTCGAGCCGGGTTTGGGACAAATTGTCGAGTTCGCGGGCCTCGACGCCGACGCTGAGGCGGAATGTCAGTTTTCCCGTCGCGTCGTAGGCGGCGCGGACGCGGAGTTGCTGGTAGTATTGCAGGGGGCTTTCCTGGACGTTGAGCACCCCGGCGACGCCCTCGGCCCCGAGCGACAGCTTCTCGGTGACGAGATATTCGGCCCCCAGCTTGACCGCGTAGTTGTTGGAATCGAGATCGTCCACATAGATGATCGCGTTCTGGCTGAACTCGAGATCGGCGCTCGTTTTGTCGCTGTATCCGTAAACGAACCGGAGGCTGTTGTCGAATACGGAGCGCCGGACCAAGCCGCCGACATCGCGGTCGGGGGTGGAGAGATATTCGTAACGGCTGGAAAGCTCCACCGCCAAGTTGTTCCAGACATACTTCCCTTCGAGTCCGGCCAACTGGTTGTAGGCGTCCTCCTGCGGGTTATCCAGGTAGATGAGCCCGGTCCCAACATACTGGACGATGAGGTAGCTGTCCTCGAGGTTCCTGTAGTCGCCGATTTCGAAGGCCAACCCGGCGGAGACGGCGAAGATGATGTCCGAAACCCGGTTCGTGTCCGAGATGAAGATGTTGTCGTCGTAGAGCGAAACGAGGCGGAAGATCGGCCGCACCCTCCAAAGCTGGATTTTTTCCTGGAGGTTGCCCTCCTCATCGGGCGGAGCGGCGGATTCCACGGACGTTCCCGGGAGGATTGGGGGGCCTACCTGCTCCGGTTTCACGGCCTGCATCCCCTGATCCAGCGTGGTCAGATCTCCCGGTTGGAGCGGCCGGGTGGTCGGGGTGAGGGGGCTGGGTGGGGGGGGTGCGTCAGGGGTTTCGATGGCCCCGTCATCCTTCTCCACGCCCACGTGCACCCCGGGTGAAGTGGCGGCACCGAAACTCGCCGCCCATGCGCCAGTCACTACGAGAGCCAACAGCCATGTGAAATTCCGGATTTTTGACATAGGGCGTCTGGTTGCAAAATTGTCCAAAAAAGAGCACAGCCCACCTCTTGTCCCGCGTTTCAAGCCGGGAGCAAGAACTCCCAGGCAGCGGTTGGCAGGCTCCGGGAATGGAGCTTTGCGGAGCGGATCAGATTTCGTTCGACCGGACCTTGCCGCCGGTGTTTGCCGCCGCAGCCTGCGCGATCACCGTTTTGGCCTGTGGGGCGGCCGCCACGATGGTTTTCGCAAGACTGACGATTGCCTGGCTGTTTCCGGCGAGCCGACTCGTGGCGACACTGAATATCTGGGCCGCCATGCCGGGATTCGCGGAAGCCGCCGAAGACGCGAGCGAAATCACGAGATCCGGATTGCCGTTGATTTTGCTGCTCTTGAGAATCGTCGCCAGCAACTGGTCCGCCATGCCGGGGTTTTTCTTGAGCGCCTTCGCGAAGGCTTTTTTGAGTTTTGAAGCCGACGCTTTCGAGATGCTCGTGCCCCCCAGATAGCTCGCGATCAGGCTGGAGGCCGAGGAGGTTTTCTTTTTTGTCGCCGCCTCGGAAGGTTGGACCCCTCCGAAGAGTGCCAGAGCTGCAAGGACTGCAATGGTGATGTGCTTTTTCATTTTTTCCCCTTTGTTTTGTTGGATGTGGTGTTTTTTGTTGTTCCTACTGATCCGACGCTCCGTGTTCCTACCCGAATGCCGGAGCCTGTCAATAGGTTGTCGTGTGACAATTTCGTCACATTCGTTTACGCCCGTGCGTTCGGTTGGACGGGAGCACGTCGCGTGCCACAATTGACGCGAGTCATAAAAGCTCGACACGCATTCACCGGAACCATTGACCGGAACCTTGACGGGAAGACTCCGGTGGAGAGAATCCCCCCCCGATGAACCCCTCTCCAAGCGGCCCTCTTTTCTCCTCGCGGATCTGGGAAGATCCCGCCCTCACTTCCATCAACCGCCTGCCGATGCGCTCGACCTTGTATCCGTTCCCGGATGCCAGCACCGCCAAAACCCTGGACCGAAGCAAGTCCCCCTGGTTCCAGCTGCTCGACGGTGACTGGAAGTTCCGCATCCGCCAAAAACCCGGAGATGCCGACGGCACCGATGTGGCCGTGGACACGGACCGCTCCGCGTGGGATGAGGTCGCCGTGCCGGGGAACTGGACGCTCCAGGGCTACGGCGCGCCGCATTACACGAACGTGAACATGCCGTTCCCGGATGAGCCTCCATGCGTCCCGAAGCTCAACCCGACAGGCGTCTATTCCAGGGAGATCACCATCCCGAAAACCTGGCGCGGCCGCCGGATCATCATCCACTTCGGTGGCGCGGAAAGCGTGCTCTGCCTTTATGTGAACGGGCGGTTCGTCGGCATGGGCAAGGACTGCCGCCTCCCGTCGGAATTCGACATCACCAGCCATGCGCGCGCCGGGCGGAAGAATTTGATTTGCGCCGTCGTGATCAAGTGGTCGGACGCCACGTTCATCGAGGACCAGGACCAATGGTGGATGGGGGGACTGCACCGGGAAGTTTATCTTTATTCGCCGTCTTCCGTGTGGGTTTCCGATTTGTTCGCCGTCGGCAACCTCGAGAACGGGTGCCGCGACGGGCGGTTGAACCTGACCGTGAAGGTCGGGTTCACCGGGCGGGTGGAGGAGGGGTGGAGCGTTGCGGCCCAGCTTTTCGATCCGGCGGGGAAAGCCGTTTTCAAAAAAACGCTCCTTCGCCCGGTGCGGGTGGGTCCGCCCAGCTCGATGTTCCGGCTGCAGGCCCGCTTCGATGAGACCGTCAAGAAACCGTTGCTCTGGTCGGCGGAATCCCCGTCGCTCTACAAAGCGGTCGTCACCCTCCGGGACCCCGAAGGCCGGGCCGTCGAGTCCACGGCGGCACGCGTCGGTTTCCGCTCCATAGAAATCCGCGACCGCCAGCTCCTGGTCAACGGCAGGCGTGTCATGATCCACGGCGTGAACCGCCACGATCACCACGAAACGAAAGGCAAGGCGGTGGATCGCGAAACCATGCGCCTGGACGCGCTGGCCATGAAGCGTTTCAATTTCAACGCCGTGCGCTGCTCGCACTATCCCAACGACCCGTATTGGCTGGACGTTTGCGACGAGCTCGGGCTCTACGTCATCGACGAGGCAAACCTCGAGGCCCACGCCTACTACCACACGCCCGGGCATGAGCCCGGGTGGGCATCCGCGTTTCTCGACCGGGCGGTCCGCATGGTCGGGCGCGACAAGAACCACCCGTCCATCATCCTCTGGTCGCTCGGCAACGAGACCGGGTATGGTGCCAACCAGGATGCCATGGCCGCCTGGATCCGCGCGACAGACGCCAGCCGCCCGCTCCATTACGAGCCGGGGACATGGGACCAGGGCCTCAGCGAAGAGCGGCAGCCGGGAAATTTTCCCTACGAGGGAGGGACACGGGTCACAGACATCGTATGTCCCATGTATCCCAAGCCCGAGACCATTGTCGGGTGGGCGACGGACAAAAACCATCCCGACCGGCGGCGCCCGTTGATCATGTGCGAATACTCCCACGCCATGGGCAACAGCAACGGTGGCCTGGCGGACTACTACGACCTCTTCGAAAAATACCCGGGGCTTCAGGGCGGGTTCATCTGGGAGTGGATCGACCACGGGATCTTGAAGGCGGGACCGGATGGCAAGCCGTATTGGGCCTACGGCGGCGACTTCGGCGACACGCCGAACGACCTGAACTTCTGCTGCGACGGGCTGGTCTGGCCAGACCGCACCCCGCACCCCGGTCTCGCCGAGTTCAAACACCTCGCGCAGCCGCTCAAAGCGGTTTCGTTCGATCGCAAGAGCCGGACTGCAAATCTCAAGAACCGCCAGTGCTTCGCGGATTCCATGTGGATCGGGGTTTCCTGGGATCTCCAAGTCTCGGGAAAAACCGTGGCGCGCGGGGTCCTTCCGTCCCCGAAAATCGCTCCCGGGCAGACGGGGGCTTTCGGCGTTCCATTGCCAGCATTCGAGATTTCCGAGGGGCAGGAGGCATTTCTCAACCTTTGCTACAAAGCCGCTCACCGGACCGCATGGTGCGAAAAAGGACACGTCCTCGGCTGGGACCAGATCTCGCTTGGGGGCTCGCCTCCGGCCTCCGCCCCCGCCGTGCTTCGCGGGAAGGCGGACGTGCTCAAGGTGGATCGCGTCCGGAAGAGTTTGCGGGTCAGCGGGAGCAACTTCGAAATCGGGTTTTCCGAGGGATCCTCTCGGCTCGAGGAATTCCGCTGCGGAGGCGATGACATCCTGGCCTCCGGCCCCGAGTTGCAGATTTGGCGAGCCGCCACGGACAATGACGGGATCAAGGGCTGGACGGGGCAGGAGCTCAAACCGCTCGGGCGATGGCGGGCGGCGGGATTCCCCCACGCTGTCATCAAACCGGATCCGGTCCGCATGAGCCGGATGGGATCCGGCAACATCCGGGTCGTCTGCGGGCATGTCGCCGCGTGCCTGGTTTCCCAAACCGCCGTCCGCCTCACGCACGTTTACACGGTCCGGCCCGACGGGACGATCCTGGTGGAGAACCTCTTCATCGTCCACAAAAGCGCTGCGGATCTTCCCCGCTTGGGAGTCCGCCTGGTCCTGGTGCCGGGGTTCGAGAACCTCGCCTGGTTCGGGCGCGGGCCATCCGAAAATTACAGCGACAGAAAGCGGGCCGCGATGATCGGGCTGTATTCCGGCAGCGTGGCCGACCAATACGTCCCGTATATCGTCCCGCAGGAACACGGCAACCACACCGATACCAGGTGGCTCTCGCTCGACAACGGACGCACGTCGCTGCGCATTTCCGCGCTCGGACCTCTGGAATTTTCCGCGAGCCACTTCACGGCAGCGGACCTCTTCGCCGCCTCCCACACCTGCGACCTGAAGCCACGTCCGGAAACCGTCCTCAACCTGGATTACCGGCAGCGCGGGCTGGGGACCGCAAGTTGCGGCCCCGATACCGGCGAGACCCACCGCATTCCGGCGGGGGCCCACAGGTGGAATTACGTGATCGGGGCAAAGACCCTCTGAGCCGGTGGCTAAACCCGCCCCTCGGGTGCCCCCCGAGTTCGGCGCAAGGGGCTGCAAAAGAACCATGCCGCCGACCCGGATTATTCTTTGGGCTGCTTGGGCAAGGAAAAACAGTATTGCATTATGGTGACGACTTGATGCTAACTGCTGCCTCTAAGCATGGACATCAAACACATCACCAGCGAATCCCTTCGCCGTCTGCTCGGTCTGACGGATAAAAAGGAACAACTTGTCAAAGCGGTCGCAGACGTCGAAGACCAGATTGCAAACGCGCTCAAAGGCGTCGCAACGGCCACCGTGGAAGCCGCCGAGGCCGTCACGCCGTTCAAGCCCGCCAAGAAGGCCGGGAAAGCAAAGGGGAACAAACCGGGGGGGCTGAAGGAGAGGATTCTCGCGCTCCTCGAAGCGGCCGGGGAAGAGGGGGTTCGCGTGAAGGACATTGCCGCCAAGCTCGCCGCCAAGCCCGGAAGCATCTCCGTCTGGTTCAGCACCACCGGGAAGAATATCACCACGAAGGTCGAACCCGGACGCTATGCCGCAAAGGGTGACGCCAAGGCCGTTGCAACCCCCAAAGCTTCGAAGTCGGCCAAGTCCGGAAAAAAAAGAGGCGGCAAATCCAAGGTCCGTAGCAGGCTCGCCTCCAAGTCGGCCAAATGACGCAGTGCCTGCATGTGCGGATCCCGCACATGAGCCTGTGCCCTCGCACGGGAACCTTCCGCCCTGTGCGTCTTTTGCGGGCCGCCTTCCGACGTCCGGAAAATCGTCGGGGACGGCGGAAATCAAAATTCTCTTGCTGGCAAATGTCGGGTGATTTCGGTATGGCAAGCCGATCCTTATGAGCCATTCCGTCCCGTCGAGGTTTTTTGCCGTCTTTCCACTTCTGTTTTCCGCGTTCGCGCTTTCCGGCTGCGTCAACCCGATCGATCCGCTCGGGCCGGTGGGCAGGGGACCGGTGCCTCGCCCGGAAAAGTCGAAGCCGCAGCTTGCAGACAAATTCGCGTGGGGGATCTCGACCGCCAGCTACCAATACGAAGATCCCGCCGTGAAACCCGGGCAGAAGGGCTATTTCTCCACGGATTGGGATCTTCTCGTTTCGCGGAAGAAAGCCCCGGAGAAAGGGAACGCGCTCTATACCTGGACAAAATTCGGGAAAGATCTCGCCGCGCTGAAAAAAATCGGCGTGACCCACTATCGTTTCAGCATCGAGTGGGCGCGGGTGGAGCCGAAGCCCGGAGTTTACGACGAGGAAGTCATCCGCCGTTATGCCGACATGGCCCGTCGGCTGAAGGAAGCGGGCATCGAGCCGGTCATCTGCCTCTGGCATTTCACCTTTCCGGCCTGGCTTTACGACAAAAAGAACCCCGGCCAGTCGAACTGGCTGCACCCGATCGCGCGGGAGAGATGGAACGCCTACGTGAACAAAATGGTCCGGGCCACCGCCCCCTTCACGAATTACTACGCCCCGCAAAACGAGCCCAACGGCCAGATCACGACCGCCTATATCGTCGCGCAATGGCCGCCGTGCATGGCCCTGGCCTTCGGGCACTACTGGAAAGCGATCGACGCCAGCTCGGCGATGTTCCGCGATGCTGCGGCGCGGGTCAAAATGATCAAGCCGTCCGCGAAAGTCGTGAGTGTCGAGGCCCTGCCCTGGTGGCAGCGCGCCCCGCTCGATCCCGGCGGGCTCATCTACAACACGATGATTCATGGGAACGTGGACCACCTCGACCGGGTTTATGATGTCTGCGACATCGTCGGCTTCAACTACTACTACTCGCAGGCCCCCGGCCCGATCTCCCTCCTCTCCGAGAACGCCCGCCGCGGCCACAATTTCACGATGATGGGCTGGCGCATCAACCCGGACGGCCTCTACAACGAGATCCGGCGGGTGGGGGACCGCTACGGAAAGCCCATGATGATCACCGAGAACGGCATCGCCACGCCCAACGACTCCAAGCGGGTGTGGTATACGCGCAACCACCTCGCCGCCATCGGGCGGGCGATCCGCGACGGTTATGACATGCGCGGCTACTTCGCCTGGTCGCTGGCGGACAACTACGAATGGCACTTCGGATACAAGGCATTCTTCGGGCTCTCCACCATGAACCCGAAGACCTTCGACCGGGTCTTCAAGCCCTCCGCCGACAAATATTCCGAGATCATCAGATCCCACCCGACCGTGAAATCCGTCACCGCGATCCAGCCACAGGCAAATTTCACGCCTCTGAAAAGCCGGCGCTAGCGCCGTCCTCCCGACGGGTTGCGGGTTATATTGTGTAGAGGCGGTTGTGCCAACCGCCTGTCGGCTTTCCACAGGCCCTTGACACAAGGGCCTCTACAACAAAGTGGCTTTTACAACATGAAACCCATTATCCGCTATGAAGCCGGTTCCGGCGAAATCGCCATCCTCCACCCCTCCGCCCGCATGGT
>Ga0172380_10004185_pt1 | contig 18828 bp, 19 predicted proteins | sample Leawe162metaG_FD_119747 | JGI IMG/M metagenome (GOLD analysis project Ga0172380, IMG submission 119747) | Leachate microbial communities from a municipal landfill in Southern Ontario, Canada - Leachate well 162 metaG | ecosystem: Engineered > Solid waste > Landfill > Unclassified | place... | reverse complement strand
CGCGGAGCTCGACCGGATTCGCATCGCTGCGTAGAGCACCCCAGACGATGGTTTTGTGGGCGGCACTTTCGACGAAGCGTTTGAGCCGGGGAGAAATTTTTGCGGGTGGGTTGAGCCAAATGATGTTTTCGCAAACAAATGAGTCCGGCGGATCGGGGGCATTGCCGGAGAGAACAAGGGGGCTCCGGACATCGTCCCATCGTTGCGCGACAGCTATGTTTCCCAAGGCTCGAAGATTTTTCCCATACGTTTTCCCCATGACAGACAAATCCGGGGACAGAAACCACAGGGCAGGCGGACCAGAACCGATGCGGACAATCCGGCCGTCGTAATGGACATCCGGCTTGGGGAGCCCGATGGCAGCCGCCAGAAAAAAGGGATGTCACCGTGGCAAGTGTGGTTAAATCCACAGGATTGACACCTGTGCCAGGCGATTGCGTTCAGCGACGCCGGTCGAACACCATTCTCTCAAAACGTTCGGGCAGAGATCGAAACCGTTGGGCCACTGAATCACAGAACCCCGAGCCTCACGCCTTGCGGCGCGAGCGAAAGCCGCAAGAAGATCCTCCTCATGAAGCGGTGTCATCCACATGGGGACTCTTCCGGCCATTCTGGACGGCGGTCTCGATGAGGGCGATCATTGCGGCGAGCGATTGCCGCAGTTCGGGGTAATCGTGTTCTTGTGCGGAGCGAAGCCAATCCGCCGGGTTGTTTTCGTCCGTTTTCAAATGAGAACAAGGCCTTTCCGGGCGATTTCGGAGTGGAATGAGGATCCCCTCTCGATCCTGCTCTTGAGGTCCTCCGGAGCACGCACCATGATATCGAGGGGAAAGTTTGCCACGAGGTGTCTCAGAGGACGGAATGCTTTGCGAATCGCGGTGGCGTCGGCGGTCTGACTCCGGTCAATCGCTTTCACCACGAGCAGATCCACATCGCTGTCCTGATCCGGGGAGCCGTAGGCAAAGGAGCCGAAAAGAATGCCTTGTTCCGGATGGAATTGTTCGACCAGAACACGAAGGAAGGGCAAAAGCTTGTCGGCAATCCGATGCACGGGATAGCTCGCATCCCTCAAGACCTCCTCGCGAATTTTTTTGATAGGAAATCGCTTTCGGCCCTCGGGGGCGTTGGCCCGGAGTTTGGAGGTGGAAGCGGGTGTTTCCATGATCGGATGCTGGCAGATCGGGGTTTGAGAGTCAAGCGACCGCCATTTCGTGATGCGGGGCGCGCCCCGCATCACGAAATGGCGGTCGCTGCGGGCGGGCAGGCCGGAAATGCAGGCCGCCAGGGCGCACTGTGCCGCTGCCGGGGTTGTCAGTTTTCGGCATACACCGGTTCGTTGCCGTGGTCGGGGAATGGATCGTCGGGAACAGGCTGGAGGCTGGAGGTGCCAGAAATCAAGGTTCAGGCTCCAGCCTTCGGCTTCCCGCCTCCGGCCTGCGTGGGGCGCAGTGCCCTCGGGAGCCCGTTGAGCGCTTTGCGAGTTTCTCACATAGGTCGAGCCGGTCGCAAAGGCAGTGAAATCGCCCGCGAGAAATGCGCTCCACCTGCGCGACTTCGTCGCAGATGTGAAGGAAACGCGCGGGAAGGGCCGTGAAGACGAGGGTGGAAAAACGTTTTGATTCCCGGTAGGCTTCGCGAATATCCCATGAGCGCGCCAGAACAAGCGGACGATTCCATCCTCACTCGCGAAGCCATTCTGCGGGCTTTGGCTTCCCTTTCAGATGAACTTGGCAAGCAGGGCGTCGTCGGCGAACTCTGCCTCTTTGGCGGCACGGTCATGATCCTGGCATTCACCGCGCGCCTTGGCGGGACCACCGGCGAATCTTCCGATGTAGCGGACATTGTTTTTCTCATCCGGCATTTGCGCCTGGAGTCAGCCGCCGCCACGCTGCAAATCGTGGCGCAATACTATCCGGCCAATCGCATCCCGGTAAGGACGCAGTATCTCGTCGAAGGATTGTTTGAGGAGGGCAGGATATGAGGCCAAAGACCCTCGCGGAAGTCGCCGCGCGCGCAGCTCGTGGAGATTCCTTCGACCGTGGCCTGGCGAATTTTCTTGATGAATTTTATGCCGCGCCAAATGCCGCGGCCCTCTCCACCGTCCCGGTGCTTCTGGCACCACAATTCGGCGAGCTTGGACGGGTGCAGGATTCCTACCTTGCCGCGACGGCGGAGGATTTGGCGTGGCGTTTCAGTCTGCCGAATCCCTCGTGGACCACGGGAGAGACCCGGCAACTCCGCAGCCCCTGGTTTGCCACTCCGCTGGCCGCGTTGCGTGCTCTGCTGCTGCTGGAAAGTCCTGCCGCCTTCCGTTCCCGCAACCTATTCGTGAGCGAGAACGCGCTCTCCCGCGCCTGACAAGAACCGCAAATCGGCAAGGACGCGTGATGGAGATCCGCCCACATCCTCGAAATTGTTCGTCCGAGGAATTCCGCCGGTCACCCAGGCTCCTCGGACGACCTCGGCGGGTTCGGTCACCCGGCGCACGATCCGATCTTTCCCGAAATCCTCCCTTTCCATAAAATCGGTCGAGATCGCATCCGCCTGCCCGAGATCGATTCCAAGTTTCGCGGCGTTCTTTTCCAGGGCGATTCCCTGCGCGGTGTCGAAGAGCACCCGCTGCGCGCCGGTGTCCAGCCAGAAGGAAAACCCGTGCTCACCGAGCAGCCCGGCATCGCGGAAGGGCACTCAGCCCAGCGAGGATCTCCGAAGGCACCGCAGGAACGCCTCGATCTGGACCAACATGGGCACAATGCTCACGACGCGCACCCGTTTGCCGAACGGGACGAGACCGGCAATCTTGCCCTTCTTTGTCAGGGACATGAGGAACGTCGCCGCAAACGAAAGAATCGCGGGTTGCGCGGAAATCTCGATCAACCTCCCGATTGGCACCACAAACTCGACATCCGTCGCAACCCTGGGAATGATCAACTCGAAGACCGCCTCCGTTTCCCGGATCATTTCCGCCTCCTCGATGTCCTCCGGAGCGATGCCTTCCGGAATCACTGTGGCGATGGCCAAATTGATCATGAGGATCAGTGCGTCGTGCTCCTTCGTGTTGAGGAGGGAGGCATCAATGGTGTCGAAATACCCGGCCAACACGGGGAAATGATCGATGCTCAAAGTTCCCTCCGGGTCGGCGATTCCCGCCTGGAGGCGGGCGGCGAATTCCCGTTCATCGAGCTCCTCCCACCATCCTGCGGCGGAAGCCGTGGGCACCGCGCGGGCAGGCGCTTTCATTTCTCCGAGGCCGAGTTCATCCAGCACCCAGCCAATATCGTAGCGGCGCCCGTCCTTCTTGCTGTGGCCATCCATCGTTTGCAGATGGCCCTTCATGAGGGTGACCAGGCGGTCGCGCAGGCGATACACCGCCACACATTCCTTGAAATCCGTGTTGCGGAACATCGCCTTCATGGACTTTTGGCACTCCTCCATAATGCTCCCGTGCAAGGCGTGAAAATTCTCGAACAGCCAGCCGGGCAGCGGGCCGGCCTTCGGGCCGCCCAATTTCCGGACGTGCCGCCGCACGAGATCCAGCCCCGGCTCATCGCCCTGAGGCAGCGTGTAAGCCGCGCCGTGCATCCGGGAAAAAAACGGATAGGCGGCCACCCATCCCATGAGGCATTGGAATTGCAGCGCGCCTTTTGCCATCCCCTGGTCGCAAACGACAAAGACACCCGCGGACTCATCCAGCAAATCCACGCACTCGACCCGCAGATCGTCCACCACGCGGCGGACCTCGAGCAGCACCGGCCTGACATTCGCCTTGAACCCCGCCAGAAACGGCTCATCCCGGGTCAGCCCTTTCCAGCCCGCTTCACGCCACAAATCAAAGAGCCGCTTCCCGGGTTGGATCTCGCGATAAAAAAACTCGTGGTAGCAGGCGGACTGAAAAACCAACTCGCCCTCTTCCGAGCCATCCGCAGTATCCAGCCGGAGCCTCTCCCTCGCCGAATCTTTTCCAACGACATCAATGTAAAAACCGAGCGTCTTGGAATCAATCGCCCCCTCGATATCCAGTAAAGTGTCGTAGTTCGCCACCGCCCACGGACAGTGCGGGCACTCGGGCGGACACGCGTAGTTCTTCCCCCGGTTCTGCCCGCACTCGACCGGCTTGATCCGCCGCCCAACCGCCGGGCAATCCCTCAACTTGTCAATTTTTCCCATTCAGTGCTATATCCCGAGGCCTTTCTCAAGGTCGGCCTTCCGAGCCTGAAGCGCCGTCGGTTTTTTCTGTCGTCAGTTTTTTCTTGAGATCCGCGATCTCCTTGTTGACCTTGCGCAGCTCCGTCCGCGCCTTTTTGCCCGCCAAATGGCTGCGGCCGCACTCTTTGGCGATGAAGGCTTCCAGTTGGCTCCTCAAAACCCGCAAATAGGGATTTCCCCATATCGCCCCCTGGCGGTATTCGAGCTTCCCGGCACGGATGCCCTTCACGATGAAATCCCGGCTCACCCCATACTCCTTTTGAGCCGTCACCTCGCTGAGGGTTGCCCCTTTGCGGTTCCATTCTCCATATTCCGCCATATTTCCTGCAGCATGGTTGCCGATCCCCGGCGGATTGACAAGATCCGTTCTCCCCCGGATCCGCGCGGGGCGCATCTGCGAGAGTTGCAATCGGCGAAGGACGACTACATCCGCGCGATCGCTTCCTGCATCCGCACGCGGCCCGGGCACCTCGTGGGCTCGCTCAGCGAACCCGAAAAAAACCTTCTTGCGGAAATCGTGTATTCGGGGCTTGTGCCGACCATCTCGCAATTCCGGGCCAAATACGGCCAGCCGTTTCCTGTGATTCACGGCTACCGCTATTCGGGAACCAAACCGAGCGTGCTCGTCTGCTTTGTTTCGCCCCACGTCCCGACGCATCCCGGAGTGCCTCAGGAAATCCTGGACACCTTCAAGCCGTTCCTGCCGGCACCTGCGGCACCCGAGGCCAAGACCCTGTCCGCCCCGCCCGAGACCCACGCGGGACGTCCGGTCCGGGTGTTTTCCGGAGAACGCCACATTGCGGCGGAGCTCGGCAGGGTGCTCCGCCTGACCCATGCGGGGAAAATCAAAGTCACCGACAGCTCGAGGCGTCCGACCGATGCCTCGACCCGCCTTCTCTCCGAAGCCCTCGTGCAGCCGGACTTCGCGCTCGAAGCCCCGAAGGAAGAAACCGACGAATACACCGACACCGCGGGCCCCGTTCGCGCGCACGCCTGGGGAGTCCTCGTCCAGCAATGCGGCTGGGCGAAGCCGCGCGCCGGTTGCCTGGGGCTTACCGCCACCGGCAAGGATATCCTCGCCGCGTTCACCCCGGAAAAATTCCAGGCGGGGATCGAGGGATTCCTGAACGATGACGCCTTCGACGAGCTCCACCGGGTCAACCACATCCGGGGCCAGAACGGGAGGGCCAAACGATACATCAGCGCCCCGGGCGAGCGCAGGGCGTGTATCGAGGATCATATCGACGAGTGGCCGGTCGGGGAATGGATCCCATTTGACGAGGCATTCCGCCTGCTCGAAGCCGCCGGAGGAAACGCGGATGTCCTCGATTCCGACCGGGGGGTGCTTTACATCAGCGACGCGCAATACGGCGCGATCTACGGCGGCCACGAGCTCGCCCGCCAGTTCCTGCGGGCGGTCGTGATGGAGTCCCTCGCCACGCTCGGTCTCGTCGATATCGCGTGGGTCTACCCGCACGACCTGTGGCCGGAATTCAAAGATTCCTACGGGCGCGACTCGCATTCCTATGTCGGACGCTACGACGGGCTCCTGGCCGTGCGGCTCAACGCGCTGGGCGCTTATTGTTTCCGGGTTCGGGAGACCTTCGACTTCTCCCCCGCCCCCGAAGAGAAGCGGTTCCACCTCCTGCCCAACCACGACCTTGCGGGCGTCGAGGCGCCCGACGCGGCCGACCTCGCGTTTCTCGAACTGATCGCGACGCAAAAGAGCGAGCGCGTGTGGCGGCTCGATGCCCCGACGATCCTGCTCGCGATGCAGCAGGGCACGCGGCTCTCGGATGTCCGGGATTTCCTCTCGAACTCCACGCGCCAGGGGATCCCCGTTAACATCGACAAATGGCTCGAAGACCTCGGCGACAAAGCCCTCGCCTGCGGCACCGCGCACCGGGCGGTCATTTTGGAGTGGAAGGATTCCGTCCAGGCCCACCTCGTCGCCACCAGCACAGGCACCGGCAAGCTCTGCCACCACGCCGGCGAAAACCGCATCGCCGTCGCCGAACGCCACCTCGCCGCCTTCTCCCGCGAAGCCCGAAAACTCGGATTCCTCATCCCTCCCGCAGGAAAGTAGCGGCGTCCCGCCGATCGTTCGCCGGCGATTTCAGCGGGGTCCTGTGGTCCCGGAACGCAGCCTCGATCAGTGGGGTCATGAGCGAGCGGCAGCCTCAGGGTTTGAGGGGGTAGTGGTGCCACTCGTGGCCGCTTTTTTCGAGCAGGTGATCGGATGCCGCGGGCCCCCATGTGCCCGAGTCGTAGTTGGGGAAGTCGCGGGCGGGGAGGGCCTGCCAGACATCGAGGATCGGGGTGACGATCCGCCAGGAGGCATCCACGCTGTCGTAGCGGTGGAAGAGCGTCGTCTCGCCGATCATGCAATCGTAGAGCAGGGTTTCGTAACCCGTGGCGGCCATTCCCTCGCCGAATTCCTTGTAGGAGAAGTCGAGGGGCACGTTGACCAGGCTGATGTTCGGGCCGGGGCGTTTCGCGTGGATGTCCAGGGTGATGCCCTCGTCCGGCTGGACATGGAGAACCAGGCGGTTCGGCTTGACATTGTTCTGCAGGTCTTCCCCGAAGAGGAGGAGGGGAGTGCGGCGGAACCCGATCACCACCTGGGTCGTGTGTGCCTGGAGCCGTTTTCCCGAGCGGATGAAAAACGGGACCTCCGCCCAGCGCCAGTTTTCGACAAAGAGCTTCATGGCGACAAATGTCTCGGTATTCGACTGCGGGTCGACATCGGGCTCCGAGCGGTAGGCCGGCACATGTTTTCCACCGATCAATCCCGCCGCGTATTGGCCGCGCACGGTATTGGAGATGACCTCCTCCGGCTGCATGGGGCGGATGGCTTCGAGCACCTTGACCTTTTCGTTGCGGACGCTGTCGCCCGAAATCGAACTCGGCGGTTCCATGGCAATGAGGGAGAGGACGGAAAGGATGTGGTTCTGCACCATGTCCCGGAGGACGCCCGAGTGGTCGTAGTATCCGCCGCGCAATTCCACGCCGAGTTCCTCCGCCACGGTGATCTGCACGTAGTCGATATACCGGCGGTTCCAGATCGGCTCGAAGATGGAATTCGCAAACCGGAAGACCATGATGTTCTGGACGGTCTCCTTGCCGAGGTAATGGTCGATGCGGTAGATCTGGGATTCCTCGAGATGCCTGCTGAGATTTTCGTTGAGAGCCCTGGCGCTGGCGAGGTCGCGTCCGAAGGGTTTCTCGACGATGACCCGCCGCCAGGCTTCCGGAGTTTGCTTCGTGAGCCCGACGGCGCCGAGCTGGTCGACAACCTTCGCGAACAGGGAGGGCGAGACGGCCAGGTAAAAAAGCACATTGCCCGGGAGATCCCATGTCGTCCGGGCCTCCGCGATCTTGGCCTCCAGCTTCCTGAAGGTTTCGATGTCGTTGAAATCCCCCTGCAAATAGTAACTGCGCCTGCGGAAGTCATCCCACTCGGCGTCCTCGACCGGGCGCGTGGCGAACTCCTTGATGTCCCCGGTGGATTTCGCGCGATAGACCTCGTCGTCGCCCTCGCTCACGGCCACGCCGATGACGGAAAAATTTTGCGGGAGCAGGCGCAGGACCTTGAGGTTGTAAAGGGCGGGGAGGAGCTTGCGCTTCGTGAGGTCTCCGGAGGCCCCGAAGATGACAATCGTGCAGGGATCTCCGGGACAATTGTGGCCGGTGAGCGGTTGGTCGGACATCATGGTGAGGCTGTCTCGGGGGCGTTGTGTGGGCAAAGAAAACCGGAGGCCGGGCGGACGGGAAGGTCAGTTCCCGCTCACGCTGGCGGTCTTGTTCTGTTTCGTGAGATGGATCAGGTCCCCGACGACCCGCAGGGTTTCATTGCGGATGGGGTCCGGTTCGGGAAGTTTCGGGCCGTCCCGTTTCTCCTCGGCCTCGGCTTCCTCCGGATTTTCCAGATAGCGCTTTTCGCGCTCCCTCTCGTAGGCGACGGGTTCGAGTTTGTCGCGTTTTGAACGGACATCGTCGAGGGTGAGCTGCCAGACCTGCGCATCCACGAGCGGGCCGCGTTGCGCGCGCTCCTTCTGGCGTTCGTCTTTTCGCGCCTTGTCCCCCGCAAGTTCCTGGCGGCGGATCTTTTCGTTCAGCGGCAGGCGATTGGCCGCGATCCGCTCGCGCAGGCGCTTCATGTCCTGGCTCACATAGACAAACTCCGGATCCGAGGTGACGCGGGCTTTCGAGTTCGCCCTCAATTCTTCCAAAAAGAGCGGCGCCGGCCATTCCGTGAGCTTTTGCGGCGCGACCTCGTCATAGTCCAGGCGGTTTTTCAAGGATCCCTCGCCGATTTCCACGTTGTCGGTCCGCGAGGGAAGCACGATGTCCGACGCGACCCCGTTGAGCTGGGTCGAGCCGCCGCGGACGCGGTAAAATTTTTGGATCGTCAGTTTGAGGGCGCCGGCATCGGCGGCGCCGAGGCTGAAAAACGGCATGACTTTTCCGATGTCCAGGACTGTCTGCACGGTACCCTTGCCGAAACTTCGCTCGTCTCCCACAATGACCGCGCGCCCATAATCCTGCAGCGCCGCGGCAAAAATCTCACTGGCCGAGGCGCTGAGGCGGTTTGTCACGACGACCATCGGGCCGCTGTAGGCGATGCCGGGGTTCGTGTCGCTCGAGACCGTGATTTTTCCATTGGGATCCTTTGCCTGGACCACGGGTCCCTTGGGGATGAACAGCCCGGTGAGGTTGATCGCCTCCTCGAGCGAGCCGCCGCCATCCTTCCGGAGGTCGACCACGAGCCCCTCGATCCCTTCCTGTTTCAACCTGCCAAGAAGCGCCGCCACGTCCTCGGTGGTGCTCTTTGCCGGGCCTTCGCCTCCCATGTTTGCGTAAAACGAGGGAAGGGTGATCCATCCGATGCGGGTGATTTTCCCGTTCTCGCCCCGCACGTCGAGCACCTCGGCTTTCGCCTCCTGCTCCTTGAGCTTCACCACGTCGCGGGTGATTGCGACGACCTGCCTTTTCGAGGGGTCGGTCGCATCGCCGGGAATGACTTGCAGGCGGACGAGGGACCCTTTTTTTCCGCGGATCTTTTCCACCACCTTGTCGAGTTTCATGTCCACGACATCTTCAAATTCCCCGTCACCCTGGGCCACGGCCGCAATCCGGTCGTTTTCCTTGAGATGGCCGTCCAAATCGGCCGGACCTCCCGGCACGATTTCCATCACGCGGGCATACCCGTCATCGCTGCGCAAGACCGCCCCGACACCGACAAGCGACAGCTTCATCGAGATGTTGAAGTTTTCCATCTCCTCCTTGCTCATGTATTCCGAGTGCGGATCGTAGCTTTGCGCCAGCGCGCTCAGGAAGGTGTTCACCACGTCGTCCGGTTCCATCTCGCGCACATGGCGCAGGGCCTGGTCATACCGTTTGATGACCGTCTGCTCGGGCGGGCGGGGCTGGAATTCGTTCAGGTTTTCCTGGAGCAACTCCGCCCCGACGCGCTGGCTCCAGAGCTTGTCCGCCTCGGCGGAATTCTTCGGCCACGGCGCCTTCTGGCGGTTCAGTTCGACGGAATCTGAGCCCGAGAAACTCCATTTTTTCAGCGCCAGTTTCTTGTTGCTGGCGACGCGGGACTCGACGCGTTCCTTGAAGCGCGCGAAGATGTCGTGCGCGGGGGTGAGATCGCCGCGGAAAATCGCGTCATCGAGGCCGGTGGCGTATTTCTTCTGGAATTCGTCCACATCCTGCTGGGTGAAGTAGAGCCGGTTGTAGTCGAGAGCCTCCAAATAGGTGGTCAGCAATTTCGCCGACATTTCATCGTCGAGTTTTTTGCGCGTATAATGGGCCTGTTCCAGCCAGCGGGCCACCGCCAGGGCGACTTGCCCGGAGTCGGGCGACGTGGAGGCCCGCGTCAAACACGGGGGGGCAATGGCGACAAAAATCCACGCTGTCAACAGGGCCTTGAAAAAATATTTGCTCATGGGTGCCGCGAAAACCTTGCAGAGCCCGGCCGGAAAATCAAACTTCGTCATCAACTTTCAGACCATTTCCAGATGAATCAGTTCAAAACATTTACCGGCGGCCCCCTCGATACCAACGCATTTTTTCTGGAATCTCCCGGCGGGAACATCCTTTTCGATGCCCCGCAGGGCGCCGATGAACGGTTTGCCGGGGAGAAGGTGGACTGGCTTTTGCTGACGCACGGCCACTTCGACCACACCGCGGATGCGGCGGCGGTCCGGCGGCGGCAGGGATGCCGGATCGCCTACCATCCGGACACGGCGCCCATGGCGACCGACCCCGGATTTTTCCGGCGGATGGGGTTCGATCTGGAAATCGAGCCGTTTTCCGCGGACCGCCTCCTGGACGAATGCGATGCCTGCGAGGTGGCCGGGACAAAGATGCGGATATTTCACGTTCCGGGGCACTGTCCCGGGAGCCTCTGCTTTTTTCTCCCGGAATTCCAGAGCCTGATCGGCGGGGATGTGCTCTTCCGCGAAGGGGTCGGACGCTGGGACCTTCCCGGCGGCGACGGCCCGCTTCTGTTCGGGGGGATCCGGCAAAAGCTTTGGACCTTGGATCCGGAAACCGTCGTTTTTCCCGGACATGGGCCCGCCACGACGATTGGATACGAGCAGGCTCACAACCCCTACGTCGGCGGCTGATTTTTTCTTTGCTCGACACCGGATGCGGGGGAGGTTATAGGACAATCTTTACTTCCCGCCCAACTTTAATTATGCCGCGCTATTCGTATGTTGCACTTGATGCCCGAGGACAGGAATCCTCGGGGGTTATCGAAGCCGAATCCCAGAATGACGCTGTCGGTCAGTTGAGGCAGTCGGGTTATTTTCCCAAAAGCATCTCGGAAGAAGGCAAGGGGCCGAAACTCAAAACCAAGTCCCCCGCGAAACAGTCCGCGGCCAGGAAGGAAATCAAGATCAACATTCCCTTCTTGAAGAAAAAAACCATCAAGCCGAGGACGCTGATGATTTTCACGCGGCAGCTCGCGACGCTCATCGACGCCGGCCTGCCGCTTCTCCGCGGATTGACGGTGCTTTCCAAGCAGGAGCCGGACCCCGTGCTCAAGGGGGTCATCCTCAATCTCGCCGAATCCGTCCAGGGCGGGGGAACGTTTTCCGAGAGCCTTGCCGGACACCCGAGGATATTCAACAAGCTCTATGTGAACATGGTGAAAGCCGGCGAACTCGGCGGCGTGCTCGAACTCGTCCTCCTCCGCCTGGCGGAATTCCAGGAAAAGGCGCAGAAGATCAAGAACAAGGTCGTGGCGGCGATGTTCTATCCGATCATCGTCCTCGTGATCGCCATTGTGATCCTGGCGTTTCTGCTCGTCTTCATCGTCCCGAAATTCGAGGCGATTTTTGCCGACATGCTCGGCGGCAAGCCGCTTCCCGCCCTGACCCAGTTTGTCATCCAGGCCAGCAACATGGTGAAGGACAACTCCCTCGTCATCGTCGGGGGGATCGTCGTTTTCGTCATCCTCTACAAAGTGATCGGGCGCACGAAGAAGGGCATCCAGGTCATCGACAGCGTCAAGCTGAAAGCCCCGCTCTTCGGCGACCTGACCCGCAAGAGTTCGATCTCGCGCTTCACCCGCACGCTGGGAACGCTGGTCACCAGCGGCGTGCCGATCCTGCAGGCGCTCAACATCACGCGCGAGACCGCCGGCAACATGATCATCGCCGATGCGATTTCCAAAGTTCACGACAGCGTCAAGGAGGGCGAGTCCATCGTCCAGCCGCTCGAAGCCAGCGGAGTTTTTCCGCCGATGGTGATCAGCATGATCGACGTCGGTGAGGAAACCGGCCAGCTTCCCGAAATGTTGCTGAAGGTGGCGGAAGTTTACGATGATGAGGTGGACAACGCGGTCGCCGGCCTCACCTCGCTGCTCGAACCGGTCATGATCGTCTTTCTCGCGGTCGTCGTGGGAACCATCGTCATCGCCCTCTTCATGCCGCTCATCAGCATCATCACCGGCATGCAGGCCCAGACATGATCAAGACTTTGAAAACCGGAAATGGGAAAGTGGAAACCGGAGGGACAATCGGGCCGCGCGAAGCGCGGGAAACCTCTCTTTCCGCTCTCCGCTCTCCGCGTTCCGCTTTTACTTTGCTTGAGCTTCTCGTCGTCATCGCGATCATCGCGATCTTGGCATCATTGATCCTGAGCACGGCGGGATATATCCAGAAAAAAGGCGCGATGTCCCGCGCGCAAGCGGAGATCGCCGCGCTGGAGGCCGCGCTCGAAAGCTACAAGGCGGATAACGGGGACTACCCCCGTTCAGCTGACTATCCCAACAACAGCACGAGCAGCAATTCGCTTTACGGCGTGCTTTCCCCGTCTAACTCCAGCCAGAAGGTTTATTTTGAATTCAGCAAGGGAATGACGAGTTCCACCGGGATTGTGGATCCCTTCAGAACGCCATATGGCTATACCTATCCCGGGAACGCCAACCGCAACGGCACCAACTTCTTTGATCTTTGGTCCATGGCCGGAACAACGACCAATGCGACCAACGAAATCAAGTGGATCAAGAACTGGTAGGGGTGGGCCTCCAGACCGACCGGGTCGTGGATCGTATCCAACTACGGTGGGCCGAGGATGTCCCGCCTTCGTGTGCCCGGCATAGGCATGAACGAGTCAGGAAGGAACCCCATAAACAATGACCGGAAGCAGTGGCAGCAACCGTAGCGAAAGCCAAGGCGGGTTCCGGCTTTTCCGTAGCGCACACGATGCGATGCGGGCGGGGCAGGGGTTCGTTGCGGCAGGCAAGAAGTGGGCCGTGGACAATGGCAGCCGCCTTGTTCGACCGCCTGATGCGGAAAACCGCACGTCCGGGTGGTGTGGGAGCCCTGGCGGGCTAAATCCCGTCGAGCCCTTCTGCGCGAAAGGGGAACTGTTCCGTCATGCTCCCCTCCTGTTTGCGGCATATCGAACATATTTAACATGGATCAAAAGGTTCGTGGTGGGCCTGCTCCCGGCGGACAGATTTGCCAAGTGTGAAAGAGACGTTCGGATACAAAATTGTCCGCCGTTCGCAATGATCGGGTTCAATCCCTCGCCGCGGATTCCCTCAAATGCCTGAGGCACTCCCGGATGGCCGGGACGAGCGGAGGCAGGCATTCCGCGATCGCGCGCGGGTTGCCGGGCAGGTTGATGATGAGGGTTTTTCCGCGGGTGCCGGCCAGGGCGCGGGACAGGATCGCCGTGGGCACTTTTGCGAAGCTGACCGCTCTCATGGTTTCGCCGAATCCTGGCAGTTCCCTCTCAAGGACCGCCTTTGTAGCTTCCGGCGTCACGTCTCTCGGAAACGGTCCGGTGCCGCCGGTGGTCACGATCAACTCGCACCCGAGCGTGTCGCTCAACTCGACGAGCGCAGCCTCGATGTCGTTTTTCTCGTCAGGCAGGAGGCGGACGAGAATGTCAGCCGCGGGGTCGATCTGCTCGCGGACCACGCGCTCGATCTCCGGACCGCTGAGATCCTCATACACGCCGGCGTGCGCGCGGTCGCTGAGCGTCACACGTCCGATTTTCATTCCTTCGTTTTTTCCGACACCCGGACTCCCTCGATCCGCATCGTTTTGTCCACCGCCTTCATCATGTCATAAAGCGTGAGGGCTGCGACGCTGGCGGCGGTGAGCGCTTCCATTTCCACGCCGGTTTTGGCGCGGGTTTTCGCCGAGGTGGCGATGTGGATTCTGTCCTCGCCGACGGTGAAATCGACCGAGACCTTGTCGAGCGGAAGGCTGTGGCAGAGCGGGATGAGATCGGAAGTCCGCTTGGCAGCCTGGATGCCGGCGATGCGCGCGACCGCAAGGACATCCCCCTTTGGAAGGGCGTGGTCTTTGAGAAGGGTGATCGTCGTCTTTTGGCAATGGATTTCCGCGGACGCCCGGGCCGTTCGAAGTTGCAGGGGTTTCCCGCCCACGTCCACCATGCGGGCTTCACCGGATTCCTCGAGATGGCTGAACGGTTCGGTTTTCATAAAATCAATATCCGGCATTCGCCCTTGTCTGTCGGGTCCAGGATGAGTGCGTTCGCGCTGACGAGCGGCGTGAGATCGCCGGAATGTTTCCACGGCAGCGGACGGACACGCGCTCCATCGCCGCCGGATTCCCGGATTCCGGGTGTCCAGGTTCTCCGTCCGTCGCCGGACGATTCGATGGGCGCGGGTATCCGGGCGGCCTGCATTTCAGGCTCGGGAAGACCGTGGAGGCGGCAAATCGCGCGCTTGACGAACGCCTGGAAGCAAACCCAGTGGGAAAGCGGGTTGCCCGGCAGACCGAAGGCGACCTGTGTCCCTCTGGTGGAAAAAATCAACGGTTTTCCGGGACGGCTGTTCAGGCGGGAAGAATGGATGGCATATCCCGAGGACTCCAGCACTTTCAGCGTATGATCCCGCTCTCCCGGTCCCGAACCTCCGGAAATCAGGAGGAGGTCGGCTGTATTTTCGCCAACATGGCGCACGAGCATGTCGGCCTCATCGGCGAGGGGGCGTCTTTCGACGTTCAACTCCATTTCCGCGAGCAGCGCCGAGATCATCGGCCCGTTGCTGTCGTGGATTTGACCGGGCAAAAGCGGCGTCCCGGACCCGACAATCTCGTCGCCGGTCACCAGGTGCAGCACCGAGCCCCGGCGCACGATATGGACAGACCCGATGCCTGCCGAGGCAACCAGAGCCACGGCTCCCGGGGAAAGGAGAGTCCCCGGTTTGAGAAGGAGGTCGCCTTTGGAAAAAACACCGCCGCGCTGCCTGATGAAGTTTCCGCGCTCAAGCCGCACCCCGGCACGCAGGGAAACCAGATCTCCGTTGACCTCACAGTCTTCCTGTTTGGCAATGGCCGCGGTTCCTTCGGGGACGACGCCTCCGGTCAGAATCCGGATGGATATTCCCTCCTCCGCACGAAGCGGCAGCGGCCGCCCCGCGGCGATCGTGCCGAGGATCCGGCATTCCCCCGGCCGAGTGGAAGCGAAGGCGAAGCCATCCATCGAACTCTGATCGAATGCGGGCAGATCCTCCGGAGACAAAACGTCCCCGGCAACGACCCGGTGCAGGGAATCCATGAGCGGAGTTTCCTGGGCAGGAAGACGCAAGACCCTGGCGTCAATCTCCGCCCAAAGCTGTTCGATTTCCATCATGACAACGGAGCGCGGGCGTCCCGCCCGCCATCGCTCAGGTTCGCGGGCGGGACGCCCGCGCCCCGTTTCCAGATTGGAACGTCCTGCTTGAGGCGGTCCATGAATGTGACGAGGACGGCAAATGCCCCGGCCCGATGCCGGGAGTGAACATCGATCAGGATGGCAGCCTCGCCGACCGGCACAAAACCGAGGCGGTGATGCACGCGGGCCAGTGTGAACGGATGGGTGCGGCCAAGGCTCTCGAGGATTTGGCGGATTATTTTTTCCGCCATGGAATCATAGGCTTCGTAGTTCAGGCCGGAAATCGCCTTGCCATTTTCGGTGCCACGAACAAGCCCGTCGAAGCGGGCGACCGCGCCCGTGCCAGGATCACGGACAGGTTCCAGCCGCAGGGGATCCCTGCTGAGCGTCACTTCGATCTTCATCCTCCTGAAACCGGCGGGATGACCGCCGCCTCCGCCTGCGGGTCCAGGCATTGGCCGCCGGCAACATAGTTCATGCCTGAGGCGACGCGGCATTGGGCGGCGAGACCTTCCATCGCGGGATGTCTCCGGATCGCCTCGGACCAGAAGTCTTCCAGCGAGAGTTCGCGCCCCACCGGCCAGTCTTCCTCGCGACAGCCCGCGGCGAGGGCGGCCTGGGCAAAATAGAGAACTTTCATTTCGAGCGCGCTCCCGGTTCGTTCATCCGCCAATGGCGGTCATCGGACGGTGGGGCTGGTAGGCCTGTAGAAATTCATGATCTTCGGGCTTGTTGTCGATGGCGGCCCGCAGTGCGGCGGCGGGTTCTTCGCCGGATCGCATCATCCCGGGCAAATCGACTTCCCCATGCCTTCCCAGACAGGGCCGCAATTTGCCGTCCGCCGTCAGGCGCAGCTTGTTGCAGCTCTCGCAGAAATGCGGGGGCGTGAGCGCCCCGATGAAGCCGAGGCGGGCACCGGCCGGCTCGAAGGAAAAATACCGGGCCGGGCCGTGGCCCGGGCGGTAGTCGGGGAGTTCCACCAATTCCCCGTGGGCGGCAAGCCGGTTTTTCAGGTCGCCGACGGACAGGAAATTTTCCTCGTCGAGCACACCGGTTCGCGAAAGCGGCATCAGCTCGATGAAGCGCGGTGGTGCGCCAATCCCTGCGGCAAAATGGATCAGGGGCAGATACTCGGATTCATTGATGTTGCGGAGCAGGACGCAGTTGAGCTTGATCACCTCGAAGCCGGCCGACCGGGCCGAGGCGATTCCCTTCAACACCGCATCCAGGCGTCCGCCGGTGATGCGGAATTTCCGGAATCCGAGATCCGCCGCCGCCCCGACGGTGCGCGCGATTTCCACGGCACTCATATGGTCGCTTCTCTGCGACCAACCCTTGTAACCTTCGGGCATGCAGTAGAGGCATTTTTCGTTGCACCGATCCGTCACCGAGATCCGGAGATAATCGATCTTGCGGCCAAACGGGTCTCTCATGTCACGATCGGTGAAACGCAAAGAGCCCCGGCGCGCGCCGGCGGACGCGGGACCGCAAACGAAATCCAGATGAGATGCTCCATATTCCAAAGGCCGTGTAGCGGGAAAAGTCGGCTGACGGGAACAAAAAATCAACCGCTTACCGGTGCCAGAGTTTGCCTGCCCGGCGGAGGCTGGCGAACACGAGGCTCGGGGCTTGGCTTCCACGGCTTTCGTGGAGCCGGCGGATCAGCGACAACGCAAGGAGGTTGAGAAGGAAAAGCGCCAAAAAATAAATGCTGTGCCGCCGCCAATGGACCCCCCCCGTCACCGCCTCGTATGTTCCAATGAAATCCAGCGAGACGCCCCAGAGAACGGGGGCCGCGCCCAAACCGAGGCTGGTGATCACCGTGAACAAGGCGAAGAAATGGTTGCGCCCCATTTCCGGCATGGTGCCCATGATGATGCGGACATTGGCGAGGTTGAAATTCGCCCCTGCGACCCCGGCAAGGAAATTGAGGCTTCCGACCACCCACAGCGAACACGGAAGAACGCCGGCTGCCACCAAAAACCACCCGAGGATCGTGACGCTGAACAACGTCAGGGCACCGGCCATCACGGGTTTGCTCCCGGCTTCATCCATAAGACGCCCCACAAATGGCAGGCTCACCAGTGCCCCGATAAATGAAATGCCGGACAGAAAAAGAATCAGGGCCACGTCAAATTTCGGAAACTCCCGGAGATACTCGATCGTGAACACGCCCATGCTTCCGATCACCGCCATGAAAATCACATTGAAAATCAGGAGTTCCCGAAAAGATGGATAGGATAAAATATTCCCCCACGGGACCGGCTGGGAAGACTTGCGCACGGTTTCGGAGGCCTCGACCTCCGGGATTCTTCGGATGAAATTCAGGCTCAATGTCGCCCCGACGGCACTCATGAAAAACACGAGGGTATATTCCCAGGATTCGACCTCTCCGGTCATGACGATCGCCGAGGCAACGAGCGCGAGGAGCGATCCCACATGCATGAATATCTGGTCCAAGGAGAGGAAGCGTCCCCGGATTTCCTCGGGGATCAGGGTCGCGATCCATGGCATCCACGCCGCGGAGGAGATCCCGCGCAGAAGGTTGAAAACGAACAGGGAGGCGAGAATCACCGCCAGCTTGGATGTGCCGTCCAGAAAGGCGAGCAGCGGAACGACGGTCACGAGAAAGATGAAGATCGTGCGCAGGCTCCAGCCCATCAACACGAATCGCTTGTATCCGTAACGCCCGAGAAATTGCGCCGCCGGAAGCTGGAAAACCGTCATGAGCGGCGTGAACGAGGCGATGATTCCCAGGACGGTTGACGAGGCCCCGATGCTTTTTGCGTAGAGGATGATCGGTGCGCCCAGAATGATCTGGAACGAGACGGCGTTGCAGAGGTTGAACCAATGGGCGTTGAACGCGCCCTTGGGATACTGTTGAGAGGCCGGGGTCATCCCACCAGAAGGGAAAAACGCAGGAGAAAAAATTCCGGAGATCCAAGGCGCCAGGGAATCCTGAAACCCGGCCTGCCCGGAGGGATCACGGGACCATTGACGGAACGGAACCCTGAACGATGAGCAGGGAGGGACGAAAAACCGGGCCATCGGTCTTCGGGGGCTGGATCAGACTCTCGGCGATGAACGCCGGATTGATCGGGGCGATCAGGCTGTAACCTCCCTTGCCATCGGGCAGCATGGGGGTCCCCCACATGTTCCGGCACACAACCTCTTTTGCCGGGATCAATTCCCCGCGAAGTGCGTGGTTCATCATTTCGGGTTCCTGAGGGACGGAGAATGTGCCCAGAAAGGCACCGCCGGCAATAAGCAGCCAGTTCATATGCGCTTTTCAATAGACAATTTTCTCGAATATGAAAAGCGGATTATTTCGATTTTCGTAACTGTTCGGCAAAGAACCCGGCGGCCGGATGTGGAAAGGGGAGCAACTTTGCATTTTTCGCCGGATCGTGATATGCGGGAAGGCTCCTGCCGCGGGGAGCAGGCCGGTATTCCAGTGGTGGCGCGGCGTTG
>Ga0172380_10004184_pt1 | contig 18829 bp, 10 predicted proteins | sample Leawe162metaG_FD_119747 | JGI IMG/M metagenome (GOLD analysis project Ga0172380, IMG submission 119747) | Leachate microbial communities from a municipal landfill in Southern Ontario, Canada - Leachate well 162 metaG | ecosystem: Engineered > Solid waste > Landfill > Unclassified | place... | reverse complement strand
GGAAGACGGCGGCTTTTGGTCTTCCAATTATTCAAAATACAGATTCGAGTAAAAATAAAATACAATTCTTGATATTAAGTCCGACACGAGAATTATGCTTACAGATATTCGATGATTTAACAAGTTTTGCTAAGAATAAACCTAACGTTAAGATTGCAGCCGTATTTGGCGGATCAAGTATTGATCGCCAAGTAGAAAAAATTCGCAAAGGTGTACATATCATTTCTGCAACCGCAGGAAGATTAGTTGATTTAATTAACCGTGGAATAGTTGATCTCTCAAATCTACAAACAATTGTTTTAGATGAAGCCGATGAAATGCTTAATATGGGCTTCAGAGATGAACTTGAAATAATATTAAATGAAGTTCCTGAAGACGTACAAACACTTTTGTTTTCTGCTACAATGCAAAAAGGTGTAGATGATATTGCGCGTAAATTTTTAACTAAACCGATAGAAATTACAATCGGCAAAAAAAATTCGGGTGCAGATAACGTTGAACATCTTTGCTATATGGTTCAAGCACGTGATAGGTATTACGCACTTAAGCGTATTGTGGATTATAATCCTAATATTTATGGTATCATATTTTGTAGAACAAGAAAAGAAACTCAAGAGATTGCGGATTCATTGATTAGAGATGGATATAATGCCGATTCACTGCACGGTGATTTATCGCAAGGGCAGAGAGATATGGTAATGAATAAATTTCGCATTAAGCATTTGCAATTGCTTGTAGCAACTGATATTGCAGCACGTGGACTAGATGTGGATGATCTTACTCATATTGTTAATTATAATTTACCGGAAGAATTAGATACTTATACACATCGCAGCGGTAGAACAGGCAGAACAGGCAAAAAAGGTGTTTCTATAATTATCACCAACCTAAAAGAGAAGAGTAAAATTCAGCATATTGAGAAACAGCTTGGTAAGAAATTTACCATATCGACGGTTCCTCTTGGTGGCGAGATTTGTGAAAAACAGTTATTTCATCAAATCGATAGAATGGAAAAAGTGGAGGTTGATTATACATTAATCGATCCGCTCTTGCCGGATATTTTCAAAAAACTTGAATGGCTTGATAGAGAAGAATTAATTAAGAAATTTGTATCTGTCGAGTTCAATCGTTTCCTTGAATATTATAAGAAGATGCCCGACCTTAATAATCCAACAGATGGAAGAGGGGAAAGAAAAGTTCAACCGCAGGAAGGATTCACAAGAATTTTTATTAATCTTGGAAATATGGATAATCTAATTCCTCAGACATTGATGAAAATGATTTCGCAGTCAACAGGTGTTAATAACATTGAAATCGGAAAAATTGATATTCTTAAAACATTTTCGTTTTTTGAAGTTGATTCAGCATTCTCAAAACAGGTGATGGATTCGATGGAAGGAATGGAAGTTAAAGGCAGGGTTGTCAATTTAGAAATTGCAGAATCAAAGAGTCGGGATAATACACGAGATAGAAAAAGCGGTGGCAGAGGCGGAAGAAGCTCACGTAGCGGCGGATTTAGCCGTGGTGGAGATAGATCGTCAAGAGACCGTGGATCAAGAGATGGTGGAAGCAGGAGAGAATCATCAGGCGAAAGAAGAAGTAAATATGGTGACCGAGATAGTCGTCCATCGAGAGAAGGCGGAAGTCGAAGCGGATCTTCAGAAAGAAGCGGTGGATATTCAAGTCGTGGAAGAAGTGATGATCGTGGTGGAAGTCGTGCTCCGAGAGAGGGCGGAAGTCGAAGCGGATCTTCTGAGAGAAGTGGAGGATATTCAAGTCGTGGAAGAAGCGACGAACGTAGTGGAAGTCGCAGTTCAAGAGAAGACCGTAGTGGAAGTGTAGATAGAGGAAGCAGTGATAGATCGGGTGGAAAATATTCCGATAGAAAATCATCTGGTTCACGTGAAAGTCGATTTGGCGATAGTTCTTCAAGAAGCAGATCGGGCGGAGACCGTGATAAAAAATACGGTAGAGCGAGTGATAGAAAACCACGCGAAAGAAAATCTGATGGCGATAGCTATGGTGATAAGAAAAGCGAAAAAAAAGTATGGGTTAATGAAGAATATTCAGATAAATCCAAGAGCGGCTTCGGACAAGTAAAAAAAAGAAAGAAAGATTAATTATTCAACGATAGGATAATTCTTTCCTGATGGATAATTAATAAATTTAAAACCGTCTCAAAATTTGGGACGGTTTTTTTTATACTCATTTTTACGATTAAAACAATAAAAATATACCCTTTCGGGGCTATTGTCTTTAAATGGCTATCTATTTATACCCTTTTGGGTATAAATGTATAAATTAACTTGTAATTATACCCGTAAGGTTATAAATTTGTGTATCTCGAATTAATTACACCCTTAAGGGTATAAAAATGTACAAGCATGAAAATATCTCCTCTTTTGTAAAAACGATGAGGAAAAGATTAGGATTAACTCAAATTCAACTTGCTGAACGTGCAGGAGTTGGATTACGATTTATAAGGGAAATGGAACAGGGGAAACAAACTTTACAATTAGATAAAGTAAACCAAGTGCTATTTCTTTTTGGTCATAAACTTTCTCCTGTAAAATTAGAATTGGAGGATAGAAATGAATAGAATCGGAAAAGTGTATTATAAAGATCTATTTGCCGGAATAATAAAAGAAGATGAAGAAGGATTCTCGTTTATCTACGACGAGAAGTATTTAGCAATGGAAAATTCTCGACCGATTAGCTTAGCCCTTCCATTAAAAAAAGAGCAATATAAAAGTGCTTTACTTTTTCCTTTTTTCGACGGTTTGATACCAGAAGGTTGGATATTAGAAATTGCCAAAAAAAATTGGAAAATTAATACTCGCGATCGCATGGAATTACTTTTGATGTTTTGCAAAGAAACAATTGGAGCCGTATCTGTAATAAAAGAAGAGGATTTAGTCAATGAAAAATAGATGTTTGTATTGTTACAATCCTCTCGAAGATAATGAAATTGATTACCATTCTAAATGCAGTAAGGAATTTTTTGGAATGGAAAAGCCGCCGGAGCTTTCACTTTCTTTATCAGATATAAATAAATATGCAGTTGAAATGCTTCAAAGGAGCGTTGTGGTTACCGGAGTACAGCCGAAGTTATCACTTGACTTAAAAAAAGAGAAAGACAATCCTCCTCGATTAACGATTGTTGGTCTTTGGGGGCAATATATATTAAAACCACCTCATAGTGATTATCCGGAGATGCCGGAGCTTGAAGACCTGACAATGAAATTATCCGAAGGATATGGAATTAATACTGCCTCGCATTCTTTAATTCGCATGAAATCAGGTGAATTAGCATATATCAATAAAAGATTTGATAGAACAGCGAGCGGAAAATTACATATGGAAGATTTCGCTCAAATACTTGAATTAATGACAGAACGAAAGTATAATAGTTCGATTGAGAAAATTGGTAAAGCAATTCTTAAATATTCTTCTTTCCCGGGCAATGATGTGATTAATTTATTTGAAATTATTTTGTTCTGTTTTTTCACAGGAAATTCTGATATGCACTTAAAGAATTTTTCTTTATTGAGGGATGAATATGATGATATTAAGTTAAGTCCGGCATATGATCTATTGGCGGTAAAATTACTTTTGCCTGCTGATAAAGAAGAGACCGCATTAACTATTAATGGAAAGAAATCGCACCTAAGAAAAAATGATTTCAATACACTTGCAGATCGATTTGGAATAAACGAGAAATCAAGAAACTCAATCTATAATAGATTTACAAATGTCTATAATGATTGGGAAAAGGTAATTAATAAAAGTTTTATAACTGGTACAATGAAAGAGAAATATATTTCTCTAATAAAAAGTAGAATGGAGCAAATCGGACTACTTGTAATATAGTCTATTTATGAGGAAATTAATTTATCGACAAACTTTACGGCAGTAATTTGATTGTCCTTATAAATATAAGATCCAATTATTCTTAAACTATGCAGAGCTTCCTTAGTTCAGAAAATTTTCATTTTTCTTGAGTAATACGCATTTTTTGTAATTCATTTTTTAGTTGCGAGGTTGTGAGCACGTCCCCTTTTTCTGAATCAGATAAACCTCGTGAGATTGAATCAATGAAAAATTTAGTTTCTCTTAATTAATCAAATTCAGAAGGAGAAATTTACACTTCTGCCGGCTTACCATTTTGAGTAATAATAAGATAATTACGATTATTTTGAATTTCTTTGAGATATTTAGCCAATACGGATTTGAATTGTCCCACGGGAATTATTTTGTTTGCTATCAATATATTTTTCATTTATAAGTCCCTATTACGTCTTTATGTAGCATTTAATATGGACCTATATTTAGACATAATCATGATTCCGCTCAAAAGAATCTGAAACGAAATATTAATTGGCAGAAACAATAAATTTTAAATAAAAAAATGCCGGATTGCTCCGGCACTTTTATTCACACACACACTTTCAATTTATACCTACTTATTTCAATTCTGGTAATCTCCCCGGTGTATATTGAGCTTTTATTTTTTCAAGCTCTAATTCTAACTCTTTTATAGAGGTAGCCGCATCTTTTATCTTACTATAAACAGGAGCAAATTCTTCAGAAAGTATTTCATAAGAACGCTTCTGAGTTGTAGTAACGTCAGATGTCGAACGAGATTGCGTATAAATCAAATTGTTTAAGCGATAGCCTAATGGCGCTTGTGCAGGAGGAAGTTCTTCGAGACTAGCTTTTGCTTTTTGTCCGTTGAATGCGAATAATATTTCATCCAACGTTTTATAAGTAACCTCAGCCTTTTTCATCAATCCAACAGTTGCATCAGTAGAATTATTAATTGCTTGTTTGATATATTCCATTTTCTTTACGAGTTCGTTGGTAAAGTTTTCAGCACCCATTACTTTGCGAGCTAATTCTGCGGCTTTTCTTTGGAATGCAACCATCTCAACTTTATCTTTTGTCGGGAGTGTAGTATTATTTAATGCATCCACTTCAAAAGGCACTTTACTTACTACTTCTTTAACATCATCGCGAGTAACAAGCGACATTGAAACGGTATATTTACCAGGAAGAACAAGCATACTTCCATTTTCTTTTGCAATAGGATTGAACTTATTCTCTTTTACATTTACCGGATAAAAGCTTTCATAAGCTAAATCCCATACCACTCTTTTAATTCCTTTAGATGCAGCGGTATTAATTGTACGAACAATGTTACCATCCTGATCGGCAATTTTGAAAATTAGATATGGAGCATTTTCCAATTCTTCAGCTTTAAGTTCAGCATAAGAAGGTTGTTGAATCTGTTTCCCCTCTTTGAATAATGCTTCTTCTTTCTCTTTACGAATTGATTTAAGAGTTTTAGGAACGTCCTTTATATAGTATGTAAAAGGTACACCGAACTCAGGATTAGGAGCTTTAAAGAGTTGATGTCCTTGACCATAAACACTTCCTTTCTCAATGTAGGTTAAACCGGTTTTAATTGGGAAAATATAGGCATCTTTATTTACGAAATCTTTATTGAGTTCGCGTAAAGGAGAATAATCATCAAGCACAAAAAACCCTCTGCCGAAAGTAGCAAGGACTAAATCAGATTCTCTTTCTTGAATAGCCAAGTCTTTAACAGCTTGAACAGGTAATCCATTTTTAATCTGAACCCAATTATCACCACCAGTTACTGAGAAGAACAAACCAAATTCAGTACCAACAAATAATAGATCGGGATTTTTGAAATCTTGAATAATCGTATGAACCGAGCCATTAGCTGGAAGATTGCCCGAAATTGATACCCAAGTTTTTCCTTTGTCGCTGCTCTTTAATAGATATGGTTTGAAGTCATCTCTTTTTAGATTATTGAAAGATGCGAAGACGATATTTTCATCAAAACGAGATGGATATATATCGCTTACATAAGTCATTTTAGGAACACCGGGGAATGATTCAATTTTATTCCAAGTTTTTGCATCTGAACTTACTTGAATTAACCCATCATCTGTACCGACAAATAATACATTTTCTTTAATCGGAGATTCAGCAAATGAAACGATAGTTCCCCAAGGTGAAGTCGAAACATCTTTAGCAACTGCATCGATGCTCCAGAATTTATCCATTACTGGAAATGAATTGCGGTCGGTCTGAGTAGTCAAATCGTCGCTGATTACATCCCAGGTATTTCCTCTATCATCACTTCTGAATACTTTATTTGCGGCAGTATAAATGCGGGAATTATTATGTGGACTAATTAATAAAGGTGTATCCCAATTCCATTTATATGTTTCTTCTCCTTTGCGAGGTTCAGGGCGAATATCGATCGCTTCACTGCTTTTACGGTCGTAACGAACCATTCCACCATATTGAGATTCTGCATAAACGATATCGGGATTTTTAGGGTCGATTGCAGTCCAAAAACCATCACCGCCTTGAGTAACCCACCAATCAGAATTTACAATTCCAGCTTCGCTGATTGTACGTGAAGGTCCGCCCATACTGCTATTATCTTGTGTCCCACCATAAACATTATAAAATGGTAAATCATTATCAACATTTACACGGTAGAATTGAGTAACAGGAAGATTGGACTTAAACTCAAAAGTCTTTCCGTTATCGTAAGATTCATAGATACCACCATCGCCACCGATTAAGAAATGATTAGTATTATCTGGATTAACCCAGAAAGCATGATCATCAACGTGGCGATATTCATTGCCGAGTGGCTTCCATGTTTTTCCACCATCTAAAGTATATTTAGTAACGGTCTCAACAGAAACTACTTTATCAACGTCTTTAGGGTCGCAATAGATTTCGTTATAATATTGACCTGACGAAGCATAATCACTCATTTTATCCCACGATTCGCCGCGGTTAGTCGAACGGAAGAAACCTCCTTCATCTTCTGCGGCTTCTATAATTAGATAAACATAATCAGGATTAACAGGTGAGATTGCAATTCCCATTCCACCTTTATCTGCTGATGGAATTCCTTTAGTTAATTTATTCCATGTTTCTCCACCATCTACTGATTTATAAACTGCAGATTCCGGTCCGCCGCCAATTTTAGTAAATACATGTCTTCTACGTTGTTCGGTGGTTGCATAAAGAATATCCGGGAAACGAGGATCCATAACTACATTATTAACTCCAGTATTCTCACTTACGAAAAGCGTTCTTTTCCAAGTTTTTCCACCGTCATTAGATTTATAAAGACCACGCTCGCCGCCTGGTCCCCAAACAGAACCTTCGGCTGCTACATAAACTAAATTTGGATTACGTGGGTCGATTACTATACCACCGATTTGACGTGAATCTTTAAGTCCCATGTTTGTCCAAGACTGTCCGCCATCAAGTGATTTATAAACCCCGCTTCCATATCCAAGTGCACGCTGATGATTGTTCTCACCGGTTCCTACCCACACAACGTTTGAGTTTGTTGGATCAAGCTTTATAACGCCGATTGAGTATGCACCGATTGTATCTGCTATCGGCTTCCAGGTTGTACCGGCATTATCTGTTTTCCATACGTTGCCACTTGCAACGGCTACATAGTATTGATTAATGTCATCCGGATTAACTGCAAAATCTGCAATTCTACCTGAGCAATATGCAGGTCCGATATTTCTTAATTTCAATCCGCTAATTAAACCCGAATTAATCGGGTCTTTCTTTTCATCCTTTTTATCATCTTTCTTTTGAGCAAAGACTAATAGAGGAATAAGCATCAAGAAAAAGATAATCTGTTTTAGTCGCATTAAATACTCCATGTTTTTTGAAAAATATATTTATTGTTACCCTATCTCTTTTCGTAATCCTGATGTTTTGGATAAACAAATGGATTTTCCTTAATTAATCTTAATGCTTCCTTAACTCCAGCTTCAAGTTGTGGATCAATTCCTTTAACCATTTGAGTAGGGTCATCAATTACTTCAATATCAGGATCAACACCATGACCTTCTTTGAACCAAGTACCATCAGGATCATACATGCGGAATGTAGGAACAGTAATGCTGCCTCCATCTATTAATCCGGGAGCACCTGAAATACCGATTAATCCGCCCCATGTTCTCATGCCTACTAATGGACCGAGCTTAGATTTTTTGAAGAAATCAGGGAATGCATCTCCACCCGAACCGCTCCAACCATTAATTAGCATAACTTTCGGTCCAAAGTGAGCCGTTTGAGGCCATTGCCATGTATCGCCATCCCTAACTGCCCAAAATGCTAATGGTTTTCTGTTCAAGAGTTCGATAAATCGATCAGGAATCTGTCCACCATTATTAAATCTTTCATCGATAATTAATGCCTCTTTATTCGTCTGTGAATAAAACTGTCTTACGAGTTCATTCTGACCATCAGTTCCGGTAGAAGGCACATAAATGTAACCAACTTTTCCATTAGATGCTTCATCAACTCTTTTTCTATTATGTTCAATCCATGCAAGATTCCTTAAACGAGTTTCATCATCTAATGCTGTAACGATTACTTTCCAACTCCCATCTAATGATGGTTTTGAATTTACAGTTAGTTCAATAGTTTTACCTGCAAGATTGTCGAAATTAGTCCAAGGATCGTTCTTAGTATCAAGCTTAACGCCATTTACTTCGAGGATATAATCACCTTCTTTTACTTTTACTCCTGATTCAGCAAGCGGGGAACGGACTTCTGTATCCCAAGGGGCTGCTTCTACTATGTTTTTAATCTTAAATGCACCATTTTCTACTGCCCAATCGATACCAAGATAACCCGTTTTTCTCATTTCAGGATATTCTTGATCTCCACCACCTCTATATGTATGTGATGCATTGAGTTCGGCAATCAATTCACCGACAACAAAATTTACATCTTCTCTTGTTATGCAATTATCGATTAAGTTGCCATATTGAACTTTCATTGACTTCCAATCAACTCCGTGCATATTTTTATCATAGAAGAAATCTCTTTCGAGTCGCCAAACATCATTGAATATCTGTTTCCATTCTTCTTTCGGAGTAACAGTAAATTCAAGCTGAGTTGTCGGAAGTTTTTTATCCAATTTTTGATCTGGGGCTACATCCACGATCGAAAATGAATTTCCTTTCATTGCGAGTAATTTTTTACCATCAGCAGAAAGTTTATATCCGTTTACATCTGATAATATTGTTTTCTCTTCTCTTTTTTCAAGATCATAATACTTTACTGCGCTTGATTTCTCACCCGAACCGGAATTTGGTGCTTTTGTATAGATTACTTTACCTGAAACCGCATTGAGCGAATTATAATTGCCGGCTGAAGCAGGTAAAAGAACTAATCTGCTTTCAATTCCATCAAAATCGATTTTCACTTCTTTTACTTCATCTTTCTTCTTCTCGTCTTTCTTGTCATCTTTTTTATCATCGGTTTTCTTTGGTTCATCTTTTTTTACTGCAGTCGTATCATTCTTCGGTGCGATAGGAGAAGGTATATCTTTCGTTAATGATATTGCGGCAACTTGTGTTGAATTAGGATAAATCCAGCTTCCTTCAAAATCGCTATAAACCGGATCGAAATTTCTATTTGTTAATAGATAAAGATATTTTCCATCCGGATCGAATGTAGGATTGGTATCAGAATAGTATCCACTTGTAACTTGATGAATTTTATTTTCTTTTGTATCATATAAAGCAACAGCATTAAAATGATTAGGAAGTTCTCTTACGAATGCAAAATATCTGCTGTCAGATGACCAAGAGACAGAGAAATTTTCTAACCCACCTTCAAATAAACTGCGCTGTTTTTCGATTTCTGTGTTTTTGTTTTTCTCAATATTATATACATTTATCATCATTGTTTGATCTACAAAACAAAGATTTTTGCTATCGGGACTCCAATAAAGATTATATCTAAATCCAGCACCATATGAAGATACTTTTTTTGCAGGTTCGTTTGTGGTTAGATTTTTAATTGTGATTTCATATTCGCCTGAAGCATCACTCCAATAAGCGGCATATTTCCCGTCAGGTGACCAAGAAGCGTATCTTTCGAATGAACCGGGACTTTGACTTTCATTAATAATTGCACCGTTCTCAGCGGGCACATTAAATACTTCGCCGCGTGCTGTAATCAAGGCTCTCTTTCCATCAGGAGAGATATCTGCATTCTGAATTTGGCTCGCCGCATTTACTGCCTTCGACATTAATGTAATACCATCTGTTACTACATTTATATTAACTTCTTTAAGTTTTTCGTCCGGTAGTGAAAGTAAATAAAGTTTTCCACCAGCTTCAAAAACTAAATCGCTCGGACCCATTGATGGGTAATGAATATCGAAATCTTTGAAATTTGTAATCTGTTTGGTTTCTTTTGTCGCTAAGTCATAAGAATAAATATTTGCTCTATTTTCTTTACCTCTATCGGAAAGAAAATAAATTTTATTTTTAAACCACATAGGAAATTCATCGTTTGCAATATTATTTGTAATATTTTCTGCGGTTTTATTTTTAAAATTATATAACCAAATATCAGGAGCCATACCGCCTTTATATCTTTTCCAGTTTCGGAAAGCTCTTGTGATTGGTGTGTATGCTAATTTGCTCCCATCAGATGAAATTGAAGCAATTTCGCCATAAGGAAGTTCTAATTTTTCGGGTAGTCCGCCTTCGGATGGCTGTTTATACAATTGATTGAAGCGCTGTTTGCCGCTTTCCATTGCCGAAGAATAAAGAATATTTTTTCCATCGGGATACCAATCTAACATTCGTTCGCTCATTCCATGATGAGTAACTCTATTGGCAATTCCACCTTCGGTTGGGATTGTAAAAATATCCATACTGCCGCTATAATTTCCATTGAATGCTATGGTTTTTCCATCAGGGGAGAATTTTGGGAATACTTCCTGTCCTTTCGGGGAAGTCAATTTATAAGCCATGCCTCCATCTTTGGAAGCAAGCCATAAATCACCTCCATATAAAAATACAATCTGTGTAGCCGAGACATCCGGAAACTGAATCAGCTTTGCCGGCAATTGTGCCTTTATGGGGATTGATAGGAAAACAAAAAGCATTACCATTAATAGTGATAATTTTTTCATATTGTAACCTTTTATAAATGAGTTGAATTTTTGTTTGGTGGGATGTAAGTAATTTGATATTTTTCTGCTTGTTATGGATAACTGTTTAAACATATTACCTCGTAATGAACAAACCAATTAAAAAAATCGCAATAATATTAGCGGTAATTTCTCTTTTTCCAATAATCTTTTTTTCGATTAACGAATACTTATCGTTAAATAAGAATGAAAAGATTATTCAAGATATTTACAATAAACAATTAGATGCGATAATATTCTCAATTAATCAATATTCAGACGATATCGTCCGCAGTTGGATATTTAAGACAGAAGATATAATAAGACAAAATAAAGACGAGAAGCTACTTCAAAATTCTTTAAATAAATATCTCCCGATTACCCAATCGGTAAAAAATATTGTATTAGCTGATACGTTATTAGACGCATTAACTGCTGCTAAGTTTTCTGATTTGGATTCAATTAGAAAGATAATTAAAAATAATATTAATCTCGTAAGAAGATTTTTTATTTATAAAAATCAAAATTATCAAAAGATGGAATCGATCGATTTTGGTGACGATGTTCTTCTTCTATTTGTTACAAATAATGATAAGATTTGTGTATTTCAATTAAACAAAAAAGATTTTGTTACGAAGAATCTCTCTGGTAGGATACGTTCCATTGCCTCTGATAAATTTGATGTTGGAGTTTTTCATTCCGGGGAAACAATTTATTCTACTGAAAATTTTAAGATAGAAAAAGCACAACAGTCGGCTAATTTTTGGCTCATTTCCCGCTATAAATTAGCTATGAGTGTAAAAGGGGGGACTTTAGAAGAGATTATACATTCTCGTGTTTACACTAATATTGCTCTTATTGTCGCATTGGGATTATTAATGTCTATCGGTGTATTCTTTGTTTACCGAAACATCAAACGCGAAATGGAATTGGCACAAATAAAATCTGATTTCGTTTCAAATGTGTCGCACGAACTTCGTACTCCGCTCGCACTTATTAATATGTACGCCGAGACTTTGGAAATGGATCGGATAAAATCAGAAGTGAAAAAGAAAGAGTATTATTCGATCATTAGTGGCGAGACAAATCGTTTAAGTAATATCGTAAATCGTATTTTAAGTTTCTCAAAGCTTGAAGCAGGCAAAAGAAATTTTGTTTTTGAAAAAATTGATTTGAATGACTCGGCAAAGAAGATTTATGAAACCTATTTGCATCATTTACAAAACAAAGAATTTGAGTTCACTTTTGTTTCGGGTGGTGAGGTTTTAATAAGCGGCGATAAAGAAGCTATTTCGGAAGTGATTGTAAATCTAATTGATAATGCCAGTAAGTATAGTAATGAAATTAAAAAAATAATTTTACGAACCGGAGTTGTTAATCAATTTGGATTTGTGGAAATTGAAGATAGCGGAATTGGTATATCACAAGATGAGCAATCAAAAATTTTCGATAAATTTTATAGAGCTGCTAAAGGATTAGTCCACGATACCAAAGGAACGGGGATCGGATTAGCTTTAGTTAAATATATTGTAGATGGACATAAAGGGAAAATCGAATTGGAAAGTGATACGTCTAAAGGAAGTAAGTTTAGAATTTTATTCCCTTTGGAGGAGGATTAAAAGTATGTATAAAATATTAATTGTAGATGACGAACCGAATATGCGTTCAGGGTTGAAAGATAATCTTGAGTTTGAGGGTTATGAAGTGGAAACAGCGTGCGATGGCGAGGATGGATTCAATAAAATCTTGAATGGTAAGTATGACCTCGTTTTGTTGGATGTAATGATGCCCAAGATGAATGGTTTTGATCTATGTAAAAAAGTAAGAGCCGAAAAAAATAACGTACCGATTATATTACTTACTGCTAAAGGGGAGGAGATCGATAAAGTTTTAGGACTTGAGTTTGGAGCTGATGATTATATACCAAAACCATTTGGTTTAAGAGAGCTTTTAGCAAGAGTAAAAGCAGTTTTAAGAAGAAGCGAAGTTACAGCAAATGCGGAAGGTGGTTCGAGAAGTTCGAATTCATTAGGTATCGCGAGAGTATCAAATGGTTCGGATTTATCAGGTCTTTCAAGAAGGTCTGGCGTTTCAGGTTCATCAGGATTTTCAAGTGTGTTGGGTAGTTCAGATTCGTTGGATTTTTCGAAGCCAGCTTCCGGTTCATCGGGTATTTGGAATTCGGATGAGATTTCGGATTCAGCAGACCATATTGCTGAAATTATTATCGGTAGATTAGCTGTAAATTTTAAGACGTATAACGCTAGCGAAGAAAACATGCCGATTTCAATGTCCCATAAAGAATTTGAACTCCTTAAATATTTATGGGAGCGAAGAAATAGTAACGTAAGCCGCGATGAATTATTAAAAGATGTGTGGGGACAAGAGGGATTTATAACAACTCGCACCATCGATAATTTTATTGTAAAACTTCGACAAAAATTAGAACACGATCCAACCAATCCCAAAATAATAATTACCGTTCACGGAATCGGCTACAAACTCATCGATTAAAAACTCATTTCTTTTGGTAAATCGTGAAATTAATATTCTTTCGAAGAGTGATATAACTTTACATATTTCATAAAATATCTTCAATAGATTTTGTCTTCTCAAAATCAATTAATAAATAATTTACCTCTTCGTTTTCATTATATCATAATAAATCGGCATGAAAAAAAGATAAAAATATTGACACTATTTTCTTAATAAATATATTGTTAAATTATATTTATGGTATGATTAACTAAATAATAGAAAACTGAAATTATGAAATATTTTTCTTTTGTAATTCTATTCTTGCCGATCTTGATTATAGGTCAAGATTATACTCCTGACGAATTTTCGAGACTTAATCAGAGTAATATTTCCAGTAGTTATATAAACAATGGACTCTCTGATTATAATTTTGATGGAGTAAAGGGTTTTCATTATCCTAAAAATAATCCTTATACAGCAATATGGTGGTCTGGATTGGCTATTGGAGGGAAAATTAATGGAGAAGTCAGGCTTGCAGGAACCACATTTAAAACCGGAATGGTTAATTCAAAAAATATTCTTAGAGTAAGAAGAGATTTTAAAAATGGGGATTTAACTGCGGAGATAAATGATGGTGAAGGAAATGAAGAGGAGATTCGAACAAAATATCAAACAGCTTGGAGTAACTGGGATGCTGAAAATGGTGCTCCTTTTGAAGACGTAGATGGCAATATGATTTATGATCCGGAAATAGATATTCCGGGCATTAAAGGGGCAGCTCAAACAATATGGTTTAAGATGGATGATTCAAATGAGAATTTGATTCAAAAAACTTTTGGAAGCAATCAGTTAAATGTTGATGTTGATCTAACAATATGGAATTACGTTAATCGTCCCATATTGGAGAATATTGTTTTCAGAAAATATACCATTTTAAATAAGGGGAAGGAAAATATTACTGATTTATATTGTGGCATCTTATCAAACCCAAATATTGGAGAGGGGGGAGATGATCTTGTTGGTTCAGATTCAACATTAAATTTGGCATATTGTTACAATTCAAAAGCAGAGGACGAAGCATTAGGTAATACTCCTTATGCATTAGGATATTTAATACTTGATAAACAGGACGTATTCTTTAATTTCTTCATAAATACTGATTCTGTATATGGTTTTCCTGAAATGGGTAGTTGTTCCGGTTCACTCCATCTTTATAATTTAATGCAGGGTAAACTAAAAGATGGAAGTAGATATAAAATACCTGCACAATACGGTGGCGGAGAGACATCTTTTCCCTTATCTGGTGATCCTGTTTCTCATACCGGCTGGTTAGACGGTGAAGAATTTTATCCGGGAAATAGAAACATTGGTCTATCTGCTAAATTAAATAACATATTATATCCCGGTGAAAGAGTGTCAATAATAATTGCACAAATAGCAGCGGGTGGAAAAGAAGGTACTAATAATCTTGAAGCTATCGACACTTTGCGAAATTATGCAAGTTATGTTTTATCCCATATCGCAGATTTTCCGGTTAAAGTAATTCATAATTTCGTAAATGAAATTCCTGAATCCTATGAGTTATTGCAAAACTACCCTAATCCTTTTAATCCAACAACATCAATTGAGTACGCTCTTCCAATAGAAGGTAACGTAAAACTCGAAGTCTATAATTCTATCGGTCAATTAGTGAATGTATTAGTCAAGGGTTATCAAAATGCTGGAAGACAAAGAGTAACATGGAACGGAAAAGATTCTTTTGGCAGTTTGGTATCAAGCGGAATATATTTCTACTGTCTCAAAACAAATAGCTTTTCTCAAGTAAAGAAAATGATCCTAATGAAATAATTTGGCTATCTCTATCTATTGCAGAAATATAAATCTGAATATTCAGTTTTTACCTTAGGAAGAATATTTAAAAATTAATTATATCTTCCTTCTTAGTTCAGAGAGTATAATCGCATTTGCATTAGCTACATTAAGGGATTCGGCTTTCCCGAATCTCTTGATATTGATTCTATCATCTGTAATTTTTAATAGCTCACTACTCGGTCCATTAGCTTCATTGCAGAAAACAATTATAGTACGTTCAGGGAAATCATATCCATAGAGATCATTTCCTTTGATATCTGCTGTAAAAATCGAATAACCCGCACTTCTTAATTTCACCAAATCATCTACAAATGAAAAAGAACGAATAATATTAAGATGGAAAACTGAACCGGCACTTGAACGGATTGTTTTGGGGCTGAAAATTTCCGTGCATGTTTCGTTTAATAAAATATTTTCAAAACCGAACCAATCGGAATTGCGAATCATTGTACCCATATTCCCCGGATCATTGATGTTTTCAAAAGCTATGATATTGCCGAATAAACTTGATACAGATTTATGTGAGGATTTCTCAAAGAAGATCCCAATTATTCCCTGCGGAGTTTTGGTATCTGCGATTTTTTCTAATTCGTTGTCCTTTACAACTTGTAGATTAATGGAATATTTTCTTCCGAGATTATTTATATACTCAAATTCGTTTTGCTCAAACACATTTGACAGAATAATCAATTCCGGCTCAAAGCCGGAATTAAGTGCTTCTAAAATTAACTTTTTTCCTTCAACCAAAAATTTCTTTTCGGATGCTCTTCCTTTTTTGCCCGAAAGCGAAGAATAATATTTAATCTTTTCTTTAGTCAACATAATTAATTAGTATGATATCCTTTCTTAACTATTTTATCCCCTTTGAATAGCGCAAAAGCGGGCATCGATTGGTGACGCTTTGTCATCTGATATAATTGTTGCGCACTATTTGCAATAAATAGATAAAGCGTTTTTGCAGAGTTATAAGGATTTGGATATGTTAGATAAAGTCCATCATCATTATTGTTATATGTATTACCATCCCATTCAAAGAAATATTTTCCGTTAGTAATTCCAAGTTTGCTTAGTAATTTTTCTGTAAGCGTATTTTCAGAAACGCCGCCAAGTATGATAATATCGTTCTTTGCTAGTTCCGATTCATCAATTTCGCTATCTTTTTTAATCGGCTGGAATGTTTCAGTGAAACGATCCGCAACCATTTTCTGGTATCGTAATGCAATAGTATGGTTTGCTTCTATTTGTTGTTTAGTGCCATAAACAATAACTGTATTTGAATAGTCATCAAAGAAATTGGAATACGTAAAGTAATTTGTTCTGTTTACAGGTACGTCATTCCCTGCATTTACAGTAACTGAAAGCGGTTTGTTATCAAAAGAGTATTCAAAATTATTTTCAGCATTCTTTAATTCGATTAATTTAACTATTCTTTCTTTTTCAAATTCGATAGAAACCGTGAAGAATAAATTAAATACTTTACTGGTTTGTTTAATGTTAATTCCCGTTTTCCATTTGCTGTCGTTATTTTCAATTTTTACTTCGGTGGAAAAATTTGGTAATTCTGTTCCATTAATCCATTGCGAAATAAATTCTTCATTTACTCCTGCTTTAGCAGCATACTCAATAAATTTTTGATTAGTAATGTTTTTCTCTTTGAAATCAGTTTGTATTTTATTCATAAACTCAGGGAATTTTTTATTACCGAGTTTCAAACGTAATTGATGTAATAGAAACGTTCCTTTAATACGCGGAATCTGATAATTGTTATATTTATCATACACTTGTTTAGCATCAACAGGAGCGATTGCACCTTCTCGGTTAGTAACATAAAGAAGTCGGTAGTTTAATTCAGTAAGCTCATCTCTTAGATAATTAAAAGCCACATCCTGTTTTGCCGGCATCTGTTTTAGTGTGTAGTAATAAGCAGCAGCTGCACTTACATACCAATTTTCCTTATTGCTTGCAGGGAAAACTGTTCCTTTCCAAAGAGATTCTTTATCATATGAATAAACATCTTTTACTTCATTTAGATTATTTAAAAGCTCTTTTGTTTCCTTGTTTTTCGGTGCTTTTTCTTTCAGTGCTTTTAATTGATCAGCAATATAAATCGGGGAAGCTACTGCATATCCTAAAGTAAAACGAGAATAAGCATTAGGGAGATCGGGCATTCTTCCATTTTCATTTATAAATTGTTCTCTTAATGTAACCTTACCTTGATGAGCAAAAAATACCAATTGTTCAGCCATTTCGGATGTTGTTATTTTTCCATCGCATGCATGTGGTCTATTAATGGGTGATGAATTCCAAAGATTAAATGCGGCAGTCTGATCTATATTGCCATAATTTTTCTGATAAAAATCCCAGAATGCGAGATCGCGATTAACGGGACGAAATACTATATCATTCGGTGCATCATCAGGATTGTGGATATATTCTTTTCTTACTTCGAGTTCCTTATTGTTATTATCACTAAAATAAAAATCCTTTGCCTCATTATACCAATCGTTATTGCTGCTTCGCCATAGTTTATGTGTATTTGTTCCGAGTAGTAAAATTCCGATTTCATTTTTCTTAACATCTGCAAGGAGCCAATCGTTCGTGTACATGCCATTGTTTTTTGTTGTCATAATTTTTACAACGTCATCAATGGAATTAGCATATTGAGCTGCTTTACGAATACGATTTGATTGTGGAATGCCATCAGGATTATAAGGAGTCTGCTGAACAGTTGTTTCGCCAAGCATAATACCGGCACTATTCATATAGAAATCCGCTCCGGAATGAATGCCGCCCGGATAAGTTTGATAAACTAATCGATTTCCTTCGGAAGGGACTATATCTGCAATTACATTCCAATGATAGCCGGTATAACCGCCCCACATAAAAATCTGACCATAAACAATTCTTCCATCTTTAGTAGCTGAATTATTTGCTAAGAAAGCAGAACATTTATGCAATCTTTCTTTTACTAAAAGATCATCTTCTTCGGAGAGAAAACTTTTTCCCGAAAGAGGATTAGGTGTGATGCGGAGAGCATCTTGAACGTAATCTAAATCGATTGATGAATTTATTGCAACAATATCAAGAAGATCAATCGGACGGTCGAATACCTTAGCACCAGCTTTTGCCGCACCATCGGCGATTCCCTTCATTTCAGTTAAATATTCTTCTTCATATTTTCTAAGAAAGATCGCATCGGTTTCAAAGCGAAGACGCTGCCATTCTTGACGCGGTTCGGATGAGTTATAGTTTGTTGCCAACTTTTCTATAAACATTTTTATATCATCAGCGAGAAGTGAACCGTATTGAAATCCTCTTTGGTATGGCTTACCTTCTATGTGAACAAAAATCCATCCTTTATCTTCATAACGAAATGCAGGTCCATGCCATTTAACTGTTTCTAACGGTATATATTCGCTGATATCTGTTACTTCGGTGAGTGCAATATCATCGAACCATGCT
>Ga0172380_10004183_pt1 | contig 18833 bp, 12 predicted proteins | sample Leawe162metaG_FD_119747 | JGI IMG/M metagenome (GOLD analysis project Ga0172380, IMG submission 119747) | Leachate microbial communities from a municipal landfill in Southern Ontario, Canada - Leachate well 162 metaG | ecosystem: Engineered > Solid waste > Landfill > Unclassified | place... | reverse complement strand
GCTGATGCTGCCGCGGCAGCCTTCGCCGAGCACGGTGATCGGCGCAAGGATATCGATGCCTTCGGTGTAGCCTGGCTTGTGCGAACCATCACGGGCGACGCCCATGTCGCCGATGCGCACGCCCTTGACCGCGCCGGCGTCGTCGATCAGTGCCTCGGCGGCGGCAAAGCCCGGGAACACGTCGACGCCAAGTGCCTCGGCCTGCGGCGCAAGCCAGGCACACAACGCCCCGAGGGAGACGATGAAATTGCCGTGGTTGTGCATTTGCGGCGGCGTGATCGGCGATTTCATCGCGCGCTCGTGATCACGCAGCCACCAGAATTCATCTTTCGTGGCGGGCACGCAAATTGGCGGCGGGTTGGCACCCCATTCCGGCAGCAGCTCGTTCAGCGGCTCCGGTTCGATCACCGCACCGGAGAGGATCTGCGCACCGATCGTCGATGCCTTCTCGATCACGCAGACGGTCAAATCGGGTTTCAGTTGCTTCAGGCGGATGGCAAAGGCGAGCCCGGCCGGGCCGGCACCGACGGTGATGACGTCGTATTGCATCGTTTCGCGTTCGCTCATCTCGCTGTCCTGTGCCATCGTCCAATCCCCATTGTCGGGGTTAGTGGCGCAGGCATCAATTGCGGATAGGTCATAATCGCCGGCAAAAAGCAGGAATCAAGCATGAGCACGAGCCAGGAATCCGAACTCTCCAGCCAGCGCCTGCGCGGTGCGAGTGCCTTCCAGTTGCTGCACTGGCTGGCCGCCGGGCGCATCAGCGCCGTGCAGCTGCAGTCCCTGTACGCCGATGCGATCGATGCCGAGAACGCGGCCCTGGCTGCATTTGTCTGCAGCGACGACACGGCGCCTGGCGCCGCCCGCGCCAGTGACGAGCGGCGCAAGGCGAAGAACACGATTGGCCGCCTCGATGGCCTGGCCGTGGCGATCAAGGACAATATCGATGTCGCCGGCTTGCCGACCGCGCTTGGCCTGGCCGGGCGCAGGCAGCGCATTGCCGCTGAAGATGCCAGCGTGATTGCGCGTTTGCGCGCGGCCGGCGCGGTGATTCTCGGCAAGACCGCCGTCGACGAAGCCGCGCTGGGCACCACCGGCACCACCGGCGATCCCGGCCCGACGCACAATCCGCACCGCCTCGAATTCATCGCCGGCGGTTCCTCGGCCGGCTCGGCGGCGGCGGTTGCCGCGGGCTTGTGCAGTTTCGCCATCGGCACCGACACGCTCGGCTCGGTGCGCATTCCGGCCAGTCATTGCGGCATCTACGGCTTGCGCCCGACGCTTGGCGAGTTGTCCACGCACGGCGTGGTGCCGGCGGCGCGGCGCCTCGACAGTGTCGGCATCCTCGCCCGCTCGGTGCAGGATCTGGCCATCGTCCTGCAGGTGCTTGCCGCCTATGACGTCGACGATGTGCGCTCGCGCCGCCGCCGTGTCGCCTTGTCGCCGCCGGACTGGGAGCCGGGTCGCCTGCGCAGCGGATTCATTGGCAACCTGCCCGGGCTCGGCGTCAGCCCGGATGTCTGTGCGGTGTTTGCCGAGGCGATGGATGCCCTGGCGCTTGAGCTTGGCGAGCGCAGCGATGCCGATTTCAGCGGCTATGACTTTGCGCGCATGCGTCGCGCTGCCTTGCTGATCATGGAGGCCGAACTGGCCGTCGAGCTCGAGGCGGATCTCGACGATGGCGCTAGCCCGGTTTCGCCACGCCTGCGCGACATGCTCGGATTTGCGCGCAGCAAGTCCGCGGTCACCTACGCCGCCGCCGACCGCATGCTCGACCAGGCCGTGCTCACCGCGCGGCATTTGTTCGAGCAGGTCGATGTGCTGGTGCTGCCGACCGTCTCGCACGGTCCCTACCGCATTGGCGAAACCGAACGCGCGGGCGATGCCGATCTGTGCAGTTTCGCCAGCCTCGCCGGTTGCCCGGCGGTCAGCCTGCCGATGGGCATCCTCGAAAACGGCATGCCGATTGGCCTGCAACTGGTCGGTGCGCCCGGATCGGACCTGCGCCTGCTCGAGCTCGCCGAGGTTTGCGCATCGCGGCTGGATGCGACGCCGAATTATCCAGTGCTGCCACGCTGATCGTTGATGGTTCCCTGGCGCGGCGATTCTTCGTCCGGGTTTCCATTGGCCGGGTGTGTCATCCGATTTGCCTGACCTTGTTCGATCGTCCAACTGACGACCTTCGGCAACAGTTGATCGAGTGCGGCGGTGAATGCGTCGACGGCGCTGGCGACATCCTTGCCGGCCGCCGGCGTTTCCGCGCTGAATGACTGGCTGGCGACAATGCGATTGCTGCGGCGGTCGAACAATCGGGCGGTGCAGCGGATGGCCGCGCGGGCCGCGCCATCGACGATCTCGATCTGGAAATCGCGCAGGTCCATGGCCAGCGAATAATCGCCATTGAGTCCGGAATCGATGGCGCTGACGCCGCCGATCCGGCCATCTTCATCAAACGCCTGCAGCAGCAGGCTGCGCAGCATCAGCGGTGCCGGATCACGCCAGCGCGCATCGGCATAGACCTCCAGCACGCCCGGACTGGTCATGATCGCGATGCGCCGCGTATCCAGCGCGGCACTGGCCAGTGGCGTATCGATGAGCAGTTGCCAGTCGACTGGCACCTGCGTCGCGGATTTTTCCGCTGCGGCAATCTGCAACTGCGGCGCATAGACCGCAAACGAGGCATGATTGCCGCGCAATGCCGCGCAGGCACCCAGCAAGATGCTTGCGCCGAGGATCACGAATCGGATGCTGCGGTTCATTTCGGCTGGTACTCCCTGGGTTGGTCACGCCCCAGCAACAAGGTGTTCGAGCTGCCCAGCTGGTCACCGAGTTGCCTGAACGAGCGCAGCGTCTCGCGCAGTTCGAGCAGGGTAGGGCCGACCTGGCGCAAGCCCTGGTCACTGAAGCTGGCGATCGCTGCCTGGTTCTGGTCGAGCAGCTGGCCGGTCGATCCGGCGACCCGTTCGATGGCGGCAATCGCCTTGTCGGTCGACTGCAGCACCCGGCGCACATCGGTATTGATCAGCTCGTTCGTCGTGCTGGCCATGTTGTGCAGCGTGGTCAAGGTCGACTTCAGCTCGCTGCTGGCATCGGCCAACTGGTTCAGCGCCTTGGCCATGTCGCCACGCTGGTCGGCGATCGTCGAGGCGATGTTGTCGAAGTGCTGCAGCGTTGCCGAGACGTGATCGACATTCTCCTTGGACAGCAACTGGCCGACGCGCAGCAAGGACTGGTTGACGCTGGTGACGATGTCCTCGCCGGAAGAAAGCAGCTTCGACAAGGCTGATTCCGAAGCCACGATCACCGGCACCGCATGCGCGTCCTTCGGCAGCAGCGGCTTGCTGCCTGGCGAGCCGCCACTGAGCTGGATGAACGCCGTGCCGGTGACGCCGAGCAGGCCGAGCTTGGCCTCGGTATCGACCTTGACCGGCGTCTCGCCATCCAGGCGCACGCGCGCAATGACCTTGCGCGGATCATCCGGGGCGAGCTTGAGCTGGGTCACCTCACCCACCTTGATGCCGTTGTACTGCACCAGCCCGCCTTTCGACAGGCCGGTCACCGCTTCGGTGAAGACGACATCGTAATAGCTGAATTCGCGGTCGGCACTGGTCTTGGACAGCCACAGCACGAAGCCGAGCCCGAGGAGGAAGGCGAGGATCGCGAAGCCGCCGATGAGGACATGGTGGGCGCGTGTTTCCATGGTCAGGGGCCTGCCGGGAGTGGAGTGGAATGGGTTTGCGTCGCGCGGCGTGCGGCGCGTCCGCGTGGACCCTGGAAGTATTCCTGGATCCATGGCTCGTCGACCTGCTCGACGACATCCAGCGTGTCGGCGACGAGGATGCGTTTCTTTGCCAGCACGGCAACGCGGTCGCAGATCGTGTACAGCGTGTCGAGGTCATGGGTGATCAGGAATACGGTCAGGCCAAGGCTGTCGCGCAGGGTCAGGATCAACTGGTCGAAGGCGGCCGCGCCGATCGGGTCGAGTCCGGCCGTCGGTTCATCGAGAAACAGGATCTCGGGATCCAGCGCGAGCGAGCGCGCCAGCGCAGCGCGCTTGACCATGCCGCCGGAGAGCTGTGACGGGAACTTGTCTGCCGCATCGAGTGGCAGGCCGGCGAGGGCAATCTTCAGCAAGGCCAGGCGATGGACGATTTCCGCATCGAGATCATGGTGCTCGGTCAGCGCCACGCCGACGTTTTCGGCGACGGTCAGCGACGAAAACAGCGCGCCGTTCTGGAACAACACGCCGCAGCGTTGTTCGACACTGGCGCGGCGGGCATCGGACATCGTCGCCACTTCCTCGCCAAACAGGAGGATGCTGCCGGCAGCAGGCTTGCCGAGGCCGATGATCGCGCGCATCAGCACCGATTTGCCGGAACCCGAGCCGCCAACCACGCCGATGATCTCGCCACGGCGGACATCGAGATCGAGATTCTCGTGCACGACGAAATCGCCGAACTGGTTGCGCAGCCCGCGGATGCGGATGATCGGCTCCTCGGCGCTCACAGGTTGATCTCCATGAAGAAGATCGCCGCCAGCGCATCAATGAGGATGACCACGAAGATCGACTGCACCACGCTCGATGTCGTATGCATGCCAACCGACTCGGCGCTGCCGGAAACCTTGAAGCCCTCGAGGCAGCCGATCGCGGCAATCAGGAAGGCGAACACGGGCGCCTTGCTCATGCCGACCCAGAAATGGCGCACGCCGGTGGTCTCGTGCAGGCGCGTGATGAACATCAGCGGCGAGACATCGAGCGTGATCACGCACACCGCGGCACCGCCGATGATGCCGGCGAGCATGCCGATCAGGGTCAGGATCGGCATCGACACGAGCAGGGCAAGCACGCGCGGCATGACCAGCACATCGACCGGTTGCAGGCCGAGGGTGCGAATGGCATCGACCTCCTCGCGCGCCTTCATCGAACCGATCTGCGCGGTGAACGCGCTGCCGGAGCGCCCGGCAACCATGATCGCGGTCAGCAGCACGCCGAATTCGCGCAGGAACGAGTAGCCGACAAGCTCGACCGTGTAGATGCTCGCACCGAAATCCTTGAGCACGGTGGCACCGAGAAAGGCGACCACCGCGCCGACCAGGAAACACAGCAGGGCAACGATCGGCAGGGCGTTCAGGCCGGTCTGTTCGATGTGCGCAACGGTCGATGTCACGCGCCAGCGCCGTGGATCCAGGGCACTGCGTGCAAAGGCCGCGAGGATAAGGCCGATGAAGCCGACCAGCGCGATTGCATCGTTCCAGATATCGCCAAGCGCCTGGCCGACATTGGCGAGGATGGCGATGAATCCTCGATCCTTGCGACGACGCTTTGCCGGCGGCGCATTTTCCGCGCGCGATACCGCGGCAATCAGCTTGCGCGTGGATGCGCGGTCGACATCGATGCGGGCCAGATCCGCACCGGCAAGGTCGAGCAGGAAACTGGCACCGGCAGTGTCGATGCGGCCAATCGCGCGCGCATCGATGCGCGAATCGGCAGCGATCCTGCCCCGCAGGTTTGCGCAGAGGGTGGCAAGTCGCGCGACGTGCTCAAGCGTCCAGTCTCCGCGGATGCTGAGCCGGCTGCCATCCTCGACGAGTTGTGCGCTGCCCGCTTCGCTCATTGGCAAAGGTTAGCAGCAATCGCCCGCAAGGCCGCGCTGGAGCTGAATCTCCGGCAACAGCCGCGCAGCGACCGGGGCAGGGAGCCGGCATAATGCCGCGCGCTGTTCCGGACTTGCCGATGACCAACCTGCCCTTGACCACCCGCGTCGAATTCGTCGTCGAGCTCGCGCGTCGCCTGCATGAATACGGAACCGCTGCGCCGCGCCTGGAAGCGGCCATCATCCTCGTTGCCCAACGCCTCGGCCTGAACTGCGATCCACTGTCGACGCCGACCTCGATCATCATGTCGTTCTCGCAAGTCGACGATGGCGTTGGTGGCCTGGCGGAAACGACCCAGGTGCTGCGCCTGCCGCCCGGCGAAGTCAATCTGAAGAGCCTGTGCCTGGTCGACGAGATTGCCGACCAGGTCATCAGTGGCAAGCTGGAACTTGCCGAAGGGCGGCGACGCCTGCGCGAAGTCGGCTTGAGCAAGCCGTCGCTGCCGGCAACGATGCTGGTGCTGGTGGCCTACGCGGTTGCCTCGGCCTGCGTGGCGGCAATCCTGCTGACCGGCTGGGCCGGTGTCGCCACCGCGGGGTGCATCGGCCTGGCGACCGGCATCACCGCCCTTGCAGCAAGCAAGCGACCGCAAATCGCCGCCGCCTTCGAGGCCATTTCGGCACTGCTGGCGACCATCATCGCAATCCTGGTGGCGGTGTATCTGGTGCCGATCCAGGTGCGCTCGGTGGTCGTCGCCAGCTTGATCATCCTCTTGCCCGGCATGAGCCTGACCGCGGCAGTGCGCGAACTCTCCAGCCAGGACCTGGTATCTGGCACCGCGCGCATGGCCGGCGCGATGGCGGTATTGCTCAAGCTCGCCTTCGGCACCGTCGCGGCGACCCAGGTCTGTGCCTTGTTCGGCCTCGTGCCACCAATGGTTCCGCGGTTGGCGATGCCGCCATGGACCGAGTGGGTGGCGGTGCCGCTAGCCGCGCTGACCTTTGCCATCACCTTCCGCAGTCCCCTGCGTTTTTTCCCGATCGTCATCGGCGCGGTCATCGCCGGCTATATCTGCACGCGGGTCGGCGGTGCCTATGTCTCGGCGGCGTTCGGCGTGTTTGCCGGCGGCCTGCTGCTCGGTGCCGCCAGCAATGTGTTTGCGCGCTTCTTCCACCGGCCGGGCGCGCTGATCCGCGAGCCGGGCATCATCCTGCTGGTGCCCGGCAGCGTCGGTTTCCGCACCCTGAGCTTTGTCTTCGAGCGCGATGTGATGCTCGGCATCGACACCGGCATCACCCTGGTCACCCTGCTCGTCGCCCTGGTCGCCGGCCTGCTCTTCGGCGACCTGCTGGTGCCACCGCGAAGGAAGCTTTGAAGGCCGGGATTCGGTTGTGAAGCCGGAATTCGGGATTCGGGATTGGCTAGGGCGGACTCCGCTTCGACTGATGTATCGGGCTTGCGATTGCGCCTGCTTTTGATCTAACCGAATCCCTAATTTCGAATCCCGATTCCCGGCTACTTGAGCAACGACCGCAACATCCACGCCGTCTTTTCATGCGCCTCGACACGCTGGGTGGCGAGATCGGCGGTGGGTTGGTCGTCGGCCTTGTCGGCCACCTTGATCGTCGCGCGCGCGGTGCGCGCCGCGGTTTCGTGGCCATCGACGAGTTGCTGCACCATCTCCTTCCAATCGGGTGCGCCGGACTCTTCGTTGATCGAAGTCAGCTTGCCGAATTGGGAATACGAGCCCGGCGCCATGACATCAAGCGCGCGGATGCGCTCGGCAATGATGTCGTTGGCCAGCCAGAGTTCGTTGTACTGGGTCTCGAACATCGTGTGCAGGCTGTTGAACATCGGCCCGGTCACGTTCCAGTGGAAGCTGTGCGTCTTCAGGTACAGCGAATAATTGTCGGCCAGCAACTTCGACAGATGATTGGCGATGGTCTTGCGATCCTTGGAAGAAATACCGATATCGATGGCCATGTGCAGACTCCTGTGCCGGGTGGATGTCCAGTCTGCATCCGCGGACCAGCAAATGGAAATCGATTGCCGGGATCGAGGGGATAGCCAGCGGCTATCATGTGCTGATGCGGGGCCGGGAATGGGGAATCGGCAGGAGCAAAGGCAAAGGCGGAAGCAACGACAGCGCAGATTTCAAGGTTGAGGCGTTTGCGGGGAGGGTGGATGTACCGCAAACCGCTTTGACCATTCCCTATTCCCTATTCCCGATTCCCGATTCCCAATCCATGTCCAACTTGTCAGAACTGATATCCGCACTGGCGGGCGTCGCGAGCAGCGATCGTGGTCGCTTGAGCGGGCGCTTGCGGCGACTGCAACGGGACCGGGCGTCGGCAAGCAGCGAACAACTCGAAAAGCTCTCGGCCGAGATCGCGGCCTCGACGGCGAAGGTCGCCGCACGCGCGGCGCGCGTGCCGGAAATCCGCATCGATGCAGCTCTGCCGATCGCCGAGCGCAGTGACGAGATCATCAAGCTGATCCGCGAGAACCAGGTCATCGTGCTGGCCGGTGAAACCGGTTCCGGCAAGACCACGCAATTGCCGAAACTCTGCCTCGCCGCCGGACGCGGCACGACTGGCATGATCGGCTGCACGCAACCGCGCCGGATTGCCGCGCGCACGGTCGCACGCCGCGTTGCCAGCGAGCTGGATACGACCGTCGGCGATCTGGTCGGTTTCCAGGTGCGTTTCACCGAGCAGGTCGGCGATGCCGCCCTGATCAAGTTCATGACCGACGGCATCCTCCTCGCCGAAACCCAGGGCGATGCCTGGCTCGGTGCCTACGACACGATCATTCTCGATGAGGCCCACGAGCGCAGCCTCAACATCGATTTCCTGCTTGGTTACCTCAAGCGCCTGCTGGCCAGGCGCCGCGACCTCAAGCTCATCGTCACCTCGGCGACCATCGACACGGCGCGCTTCGCCGCACATTTCGACAACGCGCCGGTGCTTGAAGTCGAGGGGCGGACCTTTCCGGTCGAGGTGCGCTGGCGACCCGCGCCGGCTGCCGATGGCGGGGTGAAGGGCGAGCGTGGCGAGAGCAGTTCCGTCGAGCAGATCGTTGCCGCGGTCGACGAGATCACCGTCGAGGATCCGCGCGGCGATGTGCTCGTCTTCCTGCCCGGCGAACGCGAGATTCGCGATGCGCACCTTGCCCTCGATCGGCGCAAGTACCGCGAAACCGAAGTGCTTGCCCTGTATGCGCGGCTCTCCGCAACCGAACAGGATCGCGTGTTCAAGCCCGGGCCGAAGCGGCGCATCGTGCTGGCGACCAATGTCGCCGAGACTTCGCTGACCGTGCCGCGCATCCGTTTCGTCGTCGATACCGGCACGGCGCGGGTCAAGCGCTACAGCCAGCGTGGCCAGCTTGAGCGATTGCACATCGAACCCATCTCGCAGGCCGCCGCCGACCAGCGCAAGGGCCGCTGCGGACGTGTCGCCGCCGGCATCTGCTATCGCCTGTACGCCGAGGACGATTACGCCGGGCGTCCGCGCTACACGGATCCGGAGATCCTGCGCACTTCTCTGGCCGGCGTGATCCTGCGCATGTTGAGCCTCAAGCTCGGCGATGTCGCGGATTTCCCGTTTGTCGAAGCGCCGCCCGAGCGCGCGATTGGCGATGGCTATCGACGCCTTATCGAGATTGGCGCCATCGACGAGCAGCACCGCATGACGAAGATCGGTGCAACGATCGCCAGCCTGCCGGTCGATGTCGCGCTGGCGCGCATGCTGATCGAGGCGCAGCGGCTCGGAGTCTCGCGCGAGCTGATGATCCTCGTCTCCTTCCTGAGCATCCAGGATCCCCGCGAACGTCCGGCTGACGCGCGCCAGCAAGCCGACGCCGCACACGCGCAATTTGCCGATGCCAAATCCGATTTCATCGGCGTGCTCAACCTGTGGGCCGCCTACGCCAGCGCCCACGAGGAGTTCACCCAATCGAAACTGCGTGACTGGTGCCGCAGCCACTTCCTCTCCTTCATGCGCATGCGCGAGTGGCGGGAACTGCATCGGCAGTTGCTGGTGGCACCGCTTGCGCCGGGAATAGGGAATGGGGAATCGGGAGTTGGCAGGAGCAGGGGCGGACGCAAAGGCAAGGTCAAAGGCGAAGTGCATAGCAAGGTTGAGGCGAGTGCGAGGATCGCGGATGTACCGCAATCCGCTGCAACCATTCCCCATTCCCCATTCCCCATTCCCGACAACGGTGAAGCCATTCACCGTTGTCTCCTGAGCGGCTGGCCGACCCAGGTTGCGCGCAAGGATGAGCGCAACCAGTACCGTGGCACGCGCGAGCGCAAATTCGCGATCTTCCCGGGTTCGGCGCTGGCCAGGTCGCCGCCGCAATGGCTGCTGGCCGGGCAGATCATCGATATCGGCAAGGTCTATGCGATGCAATGCGCACGCATCGAGCCGCTCTGGATCGAGCAGCAGGCCGCGCACCTGATCCGGCGCAGTTGGCATGACGCGCATTGGTCGCGCAAGCGCGGCGCGGTGGTTGCCTACGAACAGGTCAGCCTGTTCGGCTTGATCCTGGTCGAGCGGCGTGTGGTGCAATTCGGCAAGCAGGATCCGGCGGCGGCGCACGAAATCTTCGTGCGCGAGGCGCTGGCCACCGGCGAGATCGATGCGCATGCGGATTTCATCCGCGCCAACCAGCGCACGCTGGCCCAGGCGTTGGAGATCGAAGCCAAGCAGCGGCGTTCCGGCCTGCTCAAGTCGACGGAGCAACTGGCCACCTTGTTTGATGGCCGCCTGCCGACCGACATCCATACCAGTGCGGCGCTGGACGCCTGGTATCGCAAGGCGCGACCGGCCGAGCAGGCGGCGTTGCGCTGGTCGTTGGCGGATGTGATGTCGGCGACACCGGGGCTTGCCGCCGAGGATTTTCCGCCACGGCTGATGCTCGGCACGCACGCGCTGCGCCTTGAATACCGCTTTGTCCCTGGCGATCCAGCCGACGGCGTCACCGCGCACCTGCCGCTTGCCCTGGTCAATGCCCTGTCGCCGAGCGCCTGCGAATGGCTGGTGCCGGGTTTGCTGATGGAAAAAGTCAGCGAGTTGATTCGTGGACTGCCGAAATCCCTGCGCCGCAATTTCGTCCCCGCACCGGACTTTGCGCGTGCCTTCGTCGAATCGCTGGGCAAGGACGCGGCAATTCGCCAACGACCCCTGGCCGAAGTCCTGGCGACCTATCTGCGCAAGGTGACCGGCATCGAGGTCTTGGCGGCGGATTTCGCCGGCATCGAGCTGCCGGCGCATTTGCTGATGCGCTTGCGCGTGCATGATGAGAAGGGCAAGACCATCGCCGAAGGGCGTGACCTTGCCGTGATCCAGAAAGACTGGGCGGCGGCGGCGCGTGCGGCATTCTCGCAGCGCGCCGATGCCGAGCTGACCCGCGAGGAGCTATCCGGATTCGATATCGAGGACATTCCCGAATCCATCCGCTCCGCGGAAGGCCTTGTCGCCTGGCCGGCCCTGGTCGATCTTGGCGACAGCGTGGCCTTGCGCGTGTTCGAGAATGCCGATGAGGCGCATGCGGAACATCGACGCGGCGTCGAGCGCCTGTTGCGACGGGCGCTGGCCGACAAGGTCAAGCAGGCGCGACGGCAGTTGCCGCTGGCCAACATCACCGCGCTGAAATGGGCCGCGCTCGGCAGCGCTGAAACCTTGCGTGCCGATCTGGTTGAGGCCGCCCTCGCCGAGCGTCTGGCGGCGCATGCGCTGGATGCGCGCAGGCGCGGCGATTTCGAGCGACTGCAGGCGGAAATCGGCAGTGAACTGTTTCCCGCGGTCATTGAACGCCTCGGCCTGGCCGAATCGATCATCGAGGCACATGCCGAGTTGTTGCCCTGGCTGGAGCCGCCATTGCTGGGCTTTGCCACGGCCAACTACGAGGATCTGCGCGAACAACGCGACACGCTGCTTGCGCCGGGCTTCCTGCGCAACACCGATCCCGCGCACCTTGGCCATATTCCGCGCTACCTGCGCGGCATGCGCCTGCGCGGCGAACGCTTGCGCCAGGATCCGGCACGTGACCAGGCACGCATGCTCGGCGTGCACGTCTACTGGCGCGAGTACCTGAAGCGGCGCAACGCCGGTGATGCCGATGCCGAGGCGTTGAACGACCTGCGCTGGCTCATCGAGGAGTTGCGCGTATCGGTGTTTGCCCAGGAGCTGCGCACGGCCGAGCCGGTATCACCGAAACGCCTGGCGCGCGCGCTGGCTGCGCTCGACTGAAGGTTAACCAAGCTACTTGATACGGCGGACACGCATTTCGCAATCGCACCCGTCGATATTCATGAGCCAACTGCCCATGATCATCGGCTTGATCGTCACGTTCGGTGATTGCATGCGAAAGCCTCCTCTTCCGGACTCGGATTGTTGCCAGATCTGGCCATTTTCCAAGGTGACGCGGGTGTTGCCTTTCCAGCCGTTGAATTCACCGGAGATGGCTGATTCGATCACTTCGCGACTCTCGTCGTCGGTGTAGAAAGTCACCGTTCCATCGTGATGCCGGATCGGCGCCCCGATTTCGCTGACACCCTTGGACTGGATCCAGTCATTCAGGTACTTCAGCTGCTCGGGGCTGAGCTTGTCGAGACCGGATGCGGTGAACTCCTGTTGCGACATGCGCTCCTCCAGGGTCGGTGCCTGCGACTGGGCAAACAGCGATCCGGCAAACGGAATGGCAAGCAAGGCGGCAAGAATGAGGACTCTGGGCTGCATGGGATGGGCTCTCGGCATTGGTCAATTTGTGACCAGTTGATCAAAAACTCGTTGTCTAACGCGAGGTTAACAGGTGCGCTTTGCGGAAACTGGGGTTAGAATCCGCACCCATGCAGTCTAGCATCGGGCATACGGGTTCCGAGTGTCGTGCCTGCCAGAGCCAGAAAATTGATCGTCACGAGCCTGTCGGCGGTCATTTCAACCCACCGGACACATTGCGGAACTCAAGAACTTGATAAAGAAGCGTCACGCAAGCAGCCTCGGCGCTGCACTCTCCATCGCCCTGCTGGCAGCTGCCGGTCCGGCGTTTGCCATCGACAACGTTTCGACCCTGGTCGGCGGTGATGTGGTCTCCGGCGATCAAGCCACCATTGCCCTCGACGGTGCCGTGGCAAATGCATTCAGTTTCTCCAATCCCGGCAGTGGCGGCGTTGCCACCGTCTATCTGAATGCGCATGTGTTCTGCGCTGAAACCCCGCGCCAGGCATCGCAGATTGCCGTGCAGCCGCGTTACCAGTTGCCGGCAAGCCTCGGCAACGATGTGTGGAAATTTCCTGATGTGTACGCGCACAGCCTGAATTACCAGGGCTCCGGCACGCAGGCGACCGGTGCGCCGGTGCTGCTGATCGGCCAGGCGGACAAGGCGCTCAGCAAGCAATTCCGCTGCCTCAGCGCGCAGCCGGGTGACAGTATTGATCGACCCAATGTCAGCCATGGACTTTTCGACAGCGGTTTTGGCGGCAGCGTGTTGCCGACGCCGCCGACCGGGCCAAGCCAGAACGTCAGCGTCAGCGCGCAGACCTTTGCCGGATTTGCCGGCCAGGCGGTCAGTGTCGTCAAGATTGAAACCCAGTTTGATCCGACCACGCCGGTAGGCGTCGTCTGGACCCTCGTCGACGGCTTCAATACCAGCGCCCTGTCCGCGCTGGGCGGCGCGACCTGGTGCGGTCTCGGCACGAGTTGGGTGGAAGGCACGACACCGCCCCCCCTGTTGTGCGACGACCCGTTGCTGACTTTGTCCGGTATCGTCAAGGCCAGCGGGCAATTCGTCCGTCATCAGTTCGCGGCGCTGCCCGGCGCGGGCGCGTATTACGTGCTGGTCTATCGCGGCAAGGTTGGTACCGCCACGGCCGGAACTCCGATCCAGGGCTTTGCCGCATTGCGTACCGGTGGCGGCATGGTTGGCGTGTCCGAGGAAGCGCAGGACTGGTTCGCCGACGACAGCGTCTGGTACAACTACTGATTCGATCTCCTGTCGCGGCCGACGCGTTCGGCCGCGCCGGCAGGCTTGTGCTGGCGTGAATCCGGCGCGGCACACTGCCACGGCAAGCAGTTTTCCTGCCAGCGCATCGGCCGAGCGGATGCCGATCCGGTAAAGTCGCCGCGCCACCCATGAATGCGGATGCAAGCGTGTCGCTATCGAGCAATGAGGCGCTGCAGCGTATCGAGGCAAGGCTGGACGCCTCGCCAGCTGCACGTCGACGCTGGGACGCGGCCATCCCGATCCGCGACGCGATTCTTGCCGAACTCGACAAGCTGGCCACCGGGCCGGTCGCGCGCACGGCCCTGCTCGTGTACGAGGCGCTCAGCGCCGGCTGCGAATTTCCCGAGGTGGAGCTGGCTGCATTCGGCAGCGAGGTTGCCGAGCTGGTCGAGGGCCAGCGCGCTGCGGAAAAGGTCTGGTCGCTGCATGCCGCGCGCAACGGCGCGGGTGCTGCCGAAGGCCTGCGGCGCCTGTTGCTGGCGATCATCCGCGACCTGCGCGTGGTCTTCATCCTGCTCGCCCGGCAACTGGTGATGATGCGCCGGGCTGGCGCGCTGGCTGACGACGAGCGCCGCGCCATTGCCCAACTCACCGCCGACATCCATGCGCCATTGGCCAATCGCCTCGGCATCTGGCAATTGAAGTGGGAGCTTGAGGACCTGGCCTTCCGCTACCTGCAACCGGAAACCTACCGGCGCATCGCCAACCTGCTCGACGAGCGCCGCGGCGATCGCGAAACCTGGATCGCGCACGCCTGCGGCCTGCTGCAAAAGGCGCTGGCCGATGCCGGCATCAAGGCCGAGGTGGCCGGGCGGCCGAAGCACATCAGCTCGATCTGGCGGAAGATGCAGAAGAAGGGCCTGGATTTCTCCGACCTTTACGATATTCGCGCGCTGCGCGTGCTCGTTGGCGACGTGCCTTCCTGCTATGCCGCGCTGGGCGTGGTGCACTCGCTGTGGCCGTTCATTGCCGGCGAGTTCGACGACTATATCGCCAGCCCCAAAGGCAACAATTACCAATCATTGCATACTGCCGTGATCGGCCCGGAGGGGCGTGCGCTGGAAGTGCAGATCCGTTCGCACGACATGCATGCGTATGCCGAGCTCGGCTTTGCCGCGCATTGGCGTTACAAGGAAGGCAGCGGCGGCGACGCCAGCTTCGAACGCAAGATCGCCTGGATGCGGCAACTGCTGGAAAGCCGCGACGAACACGACGACGATGCCGCCCTGCTTGCCGGTTTCCGCACCGATGTCATCGAGGATCGCGTCTACCTGCTGACCCCGAAGGGCCAGGTGCTCGACCTGCCGAAAGGCGCAACCGTGCTTGATTTCGCCTATCTCGTGCATACCGATGTCGGCCATCGCTGCCGTGGCGCCAAGGTCAACGGGCGCATCGTGCCGCTGACGTTCCAGCCCGGCAGTGGCGATCGCATTGAGATCCTCACCGCAAAGAACGCCGAACCCAGCCGCGACTGGCTGTCGGCGCAGCATGGCTTCCTGCAGACGGCGCGCGCCCGCAACAAGGTGCGCAACTGGTTCCGCCAGGCCGATCGCGAGATCAACGTCGCCGCCGGCCGTGGCGTGCTCGATCGCGAACTCAAGCGCCTGGCACTGCACAACGTCGATCTCGACAGCTTGCCGGCACGCTTCCACCTGCGCAGTGTCGAGGACCTGTACGAGGCGATCGCGCTTGGCGATGTCACGCCGACGCAGATTGCGCGCAACCTGCACGACGGTGAGCGCAACGAGGATGCGCAGATTCCGCGCTCGGCACCAACGTCGAAGTCGAACGCGCCGGCCAGGGACGCCCTGGTCATCGAGGGTGTCGGCAATCTGTTGAGCGTCCTCGCGCGCTGTTGCCAGCCGGTGCCGGGCGATGCGGTCACCGGTTTCATCACGCGTGGGCGCGGGGTCAGCGTGCACCGCTCCGATTGCCGCCAACTGCAACGCCTGCGCCTGCTCGATGCCGATCGCATCATCGATGTCGAATGGGGCGGCGGCAAGCAGCGCGCCTATGAGGTCGACGTGCTCGTCCGCGGCTACGACCGCAAGGGCCTGCACAAGGATGTCAGCAATGTCATTGCGGCGGCCAATGTGCAGATCCTGGCGATCGATGCGCGGGTCGATCCTGCGCGCAACGAGGTGACCATGAACCTGGCCCTGAGGGTGGCCGATTTCGGCCAATTGTCGAGCCTGCTCGGGCAGTTGCACGCGGTGCCGAACGTGATCGAGGCGCAGCGCAAGGCCTGATGCCGGCATGGCTCCGGGGCGGCGCAAGTGCCGGATGGGCTGATATGCTAACAACCTCGCTGCAGTGCGGCATTGGGCATGGATAGAGTCCCGACGTGATTGAAATTCCAGGATACCGCCTGTTGCGCCAGCTTGGCCGCGGCGGCATGGCCACGGTGTATCTGGCGGTCCAGGAATCGGTGGATCGCGAAGTCGCGCTGAAGATCATGTCGCCGGCCCTGCTGGTCGATCCGAATTTTGGCGAGCGCTTCCTGCGCGAGGCCAAGATCGCCGCGCGCCTGCATCATCGCCACGTCGTCGGCGTCCACGATGTCGGCCGCTGCGGCGACTATCACTACATGGCGATGGAATATCTTGCCGGCGGTCCGGTGCTGAGCAAGAACGGGCCGCCACGCCCGGTCTCCTTCGCCTTGCGCGTGACGCGCGAAATCGCCGGCGCGATCAACTACGCGCAACAAAAGGGTTTCATCCACCGCGACATCAAGCCCGACAACATCCTGCTGCGCGATGACGGCTCCGCGGCGCTGACCGATTTCGGCATCGCCCGCGCCAATGATTCGGCGACGCGCATGACGCGCACCGGCGCGGTGGTGGGCACGCCGCACTACATGAGCCCCGAGCAGGCGCGCGGCAAGCAGCTGGATGGACGCGCGGATCTGTACAGCCTCGGTGTCGTCCTCTACGAGATGCTGGTCGGCCGCGTGCCGTACCACGCCGAGGATTCACTTGCCGTCGGCATCATGCACATCACCCAGCCGGTGCCGAGATTGCCCGAATCGCTGGCCGTGCTGCAACCGCTGGTGGACGGCCTGCTGGCCAAGGAACCGCACGACCGCTTCCAGTCCGGCAACGATGCGGCCATCGCGATTGCGCGCTATGAAAAGGCCATTGCCAATGGCGAGCTGCCCGGACTCGACGCCGCGCCGGAGCGGATTGTCGAGGAAGTGCGATCCGCGGAAACCCGCGTCTCGCCCTTGCCGGCGGCCGATGCATCGCCACGCCCACTTTCGGGCGAGGCGCACGCGCGGCATCGCTCCGATCCAAGCATGGGCCGCCTCGACCAGATCCTTGCCGCCACCGACGATCACATCATGCGCGCCAGTCGCGTCTCGCAGCGGGCGGTCAAGCCGGCGCGGCGCAAGATCGGCTCGCGCATCGCCCTGGTCGTACTTCTGCTGGCGCTCGCCGGCGGCGGCTTCATGGCCTGGAAACACCAGGACCGGTTGCGCGCGATGCTGCCGAACACCGAGCTCAACGACATCCTTGCGCGCGCGCAGAAGGCACTCGATGCCGGCAATCTGGATGGCAGCGAGGGCAGCAGCGCGCGCGAGTTGTTCCAGGTTGCGCGCAGCCTCGACCAGGACAACGACGTCGCCCGTCGCGGCATGCGCGAGGTTGGCGAAAAACTGCTTGCGCGCGCCCACGACGCCTTGAAGCGCAATGATGCCGGCCTCGCCCGGCAATCCGCCGTCGCCGCCCGCGAACTGCTTGGCGGGGGTGCCGCCGTCGAGGACATCGAGAAATCAATCGCCGCACTGGATGCGCGCGGCACCGAGGCGGAAACCCTGCTGGGCAAGGCACAAGCCGCATTTGATGCCGGCCGCTTGCTGGGCGATGACGGTGCCGTCGCGCTGTATCAGCGTGCGCTGGCCAGCGACACCGGCAATTCGCTGGCGCGTGCCGGCATCTCGCGCAGCGTCGATGCCTTGGCCGAGCAAGCCAAGGCTGCGTTTGCCGTCGCGGACCTGGCTACCGCGGCAACGCGCATCGAGGACATTGCACGCATCCTGCCGGGCTATCCGAGCCTGCCCGATCTGCGTGCCGAACTGGGCAAGCAGCGCGATGCCGCCGCGGCCGCGATTGAATCGGATCTCGCCCAGGCCGAGGCGCAATTGCGCGCCGGGCGCATTGCCGGCGCGGCGGGTTCCGCGCAGAGTCTGTTCGAATCGGTGCTGCAGCGCGATGCCGGCAACGCCCGCGCCAAAGCCGGTCTGCGCCGTGTTGCCCAGGCCCTCATCGTGCAGGCGCGTGCCGCACTCGAAGACAGCAATGCCGGCGCCGCCGAGCGGCTGCTCAAGCAGGCCCAGGCCATGGCCGGGGATTTGCCGGAATTGCGTGCGGCCAACGTCGACCTGCGTGAATTGCGCGAACGCCTGGCCATCGCCGCGGAACGGCCAGTGGCCACCGCCGCCGACCTCGAGCGCGTGCGCAACCTGATCAGCGAGGCCGACGCGGCCAGTGCGGCCGGGCGCCTGATCAATCCGCCCGGCAACAGCGCCTATGACAAATACCGAGCGGCGCTGGCCATCGATGGCGAGAACAAGGCGGCGCTTGCCGGGCTTGCCGCAATTCCCGTGCGTGCCCGCGCAATATTCGACGAGCAGCTTGCCGAAGGTGGCTTGAATCGCGCCCTCGGCATGCTCGAAGTGGTGCGCCAGTTCGCCCCGGCCGATCCGTCGCTGTCGTCGATGTCCGAGCGCCTGGCCAATGCCTTTCTCGACCTGGCCGACACGCGCATTGGCGAAAAGCTGCCGGCCGATGCCGAACGCGCCCTGCAGTCGGCACGCAAGCTCAGTCCGGCAAATCCTCGATTGTCGCCGATCGAGACAAAACTGCGGGGCCTGGCCACACCGGCTGCAGGGTAGCCAGAACCATCCATGAATGACGCACGCCCTCGCTTGTCCCTGCAATCCGCACGTCATTTCGCTCATTCGGCGACAGGTTCCGCCCTCGCCTCAATCGCGAAAAGCCGTGTGAATCCCATGCCCTGCGCGATCATCGCGCGTATTCACGGATAGTCCGGGCTGAGCCATGTGCATCATCCTCGTCGCCATCGATTCGATGCCCGAGTGGCCGCTGCTGCGTAAGCGTCAGCCCACCGCACCTTCCCGGCTGACCCATCGCCTGCTGCGATCCACGCCCCTTGGTGTGGAAGGAATGCGGCGATGTCGAGCAAGCGTGCGGTGTGGCGGAGTCGGTTGGAGG
>Ga0172380_10004182_pt1 | contig 18834 bp, 17 predicted proteins | sample Leawe162metaG_FD_119747 | JGI IMG/M metagenome (GOLD analysis project Ga0172380, IMG submission 119747) | Leachate microbial communities from a municipal landfill in Southern Ontario, Canada - Leachate well 162 metaG | ecosystem: Engineered > Solid waste > Landfill > Unclassified | place... | reverse complement strand
TGATCCAGTTTTTGCAGGCTCAGCCTATTGTTTCGGCGCTTGCTATCGAGAAAAAGAAAGTTAGCGTTGAAGAACTGATTCGCATGTTCTTCGAGATTGCGGATTGGAAGAATTACAACGACGTGATCGTGGAGATGACGCCGGAAGACGAACAGCGCTGGAAGGCTTCGCAGCCTGGGGCAGCAGTTCAGCAGCAACTCGCCGCTAAGGCGCAATTGCAACAGCAATCGTTTGAACAAAAACAGCAGCTGACTGACCAAGAGAATATTGCCCGAGCTGCACGCGAAGTTCTGCGGCAGGGTTTTGAAAAAGCCTCGGAGCCCTTGATGGTGGGCGGTGAGCCTGGAGGAAAAGCACTTGGGTCTGAATAGTTTTGTATATAGCTGTGCGAAGTGTAAAGGACCGGTTACAAAGCCACCTGTGCAAGAAGCGCACAGTCTTGGTAAGTGGGGCTGTGCTGCATGTGGCTCCAACGTAAAGGTTGTCAGGAAATTTAGGAAGGACAACGATGGCACAAAATAAACTAGACGTGGGCAAGTTGGAACGTCTGCTTAATCGGAATCTCACAGAGGAAGAATCTTATGACGTTGCCCTGTGGGAAAAGGGTCGAGCACTAGCCCATCAGGTTATACTTCCTGGTTGGGATGTAATCTTGGAGATGCTTCGCTCCTACGCCGAGGATTCCAAGGATAAGCTTTCGCACATCGATCCTTCTAAAAAAGATGAAATTCTGGCCGAACATTCCGTTTGTTTTGCGGCCCAAAAAATTTATTCGAATTTTGTTGAAGATGTACAACGGGCGGTTAATCAGCCGCCTCCTTCGGTAATTCGTGAACAACTTCAGGTTGCGACTAACGCGCCGCCTGAAGGACTTTAAACATAAAATCCCATTGACCATTTGGATTAATGGTAAGAGGAGAACAGCATGGCACGTATCGAAACAGACCCTTGGTTAGATACAGAATTTGCACCTTTGCAAAATGCAAATCCTGGCGAAGAAATCGCTGACGAGAAGTTCGTAGAAAGCGCAGCGACACCCGAAGAACTTGAAGCAATTAGGGCAGCAGAAACTGCGAACACTCCAGCAGGTAGTCCGGTTCCGGACGATACACCTCCCGAACCACCGGTTGAGCCGACGGTAGAAACTATTGAATATGAAGATGGCTCGTCGGTAACTATTGAGCCCACTGAAACCGGACTTAAGGCAACTTTGAATCTTGGCGTCGGTGGTGGCAACGAAGTTTTTTACGGTAAAAATGAAAGTGAACTTTTACGCCAAGTGCTCCCCGCCAAGTTGAATGCAACGAAAAAGATTAGGGAGCAGACGAAAAAGCTGAAGTTAGGCGTTGCTGCTGCGGAACCCGCGTCACCGCCGCCAGCAACACCGCACGTGCGAACGCTCACAGCGGACGAAGTTTTTGAGATCAAGAATACACTGACTGCTGATCCTGACAAAGCTTTTGATCTGTGGTTCCAAAAGAAAACCGGACTTTCTGTCGAGCAGCTTGTACGTTTGGCGCAGGAAGGCAGTGAGCGTGGACGTGAAGCGGTGGAGATGATCTCCATCGACACCGAGATAAGAATTTTTAAAGAGCTTAGGCCAGCATATCTGCCCATCGATGAGAACTACGCGCTTATGCTCGGCTGGCTTGCTAAACACAAATTGGGCCGTGAACTGAACGCTACGAATGGCGAAGAGATCATGGATCAGTTGGTTAGCAAGAAAATGTTTAACCGCACATCTTTAGTTGAAGCCTTCGATGATCTGGCATCTGACGGATTGTTGGAACTGGTTCAAGAACCGAAGGCACCTATCAACCCGGCACCAGTCAAGCCAGTGGCACCGGCTAAACCAGTTGCGCCCGCACCTGTTCAGGGGATTCCTGGGAAGAGGGTGGGAACGAGAGCGGCAGGCGCGTTTGGAATCAGCAACCGAGAAACTTCGGGCACTCCGGTTTCGAACAACCCAGCGCCCTCAGACGATGAGTTGGAAAGCATGTCTAACGAAGATGTCGAGAAGCTTATGTCCGGCGTCATCCGACTACGTGCTCAGCAATCCACTCGGCGCTAATCATCTAACTGTCGTTTAACGACACAAGAGGCTCTATGAGCTATTCTCCTGCAAGTATTCTTACGTCGGGATCGCTGCCCAACCTCGTGGCTATCTACTATGAGCGGTCGGCAATTCCCAACCTGTAAATTGCCTTTGGGTTGGCTACATAAACGTTCTGAAAAATAGGAAGGCACAGACCCCGTTTATGTCGATGACTGACTTGTTTGGTCATCGTAAAAATCTGACTATATCCGTTAATATCTTAGGTTTTTTGTGGTATAGTAATAGTAAAAGAAAATCTAAGACAAGACGGAGCGAAGATTCTCATGAAAGACAACGATAAAACAAATTGGGCGTATTTAGCTGGGTTGCTCGACGGAGAAGGTTGTTTTACGATAACAGGTACGTGGAAGAATCGTAAAGGTATTTGGCGCACGAAAACAGGGCCAAACACGTACTTTCACATCAACCTTATTATTAGTTTGTATAACACTGATCTTAAGGTTATGAAATGGTTAGTAGACCATTTCGGTGGTGTGTATTATGTTCATCATCCTTCTAAAAAACCGAGTCACAAAATAGGGTATTCGTGGCATCCAAAAGGTGCCAAGAATAAAGAGCTTCTTCTTTTGGGAATTTTACCGTATCTGGTAATCAAAAGAGAACAGGCGAAACTTTCTCTTGAATATATCCGGTTGGACGGGAAGGCTTGTCAAGAAAAACGGTTAGAACTGAGAGAAAAGATTCAAACCCTTAATGGACACGGCATGGGAAAACGCCTAACGACTAATATGTCAGACGGCCCTTCGGGGTTGAAGATAGAGTCTGGGCTTAGTGGCGACACTAAGAGTGCTCTTGAGGTGACTCAAGCTGTGGCCAGAACCACAGAGCTTTTGCCGCAAGTTAGTGAAAGCGTAGCCTAAACACAACTGAAACAGAAACCGTTGCCTTTGCGTTCTGGGAACCAAATTCAATTTTTCACCTACAGTTTGCTTTCCGGCAATACCGCGCAAGCAGCTGAAGGAACCGTGGGTTCGCCCATCGCGGAATCTTCGACCAAGATTATCGCAACCGTTGGGCAGTACGCGGATTACATTAACAGTTCGGACCTGAGTATGGATGTGGCAATCGACGACCCGTCGTTGCTGCAAAACCTCTCTACCGAACTCAACTATCGTTTGGCGTTGACGCTGAACTCTCTGGTTCAGATCACGGCAGACGCGGCCCAGGGCGTCGATGGTTCGGTGACGATTACCTTGGCTGATGGTTCTTATCTGACGGCGAATAACATTCGTTCGGCGTGCCAGCAACTGGCGGGTATCAATGCTCGTCCGTTGACCGGCGACGGCTACTACGGTGGGATTATCCATCCGTTCGTAGTCCGCGACGTGCTGAATGATACGTCGTTCAACGGCTTGACCGATATCTTGAAGCGGTCGGCTGACGGTCAAGAAAAACTGCTTGCACCGGTGCCCAACGAGGATACGATCACGTTTGGCGGCGTGAAATTCAAGCAGACAACCACTACTCCGACGACAACCATTTCCGGCAACACTTACTACAACACGTATTTGTTTGCTGACGATGCGCTGTTTTCGGTTTTCCTTGGGAAGAACCCTCAAACTGGTGAGAAGAACTACCGTCTTCTTATCCAGGAGGCACCAGCTCAAGGCAGCGTAGCCGATCCGGCTCGCCAAATCGGTGGATACAGCGACCTGTCCACTGTAGACCTTATGTAGCATGAGGGGTCAGCTACAACGTTGTATTTAACGGCGTTGTCTAAAGTTCTCCTGATTGACTCGAACCCTGAGACGGCAACGAGGCGGAACCCGAAAGGGACCGTGAGAGACTGAGCGGAGAACCCCGAAAGGGATGCAACAGTCCGTCCTTGCGCTAAATGAAGTGCAAGAGGCTGGCAGAAATGACCAGCCCCGCCGCAAGGCGAGTAACACCGAGTAAATACACCAACACACTGCGTAATTAATCCGGGGCGCAGTTGAATTGTCATGGTAATCCGCCCGGTTCTACAATGACAATTCGGAGACTTAACAGATTGCGGGTCTCCTTAAACTCTCTCTGATTGACTTGAACGCTGAAATGCCAACAAGGGGCAAGCCGAAAGGTAGCCTGAACGACTAAGCGAGAGAGCAGCGAAAGCTGATGCGATAGTCTGCACTGCAAGAAATAGTAACTTGCAGAGGCTGGCAGAAATGACCAGCCCCGCCGTAAGGCGAGTAACAAACGGCCAATCCGAAACGTCCTCAAGCTAGGATTATCGCAGAAATGTGATATAATAGAATGAGGGCAGTCTGGTTTGGGGTGGTGCCTCCACACCGCCCCAAATCAGCAAAACTCATGGAGGTGGGTTTTGTATCGCTTATACTTAATAACAAATAGCGTTAATCAAAAAGTTTATATAGGCCAAACGGTTAGAAGTTTAAAAGCACGATGGAGGTCGCATCTAAGTGCTTCCAAAGAGGCTAGAGTAAAAGATGTCTACTTTTATCGCGCTATTAACAAATATGGGCCAGCAGCTTTTACTATGGAAGAACTGGCTCAAACTGAAAGTAAAGTAGAAATTGATAGGCTAGAAAAATTTTGGATTGGTTTTTGCTTGTCCTTTCAAAAAGACAAAGGCTATAACACGACCTTTGGCGGCGAAGGTGGGAGACAAACCCCCGAGGTTCGTCGAAAAATTGGAGAAGCATCGAAACGACTTTGGCAAGACCCTGATTTTCGAAAAAGAAGTTGTCAAACACGAAAAGGCTTGCTTGTTGGGGCGCGAAACCCCATGTTTGGCAAGAGTTCTTTTAAAGGTAAAAAGCATACGGACCTAACTAAACTTAAGTTAAGTCTTATTAAAAAAGAACAGTTTTCTGACCCTAGCTTTAAACTAAAAATGACTTTGGCCAGCACAGGTAAGCACCACACAGCAGCGGGGCGAGCTAATATTTCTCGTGGGCTGCAAGGAAACCAATATCGTAAAGGCATACCCCACTCGGAAGAAGTAAAAGAACGAATTCGTAATTCAATGAAAGCTGCGTGGGTTCTTAGAAAGAATAAAAAGTTTAATTCTGCCCAAGAGTTGTCCGAAACCGGATTGGGGAAAGACAAAAACTTAGCAGAATCTATGGATGCACCGATTACCCTTGCCGGGGTTTGAGGTTCGTCCACCTTCGATGCAAGGACCGACGGCACATCGGACACCGACTCGAAGTTGTAGTCCTGGCGGGGTCGTCAGCCAGCGACCCCACCTCTTTATGTGGATTTTTCGCTGTAGCCAGTGCGGAAGAATTTTACGAAAGCCGCACCTATGGGATGCGCTGAAATGCGCGTGTGGTTTTCTTTGGGGCAAAAATGGATAACGTTTTGACCAACTCGGATTCGTTCTCGGAAGAGATGAAGACATTTCCGGCCCACGTTTTGCTGGCGATGGCGACGAATGAAAGCGCTACAAAATATTATCGCAAGGCGGCAGTCCGCCTGTTGTTGGAGCATAAATCTATACTCGCCGACCATCCTTCGCTGCGCGAGTTGCGCATGGAGCTTCGTGAAGAAGACGCGGCCAAACAAGAAGTCGAGGCTATCGTTGATAACGCGATGCACGAACCCGAGGTAACTTGTCCGGAACCGGACAAAGGGCCGTTTCAGGCCAGTGTGACTACCAAATCTTTATTCCAAAACGAGGAATAATGCAGGGTCAGCAACATCCACTGCTCTATTGCGCCCGTCACGGCACCACGACGTTGAACTCTTCGAACTGCTATCGTGGAGCCATCGATGTTCCTCTGGATTCGGCAGGACGTAAGGATGCCCATCGGCTTGCGTTTTTCTTCGCGGGCATTGAAATCTACCCTGTCATTTATCTTTCTGACCGAAAACGCACGCGAGAAACAGCTAGTATTATTGGCCAACGTCAAACTGATATTGAGTATCGAGAACTGCCACAGCTTCGAGCACTGAATCTGGGTCATCTGAGCGGCCAAAAAAGAACGGCTGAGACGGAGCAAGAGATTCAGGAGCACGTCAAGAATCCGGATATGCTGTTTGAAGACGGCGAATCGCTGAACGATTTTCGTAGCCGCGTTCGACCGCTAATTGGCGAAGCCATAGAACTAGCGCAAAGTTCTGGATTCCCTGTACTTTTCGTAGTGCATTCAAGTATTGTTCACGAATTGGGCGAGGTATTTGAAGGGGATCACAATGCCACTCTGGTGCGTCCAGGCGGTGTGGCTTGTGCGTACATTCACGATGGTCGAGTGCAGGCTGAACCGGTTTTGAAACCTGATCTTGCCCGCGTCAAGTCGCGGCAAGAAGTTATATCCTAATTCTCAGATTGAGACAGATCACGACTCAAGAAGAATAAGTAGTTTGGAGACATTATGAATACGAATTGCGTTGCAGGTTATATCGGTGGAACTGGCCGAAATCAGTTGGCTTCCGTTCTTACAGCGGCCAACACTGAAACTTCGATCAAGGTTGGGGCAGACTCAGGAACCAACGCTATCGCGGTACTGACCGTGCCGCAGCCAAGTGCCAAAATTGGTTCGAGCAATCCGCTTAGCACTGAAGCAAACCCTGCGTTGCTCACAATGGGCGGACGTTTGGGTTTGCGGTATCAGTATGCAGGTCGTCCAGGCTTCACGACCGCCTCTTTTGATAAGGGCCGACCGTTCTTGGTTCGGTTGGCGGGTACGATTAAATCGGCAGCGTCGGCAGCGGACATCGCCATAGTTTTCAATCTCTATTCGGGAACCTTTGGTGGAACCTGTACCGCGATTGGAACTACAGTGGCGAATGCTCTCAATACCGTCACTAACACATATGCTTTCATTTTGGAAGCACAGTTGGTTTACAACTCGGCCTACGCCACAAATAACCTTAACGGCCAATTCTGGTATTGGGTCGGCGGTTCAACCGCTTCGTATAACACATGGGCAGCAACAACTACTGCTTCGGTTGCCACGCTGGCTACCAATCTTTTCACAGCAACCTATGCTTGGGCAGGCGCGGGCGCTACGGGCGGAACGGTAAGCCCGTCTGAGTTTTCAATTAGCCAGATGTAGACTGACTCGCTTCGGGAGTCACGAGTAAGAAGAAAATGTAAGAAGGAGTCTATATGAATACAAATTGTGTCGTCGGGTATCTCAGTGGAAGTGGTCGTAGCCAGTTGGTCTCTCAGACATTGGCAGGCACCACTGAAACCGAATTCAAGATTGCCACGGATAGTGGCACCAACGCTATTGCAGTCTTGACCGTGCCACAGCCTACGGCGGTGATTGGTTCTGGCAATCCGCTAAGTACAGAAACCAATCCGGCTCTGTTGGCGATGGGCGGAAGGCTGGGATTGCGCTATATGTACGCTGGCCGTCCCGGTTTTACAACGGCTTCGTTCGATAAGGGCCGTCCATTTCTCGTTCGTATCTGCGGTGTGGCAACTCCAGCGTCCAACGCTGGTAACACGCTGACGGTTACGCTGTATAAAGGTACTAGCAAGGCTGGAACAGCTATCGCTACCACAGGTGCTATCACACAAAACGCGGTCACGAACCCTGTGGCGTTTATTCTCGAAGCTCAGTTGACCTATAACTCTGCTTACACGACCGGTAACTTGAACGGTCAGTTCTGGTACTTCGGCGATGGCTCGACGCCAAAATATAACACTTGGGCCGTGACAACAACCGCCAACGTCGCTACCTTGGCCACACTTCAATTCTGTGCGTCGTGGACCTGGGGGAACGGTGTCGGTGGGGAGATTCAAGCCTCTGAATTCAGTCTGAGCCAGTTGTAATCTACAAAAGAATCCACGGAGAGCGTGCATGTCTTTTCATTCAATCGATCAAATCGTTGAGCACGGTGGTACCCCGGTCAGTACTGCCGTGCTTGACCAAAGTAACCACAGTGTTCATGAAAAGCAGTGTTGCAGTTGCTTAAAGATACTTCCGTATTCGTGTTTTGTTAGAGACACAAGTTACCGAGAGGGCGTGCGCGATCAATGCCAGACTTGCATGACCGCACCACGACTTAGCACCATAGAGCACACCCATCGGTTGCGAGAAGAAAATTATAGTAGTGCGGCGGTCAGGGCTCAGCGGTGGCAGCACCAGCTAGACTACATGGATGACGAAGCTCGCTTTATCAACCCCATGCATCACAGCGGGTTTATCTCTCGTCTTCGTCGTGCAGTCCCCGGCAAACTTTGCTTTGTCGATGGCCGCATTGCTGACGACATCGCGGTCTTTCAGATTTTTGGACGCCCGCAAGCTGATGGCCGTGATTTTAAGTATCTGTGGTATATTCCGACAGGCTTTATGCCCGAATACAGCCTTTATGAGTTTGATCCTGTTCGGGATATTCCGGTCAAAGAGCGTATACGCGGTTGGCGAACGCCTTTGATTCGACTTATCAAAAGCGGACTTTTAACTGAGGATCGCTGTAAAAAGTTTTTTGGTGAACCGATAGGCCCTGCGTCGATAGTCTGGCGCAGGCAGATGTTTGTTTTAAGAAATCAACACGAGTAAAATACCCGTTGGCCGCTCGGATTAACGGCTAAGGAGACTGTAATGGCTGATGAAAACGGTACGAAAGCACAAAAGATTTCGATAACCGCCGAGGAACTTCAGAATATTATTAGAACTTCGGTGAGTGCTGCGGTTGAAACGGCGCTTGAAAAAAACAATCAGGGCTTTGAATCCATCGCTGCTGCCCTTATTGAAAGTCGTAAGCCTTTTAAAGACCCGGCTATACAAGCGAACGAAGAAGCTTTTCGCAAGTCTACCCGTGAGCAGCAGGAGCGACTACGTAAAAATCTTATCGCCGATCAGGCTAACTGCCAGCACCTTCAGGGCAGCAATAGCTTGAGCGACTTTCCAAGTCCACATGGCTTGACCTGCATTATCCATCACTATCTCGATACTGGAGAGTTGATAGGTATTTGCGCAAATTGTAATCACGTGTTTCGCAACACGCAGGGTAAAGACCCCGCTGCTGACTTGGAGTATAAGACTTGGATGGCAAAGAAGTCAGGGTGCCGCCCGTCCGCTTCCGGACGACGGTTTTTTGCCAACCCGCTCGAAGCTATTCGAGCTGGCCAAGCCTAAAAATTCTTCGCGGGATGCTGTGCACTAGTCTGGTTTCGGATTAAACTAGGCCGGTGAAACGTAGGAGTACTACGATTCATCGGCCTTTTGTGTTGAGGCCCTATGTCGATAACGCTTGCTCGTAGCCTTCAATTCGCTCAAACGTATATTTCCATTCGTCCCTTGCTGGGGGTTGGAACTTATACGGATGAACCCGGTTTGACCATTGGAGATTGGGTGCGTCAGTTTATTCTGGCTCCGCCTTTTTCGTGGCGCTGGAACCGAGGCACTACCAGTTTCAATGTTAGTCCGGCAGGTGGTCAAGACTACGTGCGGTCTCTTACCGATTTTGGCTGGTTAGAAAAAGCAAATCTCACCAGCGCTGGAACCAATCGTGAGCTTGCAGTTCGCCTCAATATTTCCCAAGACACTACCCAAGAACAGCCCATCGCAATCTGCCCTCTACTCGACGACGGCGCTGGAAATATTACTTTCCGCATGATGCCCACCCCTGACGCTGCCTACACAGTTAAACTTATTTACCAAAAGAAGGCTGTTGCTTTTACAGCGTCTACAGATACGTGGACGCCCATCCCGGACTATTTATCATATTTGTACAATCAAGGTGTGCTGGCCAAAGCCTACGAAATGTCGAGCGATGAGCGCTTTGGGTTGGCTACGCAGTTATTTTTGCGACAGGTGATTGCGGCCAACGAAGGTCTTACGGAAAGCCAGAAGAACGTCTTTATGATCGATCAGGCCATCACTCAGCGAGAGATCGTTGAAATTCAAGGCAAGTCTCAGGCGAGTACCGCTGCCCGAGGAATGTTTGGTGGATAGTCTTTTGCGCAGGTACTTATGAAACAGTTTACAGACGTAGTTTTCAGCAACACGCAGCCGCCTGTTATTTTGTCAGGAGCCTCGCTGTTTGTTTACACAGACGTAGGATATTCGGTCGACGCTACGATCTATCAAGACGACGGGATTACCCCGTATCCAACCAACGAAGTTATTGCCGATAGCAGTGGCCGTGTATCTTTTTATGCCGCCGATGGTCGCTATTACTTCAAGCTCGTGAAGACTGGGTACACTACTATCTTTGTGCCTGATATTGAAATAGCTGACGTTACGCAGTCGTCTACGAGTGACGCTGTGTGGCAGGCTAGTTCGATGAAGTTTAATGGGTCTACCAGCGGGTCAGCTACGATTCAAGCCCAAGCCACAGGTGCTGACTTGATTTACAAGTTCCCAAGTGCGGCTCCAGCTTTAAATAATGCGCTTGTAGCTAGTGGTGTTTCTGGCTCTACGACTACACTGGGTTGGCTTCCTTGGTCTGCACCCGATAGCGATACACCAATTCGTTACGTGTCTTACTACGGGGATGATGCTAACGATGGTCTAACCCTTGCGTCTGCCAAACAGCACATCATGGTAGCATATGATTCATTGCCTGCCGCTGGTGGCGTTATTTATATTGTTAGTGGCGCTGCTGGAGAAGCGGTTATCGCTGATGTTGATACAGCAACAAATGGAACCGGCATTTGGATCATGGGTAATAGCTTTGCGGGCGGTGATCCAAACTATGCCAGTCCACCGACAGGTTGGCGTCACGCAAAAACACACGTATCCTTTATAGGTATTACATCGAACATTGTAAACTCAGGTTCAGTGGATGGAGCAGCCTTAATTTCAGCCGGTAAACAAGGCGATAACTTACATCCGGCTATTTGGTTGTCAAGCATCGCCGGACAAGTTACATTTCAAAATTTGCAGTACCAGTATCCTGATACAGGAATAAAAGTTGGTATTGATTCTACTAATACTAAATCAGAAGCGGGCGGTGTAGCCGGAATAACGTTTCAGAACATTCATGGTGCTACTAACTTATCGGCTGGTGCAGGACCGAATGTCGACGTTGGATACGCCTTTTGGATTTATTTCCGAAGTTGCTCCTTTAACGGTACGGCCTCTGCAAATGGCGTGCTGACCGAAAAAGGTGCAGCAATAAATTTTTCTGGAACAACACCCGCGTCCCACAGCGCCTATTTAATCTTCCTTTACGACCAATTTGTAAATGGTGGCGGTGTACGTTATATCAGTTGGACAGTAGGCAGTAGTGCCCTATATGTAGAAAATCTATCGTCAGAAAACCAGTTAAACGGAGATGCAGCCGTTTATATTGTGGGGTCTGGTACCTTCAACGGTGTAGTTGACGGAGTTTACTGTGATGACTTCACTGGAACGGTTACAGGCGTTCGATATGAAGGAACCGGCCTGTCACCAGATAGCTTGTGTGTTAGAAATATTCGAGGTGGAGGTGAAAACTGTGTTGGGCCTGTCTCGTACACCACAAGCCAGTATTCGCCTTATAACCAGCTGATAACAACTTTACCAGCGGCACAAGGCGCTACAGGTATTCTTGGTCGACGGCTCTGGGCGCAATGTGATACTGCTCGCCGAAACTTCCACCCCACCGCTATACGCTATCCCAATCTTGCTAACCAACTTGTAGCTAACTGGACAAAAGTTGCCGGAACCGAAACGTTTACAGGCAGCAAATTAAGTCCAGATGGGGTTCTTGATGCTAACGCAGTCGAAGTTTCGGGACCACCGCTACCGGCTCCTAACGGTGGGCCAATATTCTATACAACAGCAACTACGCCAAATGCCGGAGACACTTACATTTGCGGTGTTTGGTCAAGAACTGTAACAGCAACTGGTTATTTTGGTGGATTCCCTGCGTTTTTCCAACTTACTGGCTGCACTAGTGAAAATGCTCCGTTTGGTTCCGGACAGTCTTACGTTCAAACTGACTTTGCTAGTTATTTGGGCGATGGAGAATGGGTTTGGAGTTACGCAATTTATAAGGTGGCAACTGCGGGTGCCTCAACTCTGATTTTTAAAGGACTGACTGACGCTACGCACACAATCGAATATTTTGCGCCTATCCTAATAAAGATACCTGTTGCTGATGCATTAAGTGACAATGAAATTGCAGAATATGCAATGAACTTGGCGACATATCCGGATGGAATCTCTACAACTGGGACAATTGCGGGGTTAAGAGGACGGCCACTTGCTTTTGGCGGAACTGGGGATAGCTTTATGGCTATCCTCGACCACAGCGTGCTCACAGCGAATAGAACGCTAAGTGTTCCCGATACAACCGGAACAATTCTAACCACAAGTGACGCCACCGCTAGAGTCTACTCCGGAGCGCAAACAACCCGTGACACAGTGCGTGCAGAAGTTGGACTAGCGGGGGCTATAGGCTCGCTGTATTTGTCGAGCGCAGGTAAGGTCTACATGAAGGTTGCTAACGCCAATGCGACAACCGACTGGCAGAAAATTACCGCGACAGCGGCGGATTAATTAAAGAGGATTTATGCCATTTATTCTCGCTCCGGTAACTCCGACGCCTCCGGTTTTAACTGGCTGTCCGTCTAATTCCACGATTACGGTGCAGTCGCTGGTTAAGAGTGCTTTGGCCTATCCGGAATTTACGCCGGTTTTGGGGCAATCAGGCTACACGCAGCAACCCGCGTTGACTATCGCTAATGATGTCATGCAGCGATTTTTAGCACAGCCAATGCATTGGAAGTTTAATCGCCAATACGTGTCACCATTTTTAACCGTGGCACTTCAGCAAGATTATATTGGGGTTTCACCGTTCAACAGTGCTAGCACTTCTGTAATCGATATGGGGTGGCTGGAATACGCTTGGCGGCAAGACATCAATAACACCGCACTGCCCAAACCTGTATTTGGCATGGAAGCGGTCAGGAATCTTTCGAAAACTTCGGTTATGGCACATCCGTTTAATATTTCGTGGATTCCAATTCCGTTAGCTTTTTATGGTGATTGGCAGGCCAATACCGCGTATCCATCTGGGTTAGGAGTAGCGCAAACGCCTGTAAGCCCTGTACAGCAGTTCATCGATGTGAACGGCAACTATTTGTTTGTTTCTATCAACGGCGTGTCCGGAAACGTACAACCAGCGGCGGCTGCGTGCTCGGCCCCTGGCGTCACTGTCGTCGATAACACTGTGACTTGGACAGTGGCTGATCCTCGGGGTGTAGCGATGCGTGTTGCTCCTCTGCCCGCGTCGTCGGGAATCGTTTGGAGCATCGAGCCCGCCTATCAGATGCGACCTCCACAGTTGACCTCGTTACAGGATACTATCGCGCCAATTCCGGATGAATTAGGCTACCTGTTTCGAGAAGGGTTCATGGCGAAGTTGATGAATCATGCCAAACCCGGCTCACGAGCAGCACAGGACGCTTATGTTAAATGGGAAGAAGCTTTGATGGTTGCTGTTCGTGCAGGGGACCGCGAGCGCGAAGATTGCGTCTTTTACCCCACAGAAGGACTTATGGGCGGCGTTTACACCTATCTACCTATCGGCCCAGCCAACCCGTATAATTACTTCTATGGCTGGTAAAGATAAGCCAATTCAAGGTGTAGGCGACGTGGTTGCCAAAGTTACCGCTGCGGTAGGAATCAAACCCTGCGTAGCGTGTAAGAAACGACAAGCGTGGTTAAATCGAATGTTCCCGTTGAAGGCTAAGAGTTAACTATGGATCAGGGGTTGCTACAACTTTCGGGTGTGCAGGCAACGCGGCCTACGCGGTTTACGCCACTTACAACCCAGACTTTTTTTACCGGTCTGTGGACACAGCGTACTCCATTTAATGGCCCCGATAACCGCGCCTATACCCGTGCCTTTGGCGGACGACCTGACGCCATTATCGACGGCAACGATATCGAGTTAACAAACTATGGCTCGCTGATCCGTCGTCCCGGCTTGCTAGCTTTTTCAACGGAAAAAGTTACGCCACCAATTCTAAGCTTTTACGCCTTTCATCAAATCGCCAATATTCCGAATCCTATCGATGTAATCGTGGATACGGAAACAACGGTTTATAATGTTACGCCCACCGCTAAAACCACGATTCTTACCAAAGGCGACGGCGCAGGGCAAGCTTATTTTCAAGGTGTCGGTAATACTCTGTATATCGGCGACGGCGTAGAAGAACAAGCCTGGACTGACCCTGGAACCCCTGGAAACAATCCTCCGTTTTTACGGAAGTGGGGAATTTCGATAGGCCAATTTGGCGGGGCTTCTGGACCGCACGGTTGCGGCACCGGTTCTGACGTAGCGATCACCGGTAGCGCGTCGGCATGGTCTTACCCTGCTCGTATTACTGCTGCCGATGCCTCTTATTCATATGCTAGTCTGAATGTTCCTGTTGCCTATAGCCAAGCGAAGACCCCTTTAAGCCGATTGAACTACAGTGGTGGTTTTTTTCCGTGGTCACCGGGATCACCCAATACCGCAATCTTTACACTTCCCGGTTTTGGCTATACCCGCTCAGATACTTTAAAAATCAGTAACTGTGTCTGCTCAGTTCCTGTAACTGCCACAATTACTGGCGTCAAGGTCGAAATTACGGCGTCTCAGGTTTCTGGCTCGCCAGTCACAACACTCTCGGTTGCTCTAGCCGGTATTGCGGGTGGCTCGTTAAAACTTAGTGGTGCGTTGAGTACGACACCGACGTTGTTTACGTTTGGTTCAAGTTCTGATCTGTGGAGTGGAACCATCAGTCCTTCGATGGTTAACTCATCGGCTTTTGGTGCTGATGTCTTTGCTTCGTTCACAGCGTCCGGTTCCGGACAAACAGTTACGGTTTCGACAATCACTATCACAGTTTATTACACGGTAGTTGCAACCGGCCTTACAGATTTGCTCGAAGCCACAAATTTTGGCTTGACCATTCCAGCTACGAACGCAATTAATGGCATTCAGGTTGAAGTAAAAGGATATCAGTTAACCGCACCCGCAGGTTCATCTTTTAGTGTTCAGCTTCTTAAAGATGGGGCGCTAGTCGGATCGCCTAAAACAGGACTACAGCTTCCCAACACTAATGGCTACGTGACGCTTGGTAGTGACGGTGATCTATGGGGAACTTCGTGGAACGCTGGTGACCTAAACAAGGCTAATTTTGGGGTAGCAATCCAAGCAGTAGCCACAGCAGGCGGCGGAAGTATAACGTGGTACATCGACTACGTTCGAATTACTCTTTATGGTTCCGGTGGGCCGTCAGTAACCGTGAGCGGAGTTGGAGCTTTAACTGCAACTTCCGCATCAGGCTATAGCTACATGGCTGCTTATGGAAACAGCAACACTGGCCATGTTAGTTCGTGCACATCACCTAGCATTGGTACTGGTCCTTTCAACTTATCAAAGACGCACATAGCCGTCGTAGCGAGCACAGACCCGCAAGTGAATCAGATTTGGCTGTTTCGAACCAAAGACGGTGGTGGCGTGTATTACGCTTTGCCGCAGCAATACGCAAACTCGACCACAACCATTGACGATGAGTTTTTGGATGCTGACCTTATTGTCACGCAGCCTGCTCCGTTATCGCCGCTAAATAATCCGCCACCAACCGGATTTACCAAGATGGCCTACCATGTAGGGCGAATCTGGGGCGTGGTAGGCAACAACGTTTACTATTCCGGAGGGCCGGATACGGTAGTCGGCAATGGCTTCGAGGCTTTTCCTCCAGCCAACGTTTTTACGTTTCCGGATGTGGTGAACAAGCTGGTGCCTATTTCAGGTGGCTTGGTGGTTTATACTGCCAGTTCTATTTACATTATTTACGGTACTGGCATCGCCACCTTCTACGCCGATATCTTGCTCGAAAACGTTGGTCTCTCGTCGTATAACGCGCTGGATACGCAGGGAACCAATACGTTTTTGTACACAGCTGATCGTCAGTTTCAGCTTATTAGCGCAGCAGGAATTACGGAAATAGGATTCGGGATCGGCAATCTTCTTGAATCGACTTTTGATCCTACCACAACTTACGTGGCGTCAATCGTAAACGGCACCAGTGACAAGGCTGTGTTTATCTCGGATGGTTCGTCGATCTGGTATCGGTGCAACTGGAACCAGCCCCCTGAAGGCGGGCCATCGTGGAGTCCCAAGGCGGTTATCACTGGCGGGGTGACGGCGATTGGTGGTATTGAAGTATCTCCTGGTGTCACGCAATTGTTGGTTGGACTACCAGATGGAACTGTGGCAATAAGAGCGCTGAATACCATGACTGATTTGGGGGCCACCTACATGCCATCCGTAACATTGGGTAGTCTTGTGCTAGCGCATCCTGGCCAGTTAGCAGAGGTTCAGAGCATCTCCGTAGAACTGCCTAACTTGGGTACCGTACCGACTGTCTCGGTTCGCCTCGACGAAATCGACGGCCCGTTCGAAGATTTGCCGTTCTCGGTAAATGACCCAGCACCTCTTGCACCCAGCAATTCGGTACTGAGTAAGAGATTCTATCTGACGCAAGGGGGACAGCCTACGGTTTGCCGTCACATGCAGATAAAATTAGACTTCGCCGCAGAAGCGTTTCAAAACCAACTTTACACCCTAAGTATTTTCGGAGCACTTCTGGCCAAGGAGTAACTGAGTAGATGCCACTTATTAATTCACGTGTACTCTCGGAGAAACAGAAAGACGAGTTAGCAAGCCTTTCGTCTACGATGCCGTCCTTTGTGGCAGGGGACAGCATGTCTGCGTCAACGCTTTCAATAGCGGGAAACCCCGCACCAAGTCGTTCCACACTGCCGTCTCCATTTTTATCCAATATTTACGAAGGACATTTCTTTCCGGACTCACCATATTTTACTCGTCAGTTCCCTTCATTGGGCGTAAAGAACCAGAACGCGGCAGCTCAGGCTATTACGCAAGTTATCACCACGATCACCTCGCCGCCTTCTGGTGGTAGTGGTCCTTCTGGCTACACTACTGGCAGCGTTATTTTTGCTGGTCCAGTTGGGACGCTTATTGAGGATAACAGCGTCTTTTTCTGGGATGATGCTAATCGAAGATTGGGTATTGGCACCAGCGTACCTGCCTACAATATCGACGTGATAGGCGCAATTCGCGCTTCGACGCAACTAATTTCTGCTGTGGCTACCGGCACAGCGCCTCTGGTTGTGGCGTCGACGACCAAGGTTACTAACTTAAACGCCGAACTGATAAACGGAACCAAAGTAACGAATACCGCCGCTATTGGACAAGTTTGCGTCGGCACCGGTGCAGGCACTGCTTCGTGGCAGGCTTTTACTTCTAGTTCGAACTGGGTTAGACCGTTTTTGACGATGGGGGCGTAATGGCTGAAGCGCTAAAAATATTAGGACAGCTTAATCCGCTGGCAACAACGCCCACCAAGTTGTACACGGTGCCTGCTGCAACTTCAGCTGTGGTTAGTTCTATCATGGTCACCAATCAGACTGCTGCTGCCGAGAGTTTTCGTGTTAGCGTACGTATTGCGGGCGCGGGAGACACGCCCAAGCAATATTTGTTTTACGATTCACCCCTTCCTGGAAATTCTACGCTCGCCGCGACTATTGGGCTAGCGCTTGCCGCAACAGATGAAATTTGGGTGTATGCCTCCAGCGCCACAGTATCGTTCTGTGCGTTTGGGGATGAGGTAAGTTAATGTCGTTAGAGCTTTATCCACCTCCGGGTTTTACTGGGCCTCCTGGGGCCACTGGGTATACTGGATATACTGGTTATACCGGTCCTGGCATCACCGGCTACACCGGCTACACTGGTCCGGGTAACTTTACTGGTTACACTGGCTACACAGGCTACACCGGAGCGGGCGAGACTGGCTACACCGGTTATACTGGACCCGAAGGGCCAACAGGTTACACGGGTCCAGATGGGCCTGCTGGGCCTACTGGCTATACTGGACCTGAGGGTGTGACTGGTTATACGGGCTATACCGGCCCCGCAGGACCGACCGGAGCTACTGGTTTTACTGGCCCCGCCGCGCCGACAGGCTACACAGGGTATACAGGCCCCGACGGTCCTATTGGGCCGACCGGCTACACCGGTCCTGCTGCATCTACGGGTTATACCGGTTACACCGGCCCAAGCATCACCGGATACACCGGATATACTGGGCCTATTGGACCGACTGGATATACAGGGCCTAGTATCACAGGTTACACTGGATACACTGGCTACACTGGAACTACAGGTTACACCGGGGCCGGTAATTTTACAGGTTACACCGGTTATACTGGGCCACAAGGTACCACAGGGCCTACTGGTTTTACAGGATTCACAGGGTACACTGGACCTAACATCACCGGCTATACTGGCTATACTGGCCCAATCGGACCAACCGGCCCTACAGGCTACACCGGTCCCGGTAATTTTACCGGTTACACCGGATACACCGGTTATACAGGAAGAACGGGGTATACTGGTTTTACAGGATACACTGGCCCAATTGGACCTACAGGTTCTACTGGATATACAGGCCCAGGAAACTTTACAGGATACACAGGCTATACAGGCCCTGCTGGCCCTACTGGTTCGACTGGCTATACCGGCTACACTGGCCCTGGAAACTTTACTGGGTATACTGGCTACACTGGTGCAGGATCGACAGGCTATACGGGCTACACGGGTCCAGCAGGCGCTACTGGTTACACTGGTTATACAGGAGCAGGCTCGACGGGTTATACAGGTTACACAGGGCCTAGCATAACAGGTTACACAGGCTACACCGGAGCAGGATCAACGGGCTACACCGGCTATACTGGCCCAAGTATAACAGGGTATACTGGCTATACGGGGTATACCGGGCCAGGAAACTTTACTGGGTATACTGGCTACAC
>Ga0172380_10004181_pt1 | contig 18834 bp, 15 predicted proteins | sample Leawe162metaG_FD_119747 | JGI IMG/M metagenome (GOLD analysis project Ga0172380, IMG submission 119747) | Leachate microbial communities from a municipal landfill in Southern Ontario, Canada - Leachate well 162 metaG | ecosystem: Engineered > Solid waste > Landfill > Unclassified | place... | reverse complement strand
GGGAGGGGCTCGGTCAGATATCCTGACCGCCCCTATCCCGATTGCCAGCGCCTTTGAGGCGCTCAACTGATAGGCCCCCGGCTTTGCCGGCGGTATTTTTACTTTAACTACCGGCGAGGTAATTGCAATCATTACCTTGCACCTATGGATCTATGCCCTCACCGATCTCTTGGAGTAGCGTTTCTTACGTAAATCAGACGGGTGTGCAGAACATCGACGCTCTGCTGGATGGAGCTCGGTGGGCGAGTTCGACTATCACTTACAGTTTTCCGGGTTACGGATCGAATTGGTCAACCAGCACCACGACAGGGTACGGGCCTACTACCGGTACTGGTGAACCATGGAGTTCTTCCTTTGCACCTCTTTCGCCCCCAGGAAATGGCGACGATCAAATCTACTTTGTGTCTGCGCTTCAGAAATGGGCGAATGTTGCCAATTTAAACTTTACGCAGGTTGCAGATTCAGCAACGAGCGCTGGCGATATTCGAGCCGCCTATACATATCCGACTGGCCATTCGCTCTATACGGTGGCGTGGGCATATCTTCCTGCCAATTCGGCGAAGTCCGGTGACTTGTGGTTTAGCACTGAGCATCTAGCCGCTAGAGATTATTGGACGCCTGGTTCTGATGCTTATCTTACGGTCTTGCATGAACTAGGCCACGTCCTCGGATTGAAGCATCCATTTGATGGAACCGGTTTCATAAGTACTACCCTTTCTCCTGCGTGGGACTGCCAATCGTTCACGATCATGAGCTATTCAGCTCAGCCGGGCAATCCAGGCGACTACTCTACAACGTTCAGTTTCTCCCCCACGACGCCGATGATTTTGGACATACAGGCGCTTCAACAGCTTTACGGGGCAAACAATAGCTATCACGCAGGGGCCGATACTTACTCATTTTCTGATGCGACGACCTATCACCAAACAATTTGGGACGGTGGCGGTACGGACAATATTCAGTACAGCGGTTATTACAGTTGCACTATCGATCTTCACGCAGGAGCGGGTTCGGCTATCGGTCGTCCTGTCTACGTACTATCTGATTCCGGCGCAATCCTAAATGCTGTCAAGAATGTTTGGATAGCTTACGGAGTGACTATAGAGAACGCCGTTGGAGGCTCCGGTAACGATACGATTACAGGCAATGATGCCAACAATAGTCTCGACGGAGGACCTGGTAACGATACTTTATACGGAGGCGCAGGGAGCGACACCTTTGATTGGAATCCATCCAACCGGGGTGGAAATGATGTGTTCTATGGCGGGCCAGGGGATGATGTATTTGTTCTCGATTCCCCCGTTGACACTGTTATTGAATACCCTGGCGAAGGCAACGATACGGTCTGGGTATCGTTCAACTATTCGATTAGCCAACTTGCAAATATCGAGAATATCCGCGTCTATGGATTGATTGGGGTCGTCATTACCGGCAACTCCGCAAACAATGTCATTGTCGGTTCCAGTGGCAATGACACCCTATCAGGCGGAGCGGGAATCGATACTCTAGATGGCGGTGATGGAATCGACATCGCTACGGATAGCGGCAACAGGTCCGGATATACCGTTGCTCGTTATGGGACGGTCTACTTCGTTACTGACATAGATCCCAAGGATGGGAATGATGGTACAGATAGTCTGACCAATATCGAGAGAATAACTTTCGCGGACACTTCGATGGTCCTCGGCGTCAACAATGCACCCGCTGGCATTGTCGCCGTCTCTGGTACTACGACTCAGAATCAGACCTTGTCGGCCTCGAACACACTAGCAGATGCCGATGGATTAGGCGCTATAAGCTACCAGTGGAAGGCGAACAATGTCATCATCAACGGAGCAACTAATAATACATTTGTTCTGACTGAAGCTCAGGTTGGAAAAACTGTTGTCGTCGTTGCCACTTACACAGATGGTCTTGGCACTGCTGAATCGGTGTCTAGCAGTTCAACCGGCGTTATTGCAAACCTTAACGATGCACCTGTCGGCTCCGTCAGCATTTCTGGCAATGTAATACAGAATCAGAGCTTAACGGTCTTTAACAACTTGGCAGATGCAGATGGTCTGGGTGCGATCAGTTACAGGTGGCAGATAAGTACGGATGGAACAATCTGGAGCGATCTATCATCTGGAACAACTCTAGGGTTATCCGAGGCACAAGTCGGTAAGTCGATTCTAGTGCAGGCTAGCTATACGGACGGTCGCAATACTTTAGAGGTGGTAACGAGTAGTGCCACCACCATTGTTGCCAACGTAAACGACCTTCCTAGCGGTGGCGTCATTATCAACGGATCTCCAGCAGTGAATCAAACTTTGACCGCATTGAACACTCTCGCGGACGCCGATGGCCTCGGCACTATTAGTTACCAATGGACAGCGAACGGCAACAATATCAGTGGTGCCACCGCCAGCACACTTACATTAACTGCCGCCCAAGGGGGTAAGTCTATTTCAGTTGTTGCCACCTACACAGATGGACACGGTACAGTTGAATCGGTAAGCAGCGGCACAACCCATGCAGTCCTCTGGCCTTCGGTTGGAACGACTGGTGCTGATACACTCCAATGCGGTCTAGGGAACGATACTATTGACGGTGGCGGCGGCATTGATACGGTCGTTTACTCTAGCAACAAGGCGGCGATAGCTCATAACGCGGATGGGACATTTACGGTTGGAACAAACGTACTAAAGAATGTCGAGCGCATTCAATTTGCCGACACCAAACTTGCCCTCGATCTTGACGGGAATGCGGGTACGACGGCAAAGATTCTTGGTGCTGTGTTTGGTCCGACTTCGATAGCTAACAAGGAATACGTAGGCATTGGCTTGGGCCTTCTAGATGGTGGGATGAACTACTCGGACCTAATGCAACTTGCTCTGAATGCGGCGGGTGCTACTACCCACTCTGCAACGGTAGATTTGCTCTGGACCAACTTGTTTGGGCCGGCGCCTACGCCTGCACAAGCCAAACCTTATGTCGAGATGCTGGATAGCGGCTCCGTTTCTGTTACCGAACTCGGAATAGCTGCAGGAGAATTGGACTTAAACAAGACCAATATTCACTTGGTCGGCTTGCAGCAAACAGGCTTGGAATATTCGTAGTGCCGAGGCTGGCGGGTTGGTAGAGTCCCTAGGCTTCGACGTAGCCCTCAAAACCCTGTCCAATGGGTTACTGATGGGGGTAACTATGGGGGTAACCACAAAGTACAAACCACAGATAGTCAATGGTGGCAGGGCTTACGGCGCGTAGTTCGAACCAGGCGCACTTTATTCATGGTCTCCATATCGTAGGCAATTGATGCGACATCCCGGGGCTCGATGATGGTTATCTTCTTTGCCCATCTTTTCTTGGCGACGGTGTATGCTGCATCGGCCGCTATGCGGTTTCCTCCAAGCACAACTACCGTCTCGCCCAACGCTCTCTTTCCCGTTAAGACATCCTTCACTCCCACTACGTGATCTTTGGCGATTCCGGGAATATCTGGTACAAGGGCGCTCAAAGCACACTCTCTGGCATCCAGAGTTTCGAAACGTAGGCCACTAGATGTACAACGATTAGCAGCGACCTCATCCATGATTGTCCAATTATCTAAAAACGTAAGACTATGCCAACGCATGAGACGTGGGTCGACCCTATTCTGTGCAAGCAAGCATAGTCAACGCGCAGGGACCCGACCATGCCCGACCTGAAGACGGAACTGAAGCGCTGGCAGGATTCGATCCTGAAGCGTACCCTCGATCGTTCTGCGGAGAGGAAGCCGGCTTTCACGACCGACAGCGGAATTTCGGTCAAAGCGCTCTACACGCCGCTCGACACACCGGATGCCGATTACCTGGAGCAGATCGGATTCCCAGGAGAGTACCCCTATACGCGCGGCGTGTATCCCTCGATGTACCGAGGCCAGCTGTGGACCATGCGTCAGTATGCCGGGTTCGGTGCCGCTGAGGAGACCAACCGGCGTTTCCGCTACTTGCTCGAGCGCGGATCCACAGGCCTGTCGATGGCGTTCGACCTGCCGACGCAACTGGGCCTGGACTCCGACGATCCGCTCGCCGAGGGTTCGGTGGGCCGAGTCGGTGTGGCGGTGGATACGCTCGCCGACATGGAGACCATCTTTCAGGGCATCCCCCTGGACAAGGTTTCCACCTCGATGACGATCAATGCCACCGCACCGATACTGCTGGCGATGTACATCGCCGTGGGCGAGAAGCAGGGCGTCGCGCCGGCAAAGCTGACCGGCACCACGCAGAACGACATCCTGAAGGAATACATCGCTCGGGGAACCTACATTTTCCCGCCGGAGCCGAGCCTGAAGCTGGCGCTGGACATCGTCGAGTATTGCTTCAGCAATGTCCCAAGCTGGAACACGATGAATATCGCCGGTTACCATATTCGGGAAGCAGGTGCCGATGCGATCCAGGAACTGGCCTTCACGCTCGCCGACGCCATCACCTACATCGAGACGGCGCAGGCGCGGGGCTTGGAGGTCGACAAGTTTGCGCCGCGTCTGTCATACAGCCTGGGGTGCTTTCAGGACATCTTCGAGGAGGTGGCGAAGTTCCGCGCGGCGCGGCGCCTGTTTGCCCGGATAATGAAGGAGCGCTTCGCTGCCAAGGACTCGCGCAGCTACCTATTCCGCACCTTCAGTGGTTCCTGCGGCTCGACGCTGGTCAGCCAGCAACCGCTGAACAACATCGTTCGCGTCGCCATGCACGCGCTCATGAGTGCGCTCGGCGGACACCAGGCGATTCATACGGCCTGCTGGGACGAGGGTTTCGCCATTCCCTCGGAAGCGGCGGCGCAGATTGCGCTGCGCACGCAGCAGATCCTCGCCCACGAATCGGGCATCGCCAACACCACGGATCCGCTCGCGGGTTCCTACTACGTCGAATCCCTGACCAATGAAATCGAAAAGCGTGCAGTGGCCTATCTGGCGAAGATCGACGCGATGGGCGGAATGCTCAAGGCCATCGACTCAGGATTCATCAGCCGCGAAATTCAGGAATCGAGCATTCGCTATCAGAAGGCGGTCGACAGCGGCGAGAAGGTCATCGTCGGCCTCAACATGTACCAAGATGAAGAGGAAGCCGGGGCCGCCATGGAGGTGTTCCAGATCGATCCCACTGTGGAGGGCCGCCAGAGAGGCAGCCTGGCAGCGGTGAAGGCGAAACGCAATCAGGACGAGGTGAGCGCTGCGCTTGCACAACTCGCCGCGGTGATAGCACGCAACGAGAACGTGATGCCGGTCGTCATCCGCGCCGTGAAGGCCTATGCCTCGGTTGGCGAGATTACTGCAGTGATGCGTAGCGCCTGGGGCGAGTATCGCAGCCCGGCCTACATTTAAAGAGTCGATCGCAAAGTGAATCCCAGGGATAACAGGAAAATTCGCGTCCTGCTGGCAAAAGTGGGACTGGACGGTCACGACCGCGGCATCAAGACGGTCGCCCGCTATCTGGTGGATGCGGGCATGGAAGTCATATACATGGGCCTGCGCTCGACACCGATACAGGTGGTGGAGGCAGCCGTTGCGGAAGATGTGGACGTCGTGGGGCTTTCCTTCCTGGCCGGCGATCACATGACCCTCGCCCCCAAAGTGATCGACGGCCTGAGACAACGCGGGATGGATGCCATCGTGCTTGTGGGCGGCATCATCCTGAAGCACGACATTCCGGTCCTGGAACAGATGGGCGCATGCCAGGTTTTCCTGCCGGGTACACCGCCGGACCGCATCGTGCAGTTCATCAAAGAAAAGCTCAAGCAGAATTCACAACAGGAGTAACCACATGATCATCGACGTTCACCGCCACCTTGTCATCAAGGGAACTGTTCAGGGTTCCTATATCCAGGCCGCCTCGAAAAGTTTCAGCATGATGTACAACAAGGCGAACAAGACCAACATCACCCCGCGCCAATACATCGACGAGATTGTCCGCAAGGAAATCGACGCTCATGCGGACAACATCATCGTCGAAATGGATGCGGCCGGCGTCGATATTTCGGTGATCTTTGCGGTGGACTATGGCTTGCTGCTCGGCGAGGCGCCGATCCACATCTTCGACCAGAACAAGATGTATGCGGATATCGCCAAGGAACATGCGGGCAGGATGATCCCGTTCATGGCGATCGATCCGCGCCGCAAAGGAGGCCTCAAGCACTGCGAGCAGGCCTACCACGAGTGGGGCATGAAGGGCTTCAAGCTCCATGCGGGGGTCGGTTACATGCCCGATGACCCGGTCTGCAACTGGGTCTACGAGAAGGCTTCCGAGTGGCAGATTCCCATCATGTGCCACACCGGCGGTGCACCCTCGGCACCGCTCAAATGGGAATGCTCCAGGCCGTCCTTTTTTGCATCGGCGGCTGCGCGCTATCCCGATGCCAATTTCATTCTCGCCCACACGGGGGATATCGGCTGGTGGCAAGAGGCAATGCAGGCTGCCGCCTGGTTGCCGAACGTGTACCTCGACCTGTCCCTGTGGCAGAAGCCTTTCCGCAAGATGCCTCAGGGGCAGTTCTACCAGTGGCTGCGTCATCTTACCGACATGGTGGGTGCGGACAAGATCATGTTTGCTTCCGACGCGCCGCACCCGAACTTCCATCTGCGTCTGCCCGAATGGGCAAAGGTGTTCACCAGCCTGGGTAAGGAGTTTACCGAGGATGAGAAGAATTTGATTCTTTCCGGAACGGCAAAGAAGGTGCTGAAACTGGACGGTTCGAGCGTGGGCGGCTGAGGCCAACTTAAAAACAAAAGGACCGATCATGCAAGATATTTTGGACATCATGACCAGCCGAAAAAGCATTCGGCGCTATAACTCGAACCCGGTTCCCGACGAAATGTTGGACAAGATCCTCGAGGCGGCCCGATGGGCGCCAACGGGAGAGAACTATCAGCCGTGGCGTTTTATCGTGGTACGGGATCAGGAAACCCGGAACAGGATCGGCGATCTGGCCAAGGTAGGCAGCGGCTCGCGGATGACAGCCTGGTTCTGCCAGGGTCACATGCAGGAAAGATTCGCCGGCATACAGGATGAGAAGAAACGGGCAGAGGTCTTGCGCTTCATGTACTCGGGAGAGGTTTCCGAATTTGCCAAGCAGGCCCCGGTGGTGATCGCCGTGATCGGCACGCTGACCGAAGGCTCGGTCGACGTGCCCTATGATCTTTCGGCGGCGATCGAAAACATGCTGCTGATGGCGCATGCGCAGGGTTTGGGCGGATGCTGGGTTCACGGGCCCGTGGCGACGACGCGCGACGCGAAGAAGTTCAAGGAAATCCTCGGTATTCCGACCGGGATGGGCGAGTACAAGGTCGTCGCCTATGTGTCGATCGGCTGGGCGGCGGAGATGCGCAAGCATCCCCGGCCGAAAAAGAATCTGGAAGATCTTGTGTATTGGGAAAAGTTTGGGCAGACGGAGAGGCCGCGTCATGGATAAGAACACCATACTGAATCAGATGCTGTACCGGATGGAGGAGGTGTTCTGGCATGAGTTGTCCGACTGCGCGCCCTGGAAAACTGAATATGTCGGCATCGATTTCATCCAGTCCCAGGACATCGAGGGAAGTAACGAGAATGAAGTCATCCAATCCTGCATAGACCAAATCAAGGCGGCGGGACTGGCGCAGGAAGGCGACTTCTCCATTACGGGCAATGACATTCTCTTGAGGCTGGAGTTCAAGGGCTGCCAGTTGATGCTCAAGGAAACCCTGCTCAGGAAGAGCGGCATCAAGCCCTACAGCTGCCCGCTCGCCAACATGATCCGTGACCAGTTGATCGAGAAGCTCGGCTATGAGACAACCTATCTGGCGAATATGAAGGCCGACGAGAAGACAGGTTGCTGCGCCCTGAATGTGGCCATCTATGCCACGCGGGAGAAAATTGGCGCGGTTTCCGACTGGTCGAAGGAGTGATCTTGAACAGCGCCCCATTCAAGATCACATTCAGGGCCACCGTCACGTGCGCTCGCAGTTTCATCTCTTGGCGTGCGCGTTCATCCGGCGCCTTGCCAGACTGACGTCAGGGAGCCCGTATGGGGATGGGAATCAGTGCGCACCTTGACACCTTCGCCCGCGACAACTTGCCGCCGAAGGAGCAATGGCCGGAACTCCTGTTCGAATTGCCCGAGTTTCAATATTCCGATCGGCTGAACTGCGCGACCGAACTTCTCGACAAGGCCGCACAGGGACCTTGGGCCGACCGGCCGGTGATTTACGCGCCAGCCGACGGAGGCCGCCAGGTCATCACTTACCGCCAGTTGCTGGCGCTTGCAAATCAGCTTGCCCAGGTGATCACAGACGATCTGGGACTGGTGCCGGGCAATCGCGTCCTGCTCCGGTTCTCAAATAGCCCGATGCTGGCGGCGTGTCTTTTTGCCGTTTGGAAGGCGGGCGGGATAGTCGTTCCGACCATGCCGCTTCTTCGGGCGAAGGAACTCACGCAGGTCATCAACAAGGCGAAAGTGGACTTCGCGCTGTGCGACAAACGGCTGAGCGAGGACCTGGAAAGCGCGGCGCAGCACTGCCCCGACCTGAAACGGATCGTCTATTTCGGCGCCGGCGACGACGACCCGGCATCGCTGGAGGCGATGCTCGAGGGAAAATCCACGCAGTTCAGCAACGTCCAAACGGCGGTCGACGACGTTGCGGTTATCGCCTTTACTTCCGGCACGACGGGCCTGCCCAAGGCAGCATTGCACTTCCATCGCAACGTGATGGCCATGTGCGATGCCTGGCCACGCTCGATTCTTAGGCCGAACCCGGATGACATCTTTTGCGGAACCCCACCGCTTGCTTTCACCTACGGTCTGGGTGTCATGCTCTGCGTGCCAATGCGTTTTGGCGCATCCACGGTGCTGGTCGAAAAGCTCACCGCGGCAGACCTACTGCAGGTGATAGAGGATTTCCGCTGCACGTTCATTGCGACGGTGCCCACGTTCTACCGGCAGATGGCAGCGCTGGCAGCGAAATTCGACATCAGTAGCTTGAGGACCGCCATTTCCTCCGGGGAATCGCTTGCGGATGCGACCCGAGAGCTGTTCCGGGACGTAAGCGGCATCGAATTGATCGACGGAATCGGCTGCACGGAAATGATGCAAACCTTTATCTCCCATACGCCCGACCGGATGCGCCGAGGCGCGACGGGGTACGTCATACCTGGATATACAGCCGCCGTTCTCGATCGCGAAGGGAAGGTCTGTTCGCCGAACGTCAGTGGCCGACTTGCGGTGAAGGGACCCAGCGGCTGCCTGTACCTGGCTGATGAGCGCCAGACGCAATATGTGCTGAACGGCTGGAACCTGACCGGCGATGCCTACTCGATGGACGAGGACGGCTATTTCCACTTTCAAGGCCGAGCCGACGACATGATCGTCTCGGCGGGCTACAACATTGCCGGCGTCGAGGTCGAGGCGGCGCTTTTGCAGCACAAGGCGGTTGCCGAATGCGCCGTAGTGGGAATTCCGGACAGTGAGCGGGGCAAGCTCGTGTGCGCATTTGTCATCTTGAAGCCTGGCAATAGCGGAGGCGAGGAGATGGTGAAGAATCTTCAGGATTTCGTGAAGGCGAGTATCGCGCCGTACAAGTATCCCCGCCGCGTCGAGTTTGTCGCGACCCTGCCGCGAACGGAAACCGGAAAGCTGAAGCGCTTCGCTCTTCGCGAACTGGTGCTGACCGGCGCCGATTAGGCGACAACGCTGATCTTTCCGAGGAAACCGACAAATGTCCGATGAGAAGACCTGGGATACGGAACTCGCCAAGCTTCGCGCCAAGGAGGCCGAAGCACGCCTGGGGGGTGGGGCTGAGCGGCTGCAGAAGCTGCGAGACCTGGGGCGACTGACTGCGCGCGAGCGAATTGACTACCTCCTCGATCCGAAGAGTTTCGTCGAACTCAACATGCTGGTCGAACACCAGTGCCACGACTTCGGGATGGAGGACAAGAAGTTCCTCGGGGACGGGGTGATTACTGGGCACGGGACCATCCGTGGGCGCAGGGTCTTCGTCTATTCCGAGGATGAAACCGTCCTCGGCGGTTCTGTCGGCGAGGCTCACGGCGCGAAGATTCAGGCTATCCTGCGCTTGGCGCGGGATACCAGAGTGCCGGTGATCTGCCTGAACGCCGCCGGCGGGGCGCGCATCCAGGAGGGCATGGCCAATGTCTTTGGCATCACGGGCATGTTCTACCAGAACGCCCTCAACTCCGGGGTCGTGCCGCAGATCTCGGCCATCATGGGTGTCTGTGCCGGGGGCAATGCCTATTCCTCCGCCCTGTGCGATTTCGTCGTCCAGGTGAAGAAGGATTCCTACGTGTTCGTCACCGGGCCCGAGGTCATCAAGGCAGCGACGGGTGAGGATGTCAGCTTCGAGAACCTGGGAGGCGCTCGGGTGCACAGCGCCGTATCCGGCGTGGTCCATCTGACTGCCGAGGATGATTGCGAATGCCTGGATGTCATCAGGCAACTGCTGGATTATCTTCCTCAGAGCAATCAGGATAGACCGCCAAGCCGCCCCAACGCAGACCCCGCGGACCGCGAAGTGCCCGAACTCATGGACATCGTTCCCATATCGGTGTCCATGAACTACGACGTGAAGACCCTCGTCCGTACGATCGTCGATGAAGGCGATTTTTTCGAGATCCATGAGGACTACGCCAAGAATCTGGTCGTCGGATTCGCCCGGCTGGGCGGACACGTGGCCGGCATCGTCGCCAACAACCCGAAGGTTCTGGACGGTTACCTGGACATCAATTCCGCCGACAAAGCCGCGCGATTTGTCCGGACCTGCGATGCATTCAACATTCCCCTGGTCTCGCTCGTGGATGCGCCCGGGTTTCTGCCGGGGGTCCTCCAGGAGCATGGGGGAATCATTCGTCACGGCGCCAAGATGCTGTACGCCTGGGCCGAGGCGACGGTTCCAAAGATCGCGGTCATCACACGCAAGATGTATGGCGGGGCGATACCCGCGATGGGTGTGCACGAGATCGGATTCGACCAGGTATTCGCCTGGCCTTCGGCCGAGATGCAGGTCATCCGCGCCGAACCCGCCGTCCGCATCCTGTACCGGCGGGAACTCGAGCAGGCCGAAGACAAATCGGCGCTATTCGAGCAGAAAGTGCGCGAATACCAGGATACCTATTTGACGCCCTACCAATCGGCATCGCGCTTGATCATCGATGCCGTGATTCATCCCAAGGATACCCGCAGCGTGATCATTTCCGCGTTGAGAATGCTGGAAAACAAAATCGAACCGGCACGTGCATTTCGCAGGCACGGAAATATTCCTCTCTGAAGGCAAGTACTGGAAACGGTGGACATGCTGCCAGCCAGAGATTTCTAACGTGCGTATAGCGCACACATTGGAGGAGCAAGAAGATGAACATTCGCCGAGCTTTACTACTCTTGTCATTGCTGGCCCTGCCTCTTGTGGCCTTGGCACAGAACTACCCTAATAGATACATCCGGCTCGTCGTGCCATACCCCGCGGGTGGCGTCGCGGACACGATGGCCCGCCCATTGGCAAATAAGCTTGCCGACATTCTTGGGCAGCCGATCGTTGTCGACAACCGGCCCGGGGGAAATACGATCATCGGCTCGGCCCTTGTGGCGAAGGCGCCGGCGGATGGCTACACGATCGGAATCACTTCCCTCACCCATTACATGATGCCGTTCTTTTTCAAGGATGTGCCGTTCGACACGATGAAGGACTTCACCCCGATAGCGGAGATCGCGGTAATTGCCAATATGTTGGCCATCAATCCGGCCCTGCCGATCCATTCCGTCAAGGAACTGATCGAATACGCAAAGAAGAACCCAGGGAAGCTCATGTACGGTACCCCTGGAATTGGCGGCCAGCAGCAACTTGCTGGAATGCTCTTGGCGCAGGCGGCTGGGATAGAGCTGGTGCATGTTCCATACAAAGGCGGCAACCAAGCCATCACTGACTGCATTGGCGGTCAGCTTCCCATGCTAATGCTGGGTTCACCCAACCTGCTGCCGCAGGTGCGAGCCGGCAAACTGCGGGCTCTGGCTGTGACCGAGAGCCGGCGCTCACCAAACTCGCCTGAAGTCCCGACGGTAGGCGAGACCATTCCCGGCTACGCGATTCCTCCAGTCTGGTTTGGACTTCTCGGGCCGGCAGGAATGCCAAAGGCAGTCGTCGACCGGTTGAGTGTCGCGTTAAGGCAGGCGCTCGCGTCCCCGGAAATCAAACGAAACCTGGAAGGCAGAGGTTTCGAGATGATCGAGAATCCTCCCAGCCCGGAAGCATTTGTCAACGAGATCAAAGTTGACACGGAAGCGATCAGGAAGATCGTCACCGCTGCCGGGGTAAAGCCCGAGTGAGGCGCCGATTCCGGGCTCTGGCGCAAACATTCAGGGCAGGCGTACGCACCGCGCTTGACCGGCGTTCATAAACAAGGAGGAGCGAAATGAAAAATCTGCAGCCTCAGATCGAGGAGTTGGTAACAGCGAATCGTATTTTGGCACATGAGGATATCGTTGACGCCTTCGGTCACATCAGTTGTCGTCATCCTTTCCGGGACGACCGCTTTCTCTTGTCGCGGGCCCGCGCGCCGCATTGCATCGAGGCGGGCGACATCATGGAATTTACGCTCGCAGGTGATGCGGTCGAGCCGGCTGGGCGCGGGTCCTATATCGAGCGCTACATACACGCCGCGATCTACAAGCTTCGGCCGGATGTGCGCTCTGTGATCCACAGCCACAGCAGTAGCACAATCCCATTTGGAGTCTGCGCTACCCCCATCCGACCAATGCTTCACAACTGCGCCGTGATCGGCAACGAGGTCCGCATCTGGGACTCGCAAAGCAAATTTGGTGACACGGATCTGCTCATCTCGAGCATGGAAATGGCGGAGGATTTGGCTTCCTTCCTTGCTGAAGATCCAGCCGTCCTGATGCGTGGGCATGGCAGCGTCGTTGTGGGGGTTTCCGTGAGACAAGCCGTATTCGCCGCCATCAAGCTCGAGACCAGTGCAGACCTACAGACGCGGGCCAGTCAGCTCGGCAAGATCACATTCCTACCGCGCGGCGAGGTCGATCTAGTGAATCGAGCTTTCGAAGCTATCGGGGATAAACCCCTGGCCGGCGTCGATCGCGCGTGGGAGTATTGGTGCAGCCGGGCCGGTGTCCCTTATCGCGCGCCGAACGCGCGTGGGCCAGCGAAAATGTGACGGATCATCAGACACGATACAGCGTAGGTTGCGATGGAATGGTCGCCTCTTCCTGAAACGGTATCGCGGTGCTAGAGTAGAAATGTTGTTGAGAGAAAGGTCAATATGGGATTGCAGCGTGAAATCGACGACGTGATGGCTATTGATCAACACGCTCATCCCATGGCGATGGGGCTTGAGCCGCCCGGTGATCCCGAGAGGCCGATCCAACCCTACGATGACATCTATCTGCCATTGCGGTTTCGGGTGACTAATCCGGAATATCTGGATGCTTGGGCTGCCCTCTGGGGGTATGCGCATCGCGACTGGTCCTTGCGCCATCTGCAGGAGCTGATGGAGAAGAAGAGTTCCACCATGGTCAAACTGGGGCAGGCGTACGATGCGTGGGTACTTGATCAGTTGAAGATCGAGCAAATGGTCGCAGTTAGTGTCGTGCCAAGCGACAAGCTGCCACCGCCGAGATTCCGTTGGTGTGCGCATCTCGATTGGATGTTGTGGCCATTCTTGTTGCAAGAGCCGACCGATAATGCTGTCGCCAAGCTTTCTGTCGGCGGAATGGCGCAAATGCGTGAAAGTCTTGGTTGCAAGGAGCCGCCCCGGAATCTCAGCGATTTCTTATCCGATGTAATGCTTCCTATGCTCAAATTCTGCAAGGAACGGAATGCGGTGGGGCTGAAATTCAATACGCCATATTATCGAAGCCTGGACTTTTCAGATGTGACCGAGTCGGATGCCGCCGCGATCTATTTGAAAGGGGTGAAGTCTGGAAGCCTGAGAAGGCAGGAGCACAAGGTTCTACAGGATTTGATTTTTCGTAGACTTGTTGTCGCGGCTGCTGCATTTGATCTTGTGGTTCAGATGCACACAGGAATTGGAGTTGGACCGGGGTTTGCCGTAGCTGGGAGCAATCCTCTCCTAATGGAACCCGTATTGCTTGAGGCCAAAAATACGAAATTCTTGCTGCTTCACTTGGGCTGGCCCTTTGACAATGAGACGGTGAGCCTGTTGGCGCACGAAAACGTCTATGTGGATTTCTCCTGTGAGAACGTATTCCAATCCCCAAGGGCGACTTCCAAGACAATCGTGGCTGCGTTGGACACGTTTCCCGAGAAGATCATGTATGGAACGGACGCGTACTCGGACTGCTCGATTTCTAAACTGTGCGGAGTGCCGATCCGCGCCAATCCGCTGGCCGGCTGGGAGGAAAAGGCATGGCTTCTGGACCGTGCGGGGCGGCAGGCTGTTGGACTCGCGCTTCAGAGCTTGTTCGACGATGGCCGAATAACCGCGGGGCGTGCGACCGAGCTGGTTCAAATGGTGATGCGCGACAATGCGATTAAGCTATACGGCCTGACGAGATGACCTAGCCTATTCGTGAAGCAACACACGATGGAGACGTTACTCGACACAGGCACCTATTAGGTGCACGCTCAAAGGAGGGGTCGATAGAATGTTTGCGAATGGTAAATGTGTTGATGTTCATGCTCATTCGATGCTGCCGAGTTATCGTAAGGCCCTTGAAGCGGCATCGCTTGGACCGAATGTACGCCTCCCGGAGTGGAGCCCGGATCTTGCCCTATCGATGATGGACAGGCGGGGCATTTTAGCGTCGATCTACTCACTTTCAGTACCGGGGACCCATTTGGGTGACGACGCCAAGGCGAAAGAACTTGCGCGCCGCTGCAATGTCGAGGCGGCAGAAATCTTGACCAAGAATGCTCGTCTGGGGGCTTTCGCGACTTTGCCTGTGCCCAACATCGAACTGGCATGCGAAGAAGCCGTTTATGCGCTCGACGTCCTGAAGCTCGACGGGATCGGCTTGCTCACTGGATATGGTGGAAAATATTTGGGGCATGCCGACTACGACCCGTTGCTGGAGGTCCTCGATGAGCGTTCGGCAGTCGTCCATGTGCACCCAGCCGTGCACCCATCGACAAGCGCTGTGACCTTGGGGGTGCCAAATTTCTTGCTGGAATATCCGTTCGATACGACCCGTGCTGCGGTAAATATATTGTTCGCCGACGTGTTCGAAAGATATCCGAACGTGAAATTCATACTATCGCATGGTGGTGGGGCACTGCCGTTCTTGGCGTGGCGTATATCAGCAATTGCCGCGTGGCAACTGTCGCGACCGCCAGCCAGCGAAAGTTTTCTCAAGAATAGGTTTCCGACAAAATTGACAGAACGGGTCCCCGAGTTGTCGCTCGGCCTGATGCGTACCCTATTAAAACGTTTCTGGTACGACACTGCCCTCGTATCTGATCGCGGAGCAATGAGCGCAATTCGCGAAGTGGCAGATCCAAGCAGAATTCTATTCGGAAGTGATTGGCCCTACGCATACGAGGATACATTCGTCGCTGAAGAAGTGCGATCGTTTAACGATCCGGAAGTAATATCCGCGAGCGAGCGAAGCGATATTGCGTGGAAAAATCCAATCGCACTGTTTCCCCGCCTGGACTCACTTTGCTGACTCCCCCTGGTTGGAGCTGAATGTCCGAACAGGAAGGCGCGGACTGTGTTGATGTCGGCGCAGGGAGTGCCGAGCCATGTCATCGCCGAGCACCGTGGTGTGAGCAGGCCGGCGGTCTGTGGCGGCACTAGTCGCAATCGCTTCTTCCAAATTGGCAAATAGATCTATGGAAATGCTCTATACAACGCCCGAACAGGAAGAGCGCTATTTGGCATGCGGCGTGTGGGGACACATGACGCTGGTCGAGCGTTTCCGCAAGCACGCCGCCGTCTCGCCCGACAGGGTGGCGATCATCGATGCCAAGAGACAATATACATACGGCCAGATGGCCAGAATAGTGGACAATCTGGCGACAAACTTTCTGAGAATGGGGGTCGAACGCAACCAGGTGGTGGCTTGCCAAGTGCCAAATTGGGCCGAGCTGCCGATCGTGCATCTTGCCATGAACCGTATTGGCGCCTTGTGCATGCCCATCCACTATTCCTGGCGGGAGACGGAGGTCATTCACCTACTGCAGCGAGCAGGCGCTGTTGCAGCAATTGTCCCGCTCAGCTATGACGGGTTCGACTATCCGGGCATGCTGGCAGGCATGCGCCGTGAGCTGCCAAATCTCGGGGATATCTTTTCCATCGGCGGCGCTGGGCCGAATTCAAGCGCGTTCGAAGCGCTGTTGGACGATATTCCCGTCGATACGGGAGCGCTCGACGCTCGTCGCCCGCATCCAAACGAGCCGGGGTCGCTGATGCTCTCCTCGGGCACGACGTCGCTGCCGAAGATCAGCGTCTGGAGCAACAACAATCTTTACGCCGCGGTCCGCGTGTTTATGCTTGGCGTTCGCTTCGGGCCTGAAGACATCGTCGCGGCCCTGGCGCCTGCCGGCACCGGTGGAGTGGGCTACAACTATCCCATATTGGCACCACTGCTGCATGGCGGGACGAGTGTCATTCTCGAGCGTTGGGATCCGGCTGCGGGGGTCGAGCTGATTCTGCGCCATCGGTGCACTTGCGGTGCTGCCGTACCGGCACAGATGACTCAAATGCTGCCTTTACTGGCGACGCATTCGGCGACAGAATTCGAGGCTTGCCGGGCATTCTTCAATGGTGGGGCTCCGTTGCCCTACGACGTCGCCCGCCAAATCGAGGATCGCATGAACTGCCGGGTCATATGCAATTACGGCGCAACTGACGGGGGAACGGTCGGCTCGACGGTAATGGATGATCCCCAGGAAAAGCGCTTGGGTACCGTTGGTCGTCCCGCGATAGAGCGCGAAGTGAAGCTCGTTGATGCAAGTGGCAACGAGGTCGGCCCAGGTGAGCCGGGCGAAATCTACTGGCGCACACCGGACAAGTCCTACGGTTACCTCAATGACCCGGAGGCGACCAACGCTGTTTTTACACCTGATGGCTTCTACAAGAGCGGCGATCTTGGCCGCTTTGACGACGACGGCTACCTGATGATCGTGGGCCGCGTCAAGGACATGATATTGCGCGGCGGCCGCAATATCAGCCCGAGGCTTATCGAAGAGGCGATGATCAGGCACCCGGCGATTCTCGAGGTTGCCGTAGCCGCCATGCCCGACCCGGTGCTTGGTGAGCGTGCTTGCGCTTTTGTCATTCTCAGGAAGGGCGCGAAGCTGAGTTTTGCGGAGGTCATCGCTTTCCTGAAAGAGCGCAAGGTGTCGGTCTGGCAACTGCCGGAGCGACTCGAGCTCATGGAAGACTTTCCTCGGTCGGCAGGCGGCAAGATAGCGAAGAATAAGCTAACCGAGTTCGTAACGCTCAAGCTCAGAGAAGAAGCAGATCGAACACCCTAGTGCATTTCTGAAGAGCAGGACACAAATAAGAGACAGGAGCTCAGCATGAATCGCGTGAAGGGCAAAGTAGCAATCATAACCGGGGCGGCGGGCGGCTTGGGTAAGGCCCAAGCGCTGCTCTTGGCAAGAGAGGGGGCTAAAGTAGTACTGACCGACATCATCGAGGCCGAGCCCGGAGAAACCGTCGAGGAGATACGGCGTGCCGGTGGTGAAGCGATCTTTGTGAGACATGACGTCACCAGCGAAGAGGACTGGGCAAAAGTCATCGAGCAGACGCTATCCTCATTCGGGAGGCTGGACGTCCTCGTCAATAACGCGGGCTTCCTGATCAGCAAAGCCATTGCGGATATGCCTCTGGAAGACTGGCGCCGAGTGATGAGTATCAATCTGGACGGGGTCTTCCTCGGCACGAAGCATGCGATAGGGGCAATGAAGAAGAACGGAGGCGGCTCCATCGTCAATATGTCATCCGTAGCGGGTCTGGTCGGCATGGGCGGTGATACGTCGGCCTATTGCGCGAGTAAGGGCGGCGTGAGGCTGTTTACGAAAGCAACCGCTCTCCAGTGCTCGAAGTTGGGACACGACTACAACATCAGGGCCAACTCCGTTCACCCCGGATTTATCATGACGTCGATGCTCGAGAAATCAATGCGCGCTGCAACTGCAATTACCGGATGCACCTATGAAGAGGCCAAGAAGGTCCGCGAGGATTCCACCATGATCGGGCGCTTAGGTAAGCCGGAGGATATTGCCTACGCGGTTCTGTATCTTGCATCCGATGAGTCCAGTTACGTGACGGGTACCGAGCTGGTCGTGGACGGAGGCTATTCGGCCCGCTGATGATAGCGGGCAAACATTCGCCACCGGACCCACGTCAAGGTGCGCTAGACGCTCTCATAGGGAGTGGACTCGAATTCCACTCAGGTAAGTGAATCAAACAAGAAGAAGGCAAAACAATGAGGAACCGATCATGAGAAAATTGATGCGCGGGCTGTTTGCATTTGCGCTTATTGCCGCGGCGCTGACCGCCAGCGCACAGGCCCACCCGGAAAGGGCGGTGCATTTCGTCGTACCCAATTCGGCCGGCGGCATCACCGATTTGGCAGCGCGCGTCATCGCCAAGAAACTTACCGAAATGTGGGGCCAGCCGGTCTTGGTCGCGAATCGCGTCGGGGCAGGCGGGATAGTCGGAACGAATTTCGTCGCGAAGAGCGCGCCCGATGGCTACACCATCATAATGGGCGTAATCGCCGGATTTGCAATCAACCCGAGCGTGTACGCGAACCTTCCCTACAGCCCGGTGCGCGACTTCGGCCCGTCATCGATGTCTTCTCCATGCCGAACGTCTTGGTGGTCAACCCCTCGGTCGCCGCGCGCTC